>ERZ778518.965-NODE-965-length-23096-cov-4.517816_pt1 | contig 23096 bp, 19 predicted proteins | sample MGYA00510340_ERZ778518 | MGnify/ENA primary metagenome ERZ778518 (study PRJEB29527, sample SAMN07138967) | mouse gut metagenome | material: feces | host: mouse | place: China:Nanjing | collected 2016-01-25 ...
TTAGTATAGAGGGTTGGTGGTTATTTTTCTATACACTATCTTATTTGACGCTTACCTTACAACTCAAGATAACCCGCACATGTTTGTGTCACGTTTGTGTCGGTATCGCCGATTCCTGCCGGTTCACACAAAAAAGTCCCCCGCTACTTTTTCTATAAAGTAACAGAGGACTTTTCTTTATTCATGACAATAGAAAATTCGCAAAGCGTGCTTTCTATTGTACATATCTTTAAATAATCAAACTACTATTTACTCAGCTTCCAGTGTATTACTTGCTGTTAATAGCCGCCTGAGCCGCCGCCAACCGCGCAATCGGCACGCGGAACGGACTGCAGGATACATAGTCCAGTCCAATCTTATGGCAGAATTCAACAGAAGTCGGATCACCGCCATGCTCGCCACAGATACCGCAGTGAATAGCTGTATTCACTTTTTTACCTTTCGAAATAGCCATTTCCATCAACTGGCCCACACCGGACTGATCCAGTTTTGCGAAAGGATCATTTTCGAATATTTTGGCATCATAGTAAGATTCCAGGAATTTTCCGGCATCATCACGTGAGAAACCATATGTCATCTGCGTCAGGTCGTTTGTACCAAAGCAGAAGAATGCTGCGTCTGCCGCAATCTCATCTGCTGTCAGTGCAGCTCTGGGAATCTCGATCATCGTACCCACTTCATACTTCAGATCTGCTTTTGCCGCGGAAATTTCCCCGTCTGCCGTCTCAGTTACAACCTTCTGAACAAACTTAAATTCTTTGCTGTCCCCAATCAAAGGAATCATAATCTCAGGAACCAGATCCCAGTCAGGATGTGCTTTCTTCACATTGATTGCCGCGCGGATCACTGCCTTTGTCTGCATTTTTGCAATTTCAGGATAGGTAACTGCCAGACGGCAACCTCTATGACCCAGCATCGGATTAATCTCATGCAGAGAATCTATAATCGCTTTGATATCTTCTACAGCTTTGCCTCTTGCTTCTGCCAGCTTACGGATATCCGCCTCATCAGTAGGTACAAATTCATGCAACGGAGGATCAAGGAATCTGATGGTCACAGGATTTCCTTCCATTGCCTCATATAATTTCTCAAAGTCACCCTGCTGCAAAGGAAGTATCTTTGCAAGAGCTTCTTCTCTTTCTTCCAGTGTGTCGGAACAGATCATCTCGCGGAATGCATCAATTCTGTCCCCTTCGAAGAACATATGCTCGGTTCTGCACAAACCAATACCTTCTGCACCCAGCTCCCTTGCCTTTGCGGCATCCGAAGGTGTGTCTGCATTGGTTCTTACTTTCAATGTTCTGTATTTATCCGCCCACGCCATAATCCGGCCAAATTCTCCGGCAATGGTAGCATCCACAGTCTGAATAGCGCCATCATAAATATTGCCGGTCGTACCATCAAAGGAAATAATATCGCCTTCATGATATTCCTTACCTGCCAGCGTGAATTTCTTATTCTCTTCATCCATATTGATTGCAGAGCAGCCGGATACACAGCAAGCGCCCATACCTCTGGCTACAACTGCAGCATGGCTGGTCATACCGCCTCTGACGGTCAGGATGCCCTGTGCCGCTTTCATGCCTTCAATGTCTTCCGGAGAAGTCTCAAGACGTACCAGTACGACTTTCTCACCTCTTGCAGCCCATGCTTTTGCATCTTCAGCAGTAAATACAATCTTACCACATGCAGCGCCAGGTGCTGCTGCCAGTGCTTTTGCAATGGGCTGGGACGCTTTCAACGCATCTGCGTCAAACTGAGGATGCAGCAGGGAATCCAGATTTCTCGGATCAATCATGGATACCGCTTTTTCCTCGGTAATCATGCCTTCATCCACCAGATCACAGGCAATCTTCAAAGCCGCTTTGGCTGTTCTCTTACCGCTTCTGGTCTGCAGCATATACAGATGCTTGTCCTCAATGGTAAACTCCATATCCTGCATATCTCTGTAATGATCTTCCAGTTTATTGCAGATTCCCACAAACTGTTCAAACACTTCCGGCATCGTATCTTCAAGCTGTGCAATCGGCTGCGGTGTACGCACACCGGCTACCACATCTTCGCCCTGAGCGTTCATCAAAAATTCGCCCATCAGCTTCTTCTCGCCGGTTGCCGGATTCCGCGTAAATGCAACACCTGTTCCGGAAGTCTCTCCCATATTGCCAAATGCCATCATTTGTACATTGACAGCCGTACCCCAGGAATAGGGAATGTCATTGTCACGACGATATATATTGGCACGGGGATTGTCCCATGAACGGAATACTGCCTTCACTGCACCCAGAAGCTGCTCCTTGGGATCGCACGGGAAATCTTCACCAATCTTCTCTTTGTATTCTGCCTTGAATTGATTTGCCAGTTCTTTCAGATCATCTGCCGTCAAATCTACATCCAGCGTAATTCCCTTCTGGGATTTCATCTTGTCGATCAGCTCTTCAAAATATTTTTTGCCAACCTCCATAACTACATCCGAATACATCTGAATAAATCTTCTGTAGCAGTCCCATGCCCAGCGGGGATTGCCGGATTTGTCTGCGAGTACATTCACAACCTCTTCGTTCAGACCCAGGTTCAGGATTGTATCCATCATACCCGGCATGGATGCTCTTGCACCGGAACGCACCGACACAAGCAGCGGATTTTCCTTATCGCCGAATTTCTTTCCGGTGATCTCTTCCATTTTAGAGATATGCTCCATAATCTGACCCATGATCTCATCATTTATCTGTCTGCCATCCTCATAATACTGTGTGCAGGCTTCCGTCGTAATCGTAAATCCCTGCGGCACAGGCAGACCCAGATTGGTCATCTCCGCCAGATTCGCACCTTTTCCACCCAGAAGATTCCGCATTTCCGCATTTCCTTCTGTAAATAAATATACCCATTTCTTCATCCGCTTACACCCTCCGTAATTTCTTAAACTGATACCATCAGTATACCATTCATTTCCATAAAATTAAAGCATTATTCCTGTTTATCTTTAATAAAAGTTACAGTTTTTACCCACCTATATCTGTGATATTTTCCGAATTTTAACATATGTTAATTCCAGCGCTTAAACACAACAATTTCAGCATCCGCTCCAAATGCTCCATACTCAGACACCATCAGATATTTCTCATCCGCATATCCTCGCATCTTCCAAATTTTTATACCCAACCCCAACGCTCTGTCTTCTCGCTCAAATCCACGCACATCTGAGCCACACTCTCCCCATCATTCGGCTTCCTCTCTTCCACGCAAAAAGAGCCAACAACTTATGTCAGCCCCTTTCACATCTGTCATTTAAATCAATCAGCCTTTTTCGTATCAAGGAAGAACTCATATGCTTCCTTATCCGTAGCACCTTTGTGAACAACCATATTGACTGCCTGTGCCATAGCTACAGGATCATGGCTCTGGAATATATTGCGTCCCATGTCCACACCTCTTGCGCCTTTACTGATTACTTCATAAGCCAGTGTCAACGCATCTTTCTCCGGCAGTTTTTTGCCGCCTGCTACCACGATCGGCACCGGACATGCTGCAACAATTTCTTCAAAGTTTTCACAATTATAGGTCTTAATAATATTTGCGCCCAACTCTGCAAGAATTCTCGTTGCCAGTTTGAAAAACCGGTCGGTACGTTCCATCTGCTTGCCTACCGCTACCACACCCATGGTGGGAATGCTGTAGCGAATACCTGCATTAATGGTGCGGGACAGATTATCCAGGCTGGAAAGCTGACCGTCTGCACCGATAAATGTCTGAACTGCCATACAGTCCGCATTCATACGGATGGCATCTTCAATATCCACTGCCACAACTTCGTGGGAAAGATCATCATTCAGCATAGAAGAACCGGAAGTTGTACGCAACGCAACACCTTTACGGCACCGCGGCGGAACACAGGTACGAAGTGCGCCTCTTGTTCCCATCAGCACATCCACATAGGGCACCAACTGCGGAATCAAAATATCCAGTCTTTCCAGACCTGCCGTTGAACCCATAAAATACCCATGGTCAAAAGCAAACATTACCGTATTGCCACTTACCGGATCAAAAATATTAGAAAGATGTTTTTTCATACCCCAATCCAGGTTGTTTGCACCTTTTACATGGAAATCTCCCTGATTTGCAAACGGTACGGAAACCTTATAATCTTTTGCTACTTTCAATCCATCTACATCTGCCATTTTATATGTAACCTCCTTATTTTCTATGGTGAATCTTTATTCTGCTTTGCTTTTCTCAAAGCAGTGCGCGCTCCGGCCGCCTGTGCGGCCTTCGCTCACGGGCTGCGCCCTGTCCGGAGATTCAGAGAACCGTTCCTTCACGTTTCTCTAAATCCCTGCGCACGGCTTTGCTTTTAGAAGTTATAATCATTCACATTGGATTCATCAAATACAACGCGTTCCGGAAGGAGTACAACACCGTTATTTGTATCGGCTGTTGTGTCGCCTTCTGTCAGGCAGTCATTCGCCATAACTTCGCAGTCACCGATTCCGGGTACGGAAATTACATCGCCGACTTTTACTTCATTACCTGCTGCCATATATGCTGCCAGGTAGCATCCAAGAGCACCCTGGATACCGCAATCCCAAAGGCCCCATTCATAGAGAACGCCTGCGTCGCAGTACTCTTTGATAGCCATAGGTGTTGCAAAACCTGTGATGGTAATATCATCTTTTGTAATGCCTTTGTTCTGTGCTGCTTTTAACTGTCCGGGAAGAGCTGTGGAGTCATTGCAGATGATCAGGTCGATGTCTGCATAAGCATCCAAAATCGCTGCGCCTGTGGAAACTGCCTGCTCTGCATCCTGATTGGAATAATAGTTGTCAGCAACCTTTTTCCAGTTGGGATAATCTTTTGCGATGATTGCTTCGCCGGCTACCTGCCAGGAGTTCTGGTCTGTAACAGTTGCCTGTGAATAATGCCATACATACTGTACTTCATCTTTTGTAGGATCAACGCCACGTTTCTTTAAAGCGTCTACAGACATATCTACCAGCATCTGTCCAAGGATTTCAGGAGTACCCTGAGATACCATCAGCGCACGTGCATCAGACTGTGCGTCAGAGTCCCATGTACAAACAGCAAGACCTGCTTCTTTTGCTTCCAGAAGAGCATCTCTTACACCTGCTGCATCAACGGTGGAAATGCAGATTGCATCTGCGCCGCTTGCTACTGCCTGATTGATTACCTGTACCTGATCTGCAACACCTGCTGTAGCACTGCCCTGATAATCTACGGTAATGCCCCAGTCAGCCGCATATTTCTGAGCGCCGTCATTGGCAGCCTCAAAGAACGCGTTTCCTGTTACCTTAGGGATAAATACAACTGTTTTGCCGGAAACATCTGCGCCTGCTGCAGCGGGAGCTTCTGCCTCTGATTCAGCAGGAGTCTCTGCCTCTTCGCCTTCAGCGGGAGCCGCTTCTGATTCTGCGGGTGCTGCTTCCGGTTCTGCTGCGGGTGCCGTTGTCTGTGCATCGCCTCCACCGCATGCTGTCAGTGAAAGAGCCATGGACAACGCAAGTACGAGTGACATAACTTTTTTCATTTTCATTACTTTTTCCTCCTTTTTTTCTATATTCAAAAGCCTAAGCTCTGAATAAACCTGATTAATTTTCTTTCCTGAGTTTCCTGAAAAATACAGCAGTCTCCGGCCTGGATACAACCGAACGTCCGATGACCACAACCAGAAGCAAAACGCCCACGGGTATGTCCAGATACTGGGTGTTGACTTTAAAGCAAAGCGGAAGCCCGAAACGTAAAATACCAATTACAAGAGAGGCCAGCGCCGTCCCGATTACACTTCCCTTTCCACCCGTACTGAGAGTGCCTCCCAGAACTACGGCGGTAATAATGTTTAAAGTCAGATTGGCGCCCAAATCACTTTTAGCCGTCCCCAGATAGGAAGTCAGCATAATACCCGCAAGAGCCGCACTGACTGCCGATAATACATAAGTACTTAAAATTACCAGCCGCGTATTGATACCGGAATATTCCGCGGCCTCCTGATTGATACCCACCAGGAAAATGCTTCTTCCGTATTTGGTTTTATGTAACAGAATATAGGCAAGGATAATCAAAACCATAAACGCAAGCAACTGACTGGGAACCACGCCGAACAGTTTGAATTTTGAGATGATTTTAAAATCATCCGGAAAACCGCTGATACCCTGATATGCTTCCGTAGCAGATATATTGGATACCAGCAACGCAAACCCGGCATACAGGAAACTCCCGCCCAACGTGACCACCATGGCCTGCACACCACAATAGGCAATGAAAAATCCGGAAAGCGCACCACAGACGGCTGCTGCCAAAATCGCGAGTACTGACGCCGTCCATATGTTCATGCCGCCATCCTGCCAGCCCACACCGATGATAATAGAAGTCAGCCCCACAATGGAAGCAGCCTGTATATCAATGCCGCCGGTAATCATCACAAATGTAACAAACAACGCTATAAAGCAGATTGCAATAAAATCATTGACACTGGCCAGAAGAACTCTGGGCATCAGAAATTTGGAATTTTTCGCTCCGAATATAATAAACTCCAAAATCAAGATTCCCAGCAGGAAAGCCTCCCAGCTCAATAAGGTCCGTTTCATCTTGCTCATGCCCGTTCTCCTCCTTTATCCTCTGACGCACCGGCTGCTCTGGCTCTCAGACGTTCCCGCCTGATCCGCTCCGCCGCATGTCTCTGCATCAAAGCATCCAGAACTACGATGGTAATCAGCATGACACCGGTAATTGTATTATCATAATCAGAAGAGAATCCCATAAATACAAGGATACGGCTTACACTGGACATAATAATTGCGCCGATGGAAGCGCCGATTACACTTCCCAGCCCGCCGGACAGGCTGATGCCGCCGATGACACAGGCCGCTATGGCTTTCATCTCATATCCGTTTCCTGCAATGGCTGTAATAAATCCGATACGGGAAGCATATAAAATGCTTGCAATGGCAGCAAACACGCCACAGAGTATGTAAGCCGCTATTTTCGTCCATGTGGTGGGAATTCCTACCAGTACCGCACCATTCACATTGTCTCCGACAGCTATAAAATATTTCCCTCGTTTCGTTCTCGTTAACACGATATGTATCAGAATCACGGACACAATGGCCACTGAATAAAATACGGTCAGATCACCCAGAAGGGGTTTGGACGCAAACGCCGTAAATGCAGCCGGAAGATTTTCCACCCAGGCACCGTCCGTATATACGTAGATCAATCCCCGCAGAACCCCGTTTGTACCGAGCGTAAAAATCAGTGACGGAATATTCAGCACTGCAACACCCCAGCCATTAATCAGGCCAATCACCGCACCGATGAGAATCCCCACGGCAAAGCAAAACACCCAGTTGTGTCCGTCCCGCAGCAGAGAGCCCACTACGGAAGCAGTAAAGCCCAGATTGGCGCCCACGGAAACGTCGATTTCACCGATAAAAATAGCAAAAGCCATGCCCACTGCCAACAGTGTAAATACCACACTGTCATTGAAGCATGCCGCTATGCTGGACGGCGCCAGAAAATTTGTATTGATACATCCAACTATGGCAAACAGTGCAATCAGAAATAACAGACTGCTTGTTTCCCTGGCTTTTGTGAGTTTTTTTATGCAGTTCATGCACCCACCTCTTTCTTTGTCTTAACATCAAACGCCGCTGCCATCAGATTATCCTGGTTGATATCCTCTTTCTGGAATTCCCCGTTGATTCGTCCCTGGAATACGGAGACAACCCGGTCAGAAAGTTCCACGATTTCTTCCATATCGGAGGAAATCAGTAAAACGGAAACCCCCTGTCTGCGCAGTTGGTGGATAATGGCGTACACATCGCCTCTGGCACCGGCATCAATACCACGGGTCGGTTCATCCAGAATCACGACTTTGGGCATCGTGGAAAGGCTCCGTCCAATGACAATCTTCTGCTGATTGCCACCGGAAAGACTCCCGGTCAACTGTGACTGCCCTGTCACTTTAATGCGAAAATCATCAATATATTTCTGTGTAACTTCTCTCTCTTTTTTACGGTTCAGAAGAAACGTACCCATAACCTTTTCCGATAACAATGCGGAAGTGGTGTTCACCGCAACATCAGCAATTTTAAACAGACCGTGCAGATGCCGGTCTTCCGGCACATAATTCAGGCCCGCTTCCAGAACTTTCCTTGTAGACAGTCCGGTTATATCCTTCCCGTCCAGTATGACACTGCCGCCCAATACCTTATCTCTTCCGAAAATGGTAGTGGCAAGTTCGGTACGCCCCGCGCCTACAACACCTGCCACACCGAGAATCTCGCCCGGATACAGTTTCAGGGAAATATTATTAAAACCAAATCCGCTGAAATCCTTTAACTCAAGAATCGGCGGCTGATTGTAATCTATGGGATGACTTTCTTCTTCCTGGTTTTCTTTTTCTTTCTCACTGTTGGCGGGCAAAAGCCCTTTTACAAGCGCTTCCTTTGTAAATTCGGAGACCTGGCCGCTCAGTGTTATAATTCCGTCCCGCATGATAGCCACGCTGGTGGAAATCTCAAATACTTCCGTCAGTCTGTGGGTGATATAAATAATCCCAATCCCCCTGGAACGCAAATCATTTACGCATTTAAACAGACTTTCCGCCTCATCAAAGGTAAGGGCACTGGTAGGCTCATCCAGTATCAGTATCTGCGCCTGCCGCAAAAGCCCTCTCAATATCTCAACAAGCTGCTGTTCAGCGATGGAAAGGCTGCTGGCTTTACGCCCCAGATCCATCTTCCAGCCCACTTCTTTCATGGTATCTTCCAGTCTTTTACGCAGTTCGGCCGGTTTCTCTTCAAAACCAATCAGAATATTCTCTTCAACCGTCATATTGGGAAACAACATAGGCTCCTGGGGCACCATATAAATTCCGTTGGCCAGCGCCACTGACGGTTTGGTCAGATGCACCTGACCGCCCTTCATATAAATAGAACCATCATCCGGCTGATATATGCCCATGATGATTTTCATCAGGGTACTCTTACCGGCGCCATTTCCTCCGATCAGAGAGAGCACTTCCCCCTCACCCAGTTCCATATTGATGCCTTTCAGCACCTGATTGGGACCAAATGATTTATGTATGTTCCGAATGGACAATAATACGTTTTTTTCCTTTGGCGTTCCTGTGGCCTGCATTTCTTTTCCCCCATTCACGGCAAAACATTTGTTTAAATAATGATATTTTGTTTTATAGAATAATCATACGTGTTAAACCCCTGTTTGTCAATACCCAAACCCCATTTTGCTATAAATATTCTCCTGCAGATAAATATATTGTATACTTTTTCCAATGAATTTTATTAATTCCTGTCCGTTTTATTCAATATATAAATTCACGCCTATGAATTTTTATATATTCGTTGACTTTTTCTTTTTCCATTGTTATACTGTTACCAGAATACATTTGATTCATTATAAAACTTTTGTTTCAACAAAGGAATGCAGCCAGTATGTACGATGCCACATCCGATTTTGAAGAAAATTTAATGATAAAAATTGCCTGGTATTATTATATGGAAAATCTGACCCAACAGTCCATTGCCAATCAGCTGGGCATTTCCCGTATGCGCGTTATCAAGCTGTTGGAAAAGGCACGTCAGACAGGCGTAGTGCAGTTCCGCATATCCTCCGCTTTTGACAAACGTCATGCCATGGAAACGCGGCTGATGGAAACCTACCATTTAAAAGACTGCTATGTGGTGCCAACGAACCCGGATCCCGCCGGCGTCAACGATACCATTGCCAAAGCCGCTTCCATATATATTGCCAATCATATCACCGATAACTGCTACATAAATTTTGGTTATGGAGACACTTCATCCCGTACAATCGAATATCTGGCAAAAAATCTGGAAACTTCCGTTTCTTTCGTTTCTCTTACCGGCGGAGTGGGCTATTATCTGCCCAATTCAGAATCTAACATCTTCAATGCGAAGCTGTACCTGATTCCCGCACCGCTGATCATGTCCTCCAGAGAAATGGCCGAGGCCATCCGGAAAGAAAGTTCCGTCCAGGAAGTTTCCAGCATGATACGTCTGGCAAGCATGACCATTGTAGGCATTGGCGCCATGGACAGCAGTGCCACCATATTAAAATCATCCATACTAGGTCACAACGACTTTCTTCTATTAAATATGAAGGGAGCCGCCGGAGATGTAATCTGTCATTTCATTGACAAAAACGGCAATCTGGTGGACACCGATATTGATTCCCGCCTGGTCAGCGTACCTCTGGATACGCTGAATGAACTGGAGAACGTAATTGGGGTAGCCGCCGGAAAACATAAAGTTCCTGCTATAGCTGCCGCTTTAAAAGGCGGTTATCTGGATATTCTCATTACAGATGAGAGCACCGCCTCTCTGCTGTATCAGGACTGAACATTTATTTTACAGGAGGTAGCTAAATGGGTACATATTTAATGGCGTTAGATGCCGGAACAGGCAGTGTCCGTGCCGTACTTTTCGATCTGGACGGAAATCAGCTGGGCGTTTCCCAGCAGGAATGGGAACACAAAGAAGATCCCCGGTTCCCGGGTTCCATGGATTTTGACTGGACACACAACTGGGAACTTGCAAGTGGCTGCATCAGAGACGTGCTCGCAGAGACAGAGATCAATCCGGCAGAAATTGCGGCTGTTTCCACAACCTGTATGCGGGAAGGCATTCTTCTCTATGACAAAGATTATCAGGAACTGTGGGCATGCGCCAATGTGGACGCGCGCTCTGATGATGAAGTCATCGAACTGATCCAAAAATCTCCCGATCTGGAAAAAGAGATCTATAAAGTATCCGGTCAGACCTATGCACTGGGCGCTTTGCCCCGTATCCTCTGGGTCAAAAACAAAATGCCTGAAATTTACGAAAAAACCGCATATGTGGGAATGTTCAATGACTGGCTGATTCTCAAACTCACCGGCGTTATGTCCATTGAACCCAGCAACGGTTCCACCACCGGCATTTTCAATCTGGCTACAAGAGACTGGGATACATCCATTATGGAAAAATGCGGTCTGAGAACCGATATTTTCCCCACTGTATACGAAAGCGGTACAGTTGTGGCTTCTGTCAGCGAAGAAGCTGCGGCTCTTACAGGGCTGGCTGCAGGCACACCCGTGGTGGCAGGCGGCGGTGACGCGCAGCTTGGTTGTATCGGCGTAGGACTGGTGTCTCCCGGACAGGGCGCCGTATTCGGCGGCAGTTTCTGGCAGTTTGAATACAATACTTCCGTTGCCAAAACCGACGATGATTGCCGTGTCCGTGTCAACTGTCATGCACTGCCCGATCTCTGGCAATACGAAGCACTGGCATTTTATCCCGGCCTGATTATGCGCTGGTACCGGGATGCTTTCTGCCAGGCAGAGAAGCAGCGCGGGGAAGAAACCGGACGGGATGCCTATGATCTGATGAATGAAGAAGCGGAAAAGATCCCTGCCGGCTGTTATGGCATGCAATGCACCTTTTCCGATGTGATGAACTATATTTCCTGGAAGCATGCCGCTCCCACATTTACAAATTTCTCCCTTGATCCGGATAAATTTAACCGTTATACCTTCTATCGCGCGATTATGGAAAACTCCGCACTGGTAACAAAGGGCAATGTGGAACTGGTGGCTTCCGTTACCGGTGAATACCCCAAAGAAATCATTTTCGCTTCCGGCGCCTCCAAAAGCCCGCTCTGGTGCCAGATTGTGTGTGATGTGCTGAATATCCCGGTTCATGTGCCCAAAGTAAAAGAAGCAACTGCACTGGGCGCTGCTCTGTTGGCAGGCAAAGGGGTAGGTCTGTATACCGATATTCCGGAAACGGTACGGAAAACAGTAAAAATTGAGAAAACCTATTATCCCAACGAGGAAAACGCAAAAGTATATGCGGATCTCTATGAAAACTGGCGTAAAGTATATGCCGCACAGTTGGAACTGGCAAACAAAAAACTGACAAAAAATATGTGGTCTGCGCCTGGCGTCTGAACCCATATATGCAGAATCTGCAAAACGGGCCTTTTGTGCCGCCCGTTTTGCAAACTTTCTGTTATTATGAATAAATTTTTGAAGGAGGATACATGATGTTTATTATTGATGAAAAAGACAAAGAGTACCGTTTTGGTGACAGCGGCCCCAAATACCTGATGAAAGGCCCCCGTTCCAATTTTGCCATTGTCCAGTTCCAGGCAGGACAGGACTTTAAGGCCCATTATCACAATATCATGGAAGAAAACTTTTATATTCTGGAAGGTAAAGTGGATATTGAAGTGGATGGAACTGTCCACACGCTGACCAAAGGGCAGATGATCCATATTGAACCTAAGGAAGTACATTATGTAATCAATCGTTATGAAGAAGCTGTTAAAATGGTTTCGACCCTTGCTCCTTTCCAGGAAGTAGACAAAGTCGAGGTGGACTGAGTCCATGCAGCAGACAATTTCCGTACTGGAAATGACACTTCCGGTCATCGTTATGATATTGGTGGGATATATGTGCCGTGTAAAGGGGCTTGTATCCAAAGAGGGGCTGGCAGGAATCAAAAGCGTCATTTCTAACATCACGCTTCCGGTTGTCCTGTTTAAAGCCTTTTATACCACAGAGTATTCCCTGAAAAGTCTGTTGTATTTCGCCATTATATTCACCTGTTGCTGCGTTGCACTGGCAGCGGGCCATCTCCTGAATCCTCTCATAAAGGATTCAAAATTGATGCCATACCTGTTGTCCGGCTTTGAAGTGGGTATGCTGGGTTATGCCCTATATGGGCTTCTGGCCGGCAATGACAATATTTCCTACATGGCTTCCGTAGATCTGGGACAGGTGATTTTTGTATACACTATCTATCTGACCCTCCTGAAAAATGCAGCGGGTCAGAAAACCGACTTAAAAGGTATTCTGATCAGCATGGTTAAGAATCCGGCATTTCAGGGTGTGGCAGTGGGTATCCTTACGGGTATCACCGGACTGGGCGGGCTGATCGCAGGTTCACCTGCAGGTGGTGTTTTCCATGAAATCATTGAAATGATCACACTGCCTACTTCCGGCATGATATTGATTATTGTGGGATATGAGCTCTCCATGCGGAAAGATGTTATGCTTCCCGTATGCAAAACAATTTTCCTGCGCATTTTTGTGATGGGTATACTGCTGGCAATTTCAGCCTTTGTCATGTTCCGGATTGTTCCTTTTGACAAAAATCTGTTTATGGCCATGATTCTGCTGTTTTCCCTTCCGGCGCCGTTTATTATACCACTGTACGCAGATGTTGATTCGGAAGGTATTTACATTTCCACCACCCTGTCCATGCACACACTGGTTACGATATTTATCTTCGTCGGCTTGTCTGTATACGCCATCAACTAGCAGTCAAATAGTTTCCCCGGCTGTACAGAGCCAAATTACCTTAGCCGTAACGATGCCAATGGATGAGATATATCTACATAAAGCAGAGGCTGTACAAACGCAGGTTTCATTCTATCTGTCGTTGTACAGCCTCTGTTTATATCGTTATTTACTTTCATCAGGTACCAGAAGCTCAATCGCCTGCGGCCTGTTTATAATTTCCACTCTTTCATGTTCACCGCCGAACTCTCCGTCCAGCGTCCATGCAACTGCTTCTTTTGATTCAAACACAATTCTGTCTGTTTTTTCATAAATGATACAATCCGCATCCATACTCTCCGTTACCAAAGATGTCATAATCTGGTTTAATTCCAGTGGATTTTTGGGTTTGCGAATCAGAGTCACCTCAAACAGACCATCATTCAATTCCACATATTTGCCTGTTATTTTCTTAAATCCTCCAACGGATGAGGAATTGGTTACCATCCCAAACAAAAACTCATCTTCTGTTTCCTGGCCATTATAGATTGCCTTGATGGGATATGTCCGCAAGCCGGGAAGCCTTTTCATTCCTTCCAGAATATAGGCCATATGCCCCAGTACATTTTTAGAACTCTGCGACGTCTCGTAGGAAACATCCGTAAAAATGCCAAACGCAGCAATATAAACAAATGTGTCCTGATTAAATGATCCGATATCACAGGAAAAACGTTTCCCTTCTACCGCAATCCACGCAGCTTCCACCATGTTCCGCGGCAACCCCAGACTGGCGCCAAAATCATTTGTACTGCCTGCGGGAATATAACCGACAGGGACTTTTCTTTCACATTTCATCACCCCGGTAACCACTTCGTCCAGCGTGCCGTCTCCTCCGCTGCATACAACCAGATCATAGGCGGCGCTTTTCTCTTCTGCGGCTGCCACCGCATCTCCCGGTTGTCTGGTAGGATATACGGTTACTTCATATCCCTTTCCCGCAAATATTTCTATCATATCTGCCAGCTTATTTCGTATTTTTCCTTTTCCCGCAAAGGGATTATAGATAAAAAGCAGTTTTTCAGCCATTTACTTCATGAAGCCTCTCCTAGCAAAAACCTTTCCACATCTGTCATGGCAGACTCTTCATCCACCCCTTCACAAACAACCGAAACTTCTTCTCCATTGTCAAGTCCCAGGTTCATCATACCCATAATACTTTTGGCATTTACCCGTTTGTCACTGGTTTCCAGATACACAGTGCTCTCAAACTGGCTGGCCACCTGTACCAACAGCGCAACCGGCCTTGCTTCCAATCCATTCGAAAGATGGATTCTCACAGATTTTTTAATCATAACTTCTCCTCCTTACTACCCACGGATCCTTTCCGCGATTTCACTTAGTTTTCGCAGTCTATGGTTGACACCGGATTTACCTACCGGTGGGTTTAAGTATTCTCCCAGTTCCTTCAGGGTTGCCTCAGGATATTCCAAACGTACTTCCGCAACCTCCCGTAAACTGTCCTGTAATCCCTTCAGCCCCAACGTTTTCTGGATCAGCATAATATCTTGAATCTGTTTTGTAGAAGCATTGACGGTCTTAGTGATATTTGCTGTCTCACAATTCACTCTTCTGTTTATGGAATTGCGCATTTCTTTTACAATACGCAAATTTTCCAGATTCATCAAAGAAATATGGGCGCCGGTCACATTGAGCAAATCAACGATGCCTGCCCCCTCTTTCATGTACACAATATCATGATTCTTTCTCGTAACGATTCTGGCTTCTATATCAAAATCCCGGATAATCTCCTGCAACTGCAGCGCCTGCCGCCGGGTCAGACATACAAATTCCAGATGATAACTCTTCTCAGGATCACTCATGGAGCCTGTGGTAAGAAAAGCACCTCTTAAATATGCACGCCTGCAACAGGCATTTTTTATTAAAAGAGGATTGACCGTGTCCATCCTCCCGTCTTTCTGACTGGAATATTCCGACAGCTTCAATGACTGTAACAGCCGGCTGACCTGATCCTTTTCCTCAATTTTTAAAAAGTAGGGACCTTTTCCGGTCACACCAGTACATATATTAAATGATTTTTGAAGCAATGTAAAGCCTTTTCTGATAACCTTCTCATTTTCTGCCTGAATCGTCAGGCAGGCATTTCCTGTATTTGCCTGTTCCAGCCTGCCGCTGTAGCAGACCATCGCTGCCAGCTCTGCAATCTGACAATGTCTGGAAGAACTGATCTGGCCTGCCAGTTCTTCCTTTACTTCACCGGAAAAAGACATTCTTAACTCCTATATCCCATTCTTAATATCTCTGTGCTGAATTGTCAGTCCATAATTCCCCTGATTTTTCAGCCTGCGATACAGCTCATTGGCGAATGTCACACTTCTGTGTTTTCCACCTGTACATCCAATACCAATAATCAGTTGATATTTTCCCTCTTTTACATAATTGGGAATCAGGAACAGCAGCATGTCTGTCAATTTGGAAATAAACTGCTCTGCTTCCGGGAATCCCATAACATAGTCCTGCACAGGCGCATCGTTTCCGGTCAGCCGTTTCAGCTCTTCTATGTAGAAGGGATTGGGCAGGAACCTGACATCAAATATCAGATCTGCATCAGAAGGGATACCGTTTTTAAACCCAAAGGACATAACCGTTACCATCAGGCTGTTATATTCCTCATTCCGCACGAAAATACGGTCCAGTTCTTCCTTCAGCACCCGCGTCAGCAGATTGGAGGTATCAATCACATAATCTGCCTTTTTCTTCATGGACTCCAGTACCTTGCGCTCCCGCCGGATACCGTCCTCCACTCTTCCGCCTTCATAGGAAGCCAGGGGATGCATCCTCCGGCTTTCCTTATACCGTCTGATCAGAACGGCGTCGCTGGCTTCCATAAACAAAATTTCAAATCTATATCCGTTCTGTTCCAGATACTCAAAGCTGCGCTCCACATCCTGAAACGACTGATCCGTCCGCACATCCAGGCCCAGTGCGACTTTTGATATCTCCTGGCCTGGCATTGCAATCAGTTCCACAAACTTTTCCAGCAGCGGAATCGGCAGGTTGTCCACACAGAAAAAACCGGCATCTTCCAGCATTTTCAAAGCGGTTCTTTTCCCACCGCCACTCATTCCCGTTACGATCACAAATCTCATCCGCCGTCTCTCCCCTGATCAGTGGGAATTAAAATTTTCCCAGTCTGACAATTTCCGGTTCCAGTGAAACACGAAATCGTTCCTTCACCCGATCCTGTACTTCCGCCATCAGTTCCGCAATATCCTCTGATGTGGCATTCCCTGTATTGATAATAAAACCACAATGCTTTTCCGAAACCTGCGCGCCGCCCACGCGGTATCCTCTCATACCGCTGTCCATGATCAGCTTCCCCGCAAAATATCCTTCCGGACGTTTGAATATACTGCCTGCGCTGGGATATTCCAACGGCTGTTTTTCCTTTCTCCTGGCCGCAAACTCTTCCATCTTCGCCTGGATGTCCGCCTTATCCCTCCGTTGCAGATGCAGCGCTGCCTCCAATACAACAAAAGCACGATTTTTTATGACGCTGGTCCGATACCCAAACTCCATGGTATCACAATCCAACTCCATAATTTCACCGCGTTCATTCATCACGGTCACACTCTCCACAATCTGGCTCATTTCGCCGCCATAAGCGCCGGCGTTCATAACCAGTCCGCCGCCGATGCTTCCCGGAATGCCGGAAGCAAATTCCAGTCCACTCAGCCCTTCCTCCATGGCACGCTTTGCCGTCTGTGACAGAAGTGCACCCGCCTGCACATATACCCGCTCTCCGTCCACATGGATCCGGCTCATTCCCGGCCCAAACTTTATGACAGTCCCGTCATATCCTCTGTCGCTTACAAGCAGATTCGTCCCGTTTCCCAGCAGGAAGTAATCATTTCCTGTTATGCTCATGTATTTCAGGAGCTTGCCCAACTGTTCCGCATCGTTCACCAACAGCATGCAGTCCGCTTCACCGCCTGTACGAAAACTGGTGTATCGATCCAGCGGTTCCCGTATTTTAATATCTTCTGCCGGCAAAATGGATGCCACATAATCTTTCATTGCCTGATTCACTGTTTTTCACCTGTGTTATTTTTTTCAGCATATGCTGCTTTTCTGTTAATTATTCAAGTATCAATTTGGCAGCGCCGCAGATCCCTGCGTCATTCCCAAGGGTTGCAAGTTCAAACTTTGCATCTTTGCTGCCATGAAATACATATTTTTTGTAGTTTTTCTCTATATAATCAAAGAGGATATTCCCCGCTTTTGATACGCCGCCGCCGATTACAAAAGCCTCCGGATTCACCACGCCTGCAATCGCTGCCAGTCCTTTTCCCAGATATTCGCCAAATGCTTCTGCAATCCGGACTGCCACTGCGTCGCCAGCCTTCACTGCGTCAAAAACAGCTTTCGCCGATACCTCACCCTGCCTCAGAACAGAATCCTCATCGGTGGACCCAAGTATACGGCCCGCCAGACGAACAACCCCCGTAGCAGAAGCATACTGCTCCAGACAGCCGTGGTTACCGCATCCGCAGGCGTCCTCTTCCCCATCCTGGATGTGGATATGACCGATCTCGCCACCTGCACCGGTAGCACCGTTCAATATCTCACCGTTTACAATAATACCGCCGCCCACGCCGGTACCCAGTGTTACAAGAACCAGATTCAGATACCCCTGTCCGCCGCCTTTCCACATTTCTCCCAGAGCCGCCACATTGGCATCATTCCCTGCCCGCACAGGCATTCCACACAACGCTTTTAGTGTATCCCGGATACTGAACACGCTCCAACCCAGATTCACGGCCTCATAGACAGTGCCTTCCTTATCAATGGGGCCAGGTGCGCCGATTCCCACCCCTACCATATCTTCTTTCTTCAGGCCCTTTTCTTCCATCTTTTTCTCCAGGGCCTTCGCGATATCCGGCAAAATCTCACTGCCATTGTGTTCAGTCCTGGTGGGAATCTCCCATTTGTCCAGAATATTCCCTTCTTTGTCAAACAGACCGATTTTCACTGTGGTGCCCCCGACATCCACGCCAAAGCAGTATTTCTTCATATGCTTCCTCCCTCAATTCATGCTATACTTTATTCCTCTGCCTCTTCCCGTTTTCTGGCCAGAGAATTCTGTACTCTTGTATAAAGCTCCTGTGCCGCATTATACCCCATCTTCTTCTGACGGTGATTGATAGCCGCCGATTCACAAATCAGCGCCAGATTCCTGCCGGGACGTATGGGAATATTATGATATACAATCTTATTGCCCAAATACTCTGTATATTCCTCTTCCAGACCCAGACGGTCATATTCTTTATCCTTATCCCATTCTTCCAGCTTGATGACCAGATCAATGGACTGGGTATCCTTGACGGAAGATACACCGAACAGCGCTTTTACGTCCACAATGCCGATACCGCGCAGCTCGATAAAGTGTTTTGTAATATCCGGTGCGGAACCCACCAGTGTATCTTCGCTCACTTTGCGCAGTTCCACCACATCATCCGTCACCAGACGGTGCCCCCTCTTAATCAGCTCCAGAGCCGCCTCCGATTTGCCGATGCCGCTCTCCCCTGTAATCAGAACACCTTCACCATAGACATCCACCAATACGCCGTGAACGGAAATACAGGGCGCCAGTTTTACATTCAGCCATCGGATGGTTTCTGCCATAAATGCAGAAGTGGCTTTCCTTGTCATAAGCAGAGGCACATGATTCTCAATGGCAATCTGTTTAAAGTAATCGTCCGGCTGCAGTTCCCGGCAGAAAATAATCGCCGGAATATCATAAGAAAGCAGCTTTGTGTATATCTCTTTCTTTTTTTCATCGCTCATCCCCTGCATATAGGTGTATTCCACAAACCCGATAATCTGCAGGCGTGTACACTCAAAATGTTCGAAATATCCTGTCATCTGGATGGCAGGCCGGTTAATATCCGGCTGGGTAATCTTAATACCCTTGAGATCAATCTCCGGCGTCAGATTTTCCAGTTTCATTCTTTCTATCACTCTCGATAATTTTACAACAGCCATGTACGCATGCCCCTCTATCCTTCCTTATATTCAGACCATATCCGGCCTACTTTTTAGTGTAACATAAACCGTGATTCTTATCAATTTTTCTCATGGAAAAAGTTGTATATTTCCGCCGCACTGCGCCTGTTAATCTCCGGGATGCGGCACAGGGTTTCCACATCCGCCTTTCGTATCTCTTCCAGTGAGGCAAAATGCCGCATAAGCGCTTTCCGCCTGGCCGGCCCCACACCGGGTATATCATCCAGCACACTTTTTACCTGGCTCTTTCCCCGCAGGGAACGGTGATATTCAATGGCGAAGCGATGGGCTTCATCCTGAATTCTGGTAATCAGTTTAAACCCTTCCGAACGGTGGTCAATGGGAATCTCCTCATTGTTATAATACAGTCCCCGTGTGCGGTGCCCATCGTCCTTTACCATACCGCATACGGGGATGGAGAGTCCCAGTTCCTCCAATACCTCCAGGGCAATGTTCACCTGTCCTCTGCCGCCGTCCATCAACAGCAGATCCGGAAATCTGGTAAAACTGCCCAGTTCCTGATCCAACTGCTTTTCTTCCCGTTCTTCCCATTCTTCCATGCCGTGGAGAAACCGTCTCTCCAGCACTTCCTTCATGCATGCATAATCATTGGGACCACTCACGGAACGAATCTTAAATTTTCGGTAATCACTGCGTTTCGCCTTCCCTTTTTCAAATACCACCATAGAACCCACATTGGCAAAACCGCTGATATTGGAAATATCAAAGGCTTCCATACGACTGATGTTCTCAAGTCCCAGCAGCGCGGCAATTTCCTTTGCCGCCCCAATGGTACGCCCCTCTTCCCGTTTGATCCGCTCCCGATCCTGGCTCAGTACCAACGCCGCGTTCTGGGCTGCAAGATCTACCAGCTTCTCTCTGGCGCCAATCTTAGGTACCCGGATATGCACCCGGCTGCCTTTTCTTCTCGTAAGCCAGGTCTCTATAATCTCCCATTCTTCGATCTCTTCCTGTAGCATCAATTCTCTGGGAATAAAGGGTGTTCCTGCATAGAACTGTTTGACAAAGCTCCCCAGAATTTCTGCCCTGGTATTATCCGACACATGTGTCATATAGAAATGCTCCCTGCCGATCAGCCTGCCGCCCCGGATAAAAAATACCTGGACCACTGCCTCGTCCTCATCCTTCGCCATGGCAATAATATCTTTATCTTCCCCGTCCGTATCGGTCATTTTCTGTTTCTGGGCTATGGATTTCACACTTTTCAGCAGTTCCCGATAGGAGATAGCTTCTTCGAACTTCATATCTTCTGACGCTTCTGTCATTTTATCTTCCAGTTCCTTCAGGATGGCACTGTAATTTCCGTTCAGAAAATCCAGAGCCTTCCCGATCTGCTGCCCGTAGGTTTCTTCGGAAATATTCCCCTGACAGGGCGCCATGCATCGTCCGATATGATAATTCAGGCATGGCCGTTCCGTACCCATATCCCTGGGGAATTTCTTATGACAGGTGCGGAGCTGGTACAGCCTGTTAATCAAATCAATGGTATCTTTCACGGAAGTGGCACTGGTATAGGGTCCAAAATACCGGGACTTATCCTTTTTCATTTCCCTGGAGAAAAGTACTCTGGGATAAGACTCCCCCAGAGTCACTTTAATATAAGGATATGTTTTATCATCTTTCAGCAATGTATTATATTTAGGACTGTACTCTTTAATCAGATTATTTTCCAGTACCAGTGCTTCCAATTCCGAGTCTGTGACAATGTATTCAAAATGGTCAATCAGACTTACCATCCGGTCAATCTGAGGCCCTCTGCCGATATTGGGTCGGAAATAAGAGCGAACCCGGTTATGCAAATTGATTGCTTTGCCCACATAGAGAATGGTATCATGCCCATCCCGCATGATATACACGCCCGGAGACTTGGGCAGCTTCTTTAATTCTTCCTCAATCTGAAACACTGACTTTTCCCCTTTTTCTAACTGCCACGGGCAAAGATGCCGGATACTGTGCCCGCCTGAAAAATGCCCCGTCAATGACAACGGGGCATCTATTCATACATTCCATATTATGGCAGATTGTTACACATCCTCTTCCGGGGCATCTTCTGCCTCCGCAGCTGCCTCTGACGAAGATTCCGCCTTTTGTCCATACCAGTTTTCCGGCATATAGGTTCCATTCCGTACGATGATGCGCTGTCTTACGGCAGGAGTATTCTCCTTTTCAGAATCTGCATCCGCCTGCCGGGGCCCGTCTGTGACAGGCTCCTTCTCTGTCCCGGTATCTTCCGCTTGTCCGGACTTATCGGACAATGGAAATATTTCTTTCTTTTTCTCTTTCAGGTTTTCTTTGGTAGTTTCTTCAGGCTCCGGGATACCCTTTATTTTACGGAAAATTTTCATAAATTCCTTGCCGGTGATGGTTTCTTTCTGAATCAGGAATGCTGCCAGTTCATCCATCACTTTACGGTTATCTTTCAGCAGGCGTTTTGCCTCTTTATAACCGTCTTTCAGAATCTTCATAACTTCCGCATCAACCGCCGAAGCAGTGGCATCCGCACAGTTCATCACCGTACGGCCATCCAGGTAACGGCTCTCCACGGATTCCAGCCCCATCAGCCCGAATTTTTTACTCATACCATACTGAGTCACCATACTTCTGGCAATATTGGTTGCCTTTTCTATATCGTTGGCAGCGCCTGTAGTCACCGTATCAAATACGATTTCCTCTGCGGCGCGGCCGCCCAGCAGACCCACCAGCATATCATGCAGTTCTGCCTGTGTATTCAGATACTTCTCTTCCTCCGGCACATGCATTACATATCCCAGGGCCCCCATGGTTCTGGGGACAATGGTAATCTTCTGTACCGGTTCGGAATTTTTCTGAAGGGCGCTGATCAGAGCATGCCCTACCTCATGATAAGAAACAATCTTCCGCTCTTCCTTGCTCATAATGCGGTCTTTCTTCTCTTTGCCCACCAGAACGATCTCCACCGCATTGAACAGATCCTTCTGACATACATATTCCCGGCTTTCTTTGACCGCATTGATAGCCGCCTCATTGATCATATTGGCAAGGTCAGACCCTACGGCGCCGCTGGTGGCAAGCGCAATGGCATCCAGATCCACACTGTCATCCATCAGCACATCTTTGGCATGGACTTTGAGTATTTCCACACGCCCTTTCAGATCCGGCTTATCCACGATAATCCGCCTGTCAAACCGTCCCGGACGCAGCAATGCCTTGTCCAGTATTTCCGGCCTGTTGGTGGCGCCCAGAATTAAAATTCCTTTGGAAGTGTCAAAACCGTCCATCTCGGAAAGCAACTGGTTCAATGTCTGTTCCCGTTCCTCGTTGCCGCCCCCATACTTGGAATCCCGGCTGCGTCCAATGGCATCAATCTCATCAATAAATATAATACAGGGCGCGTTCCTGTTGGCCTCTTTAAACAAATCCCGGACACGGGACGCGCCCACACCCACATACAGTTCAATAAAGTCGGAACCGGTCAGGGAGAAAAAGGGCACATGCGCCTCCCCCGCCACCGCCTTTGCCAGCAACGTCTTACCTGTTCCGGGCGGTCCCACCAACAGGGCCCCTTTGGGAAGTTTCGCACCGATCTTCACATAACGGCCTGGATTATGCAGAAAATCCACCACTTCCTGCAAAGATTCCTTGGCTTCATCCTCCCCTGCCACATCTTTGAATGTAACCCCTGTTTCTTTCTGCACATATA
>ERZ778518.969-NODE-969-length-23018-cov-8.676480_pt1 | contig 23018 bp, 28 predicted proteins | sample MGYA00510340_ERZ778518 | MGnify/ENA primary metagenome ERZ778518 (study PRJEB29527, sample SAMN07138967) | mouse gut metagenome | material: feces | host: mouse | place: China:Nanjing | collected 2016-01-25 ...
GTGATATTGATGAATGCCTTATTTGTAAAAGAAGTGCTGGATATGTCCTTTTTTCCAACCCTGCTTTTGTTCACAACAATTTTTCGTATTTCACTAAACGTTTCTTCTACACGTCTGATTTTAATTACAGGTGATCCAGGAAATGTAGTGCGTACATTTGGAAATTTTGTGGGTGGAAATGATATTATTATTGGTGCCATTATCTTTATAGTTATGATTTTAATTCAGTTGATTGTAATTAACAAAGGTTCTGAGCGTGTATCAGAGGTAACAGCAAGGTTTACTCTGGATGCTATGCCCGGAAAACAGATGGCAATTGATGCGGATTTGAATACAGGGACAATTAATGAAAAACAGGCAAGAGAACGGCGAGATAAAATACAGCAGGAATCTAGTTTTTTCGGAGCTATGGATGGCGCTACGAAATACGTAAAGGGAGATGCTACTGTAGGTATTGTTGTTACTTTAATTAACCTGGTGGGTGGAATTGCAATGGGAATGACCCGGCAGGGACAGGAGATTACGGATGCGCTGAATCAATACGGGATTCTTACCATTGGTGACGGTTTGGTCAGCCAGATACCATCTCTTTTGATTTCATTGGCGACAGGTATTTTGGTTACTAAGGCTTCCAAGGAGGCAGATTTTGGTGATACCTTAATTCGTCAGTTGTTTGGTATTCCGAAGGTTTTATATATTGTAGGTTCTGTGTTGATATTTTTGGGCCTTGCAACACCTTTGGACTGGAGAATGTTTCTTCCTTTGGGAATTGCCTTTTTGGTGGCAGGCAGAAGTGTGGATACCAGCCTTGGTGTGGAGGCAATTGAAGAAGAGGTGGATATGGCAGAAGAGCAGGCAGAGGAAATACGCCGGCCAGAGAATGTGGTATCCTTACTTCAGGTTGACCCCATTGAATTGGAATTTGGTTACGGAATTATTCCACTTGCAGATGTGAACCAAGGTGGAGACTTACTGGACCGTGTGGTTATGATTCGTAGACAGATTGCGTTGGAGCTTGGTACAGTTGTTCCTATCATTCGTCTTAGAGATAATATACAGTTGAATCCGAATCAATATATTATTAAGATTAAAGGAATCCAGGTTACAGAAGGAGAAATTCTTTTTGACCATTATATGGCCATGAATCCAGGATTTGTAGAGGAAGAAATTTCGGGTATTCCTACGTTTGAGCCTTCGTTCCATTTACCAGCCCTTTGGATTACAGAGAGCCAGAGAGAACGGGCGGAGAGCTTGGGTTACACAGTGGTAGATCCCCCCTCCATCATTGCAACTCATCTGACCGAAGTGATTCGGATACATATAGATGAATTGTTGTCGAGACAGGATGTTCAGAATCTTGTAAATAATATTCGGGAATCAAATCCGACCCTTGTGGATGAGCTTGTGCCAAAGCTATTGGGAATCGGCGAAATTCAAAAAGTACTACAGAATTTATTGCGGGAAGGAATTTCTATCCGAGATTTGCTTACTATTTTTGAAACGATGGCAGATCATGCGGCAACTACCCGAGATACAGATGTGCTGACAGAATATGCGAGACAGAGTTTGAAACGCGCCATATCCAATAAATATTTCCCAGCAAATGAGGTGACAAGTGTGGTTACACTGGATCCCAAGATCGAGCAGGAAATTATGGGGTCTGTCAAACAGACGGAGCAAGGTGCATATTTGACTTTAGATCCAGAAAAAACAAAAGCGATTATGTCATCACTGGAAACAGAAATTACAAAATTGGAGAATCTTGGGAAAAATGCAATTATTATAACATCGCCTATTGTGCGTATGTATTTTAAGAAATTAACAGAAGATTATTTTAGAGATTTGATTGTTGTTTCTTACAATGAAGTTGATTCCAATATAGAATTACAATCAGTAGGGATGGTGAGCCTTTCATGACAATAAAAAAATTTCAAGGTAAAACAGAGGAAGAAGCTACAGCCAAGGCAAAAGAGGAATTTGGAGCGCAGACAGTGATTATGAACGTAAAAGAGATAAAGCCGAAAGGATTTTTACGTTCTTTTAAAACGTCAATTTTTGAGGTGACGGCAGCGATAGAAGAAACGGAGCAGTCCTTAGCGTCAAAAGCCCCCACTCCCCTGCCGCCCTTGACTGGAAATATCAATATGGCAGCAGATGAGCCAATTTCTATACCTAAGCCAGAGTCAATTTCTATACCTAAGCCAGAGCCAATGAAAGAGATGTTTGCATCTGTGGAAAATACATGGGCTTCTTCGATTGGGACACAGAATTTGGAAGAAAAGAAGAAAGAAAGTGTAATAGAAAATAATCTGGAAGAAAAATTGGAAAGTCTGCAATCACTTTTGGAGAAGAAGCTGGCCCCTCAACAGCCAGAGGAGATTCCCAAAGAAGTGCCTGTAGATGAAAATTTTAAATTTATTAAAATGATCTACAGTATTTTGTTGGATAATGAGGTAGATGAAAAATATGTAAATCAAATTATGGATGAAGTAGAAAAAGTGATGAAAGGAGGAGCAAGCGTAGATTTAATTTTGTCCAGCATTTACCAAAAAATGATTTTAAAATTTGGTCAGCCTCAGCCAATTGAAATGTCAGGGCGTAAGCCGAAGGTGGTCTTTTTTATCGGGCCCACTGGAGTAGGGAAAACTACTACAATAGCTAAGATTGCATCGCGGTTTAAGGTTGAAAAAGGAAAAAAAGTTGCACTTTTTACCGCAGATACTTATCGGATTGCGGCTGCAGAACAGCTTAGGACTTATGCAAATATACTGGATACACCTTTGACCATTGTATATTCTTCTGGGGAATTAAATGAAGAATTGAAAATGTCGGAGGATTATGATTTGGTGCTTGTGGATACAGCAGGTTTCTCCCACAAGAATGAGGAGCAAAGGAATGAGACAAAAGAGTTAATAGACAAGATACCAGGAGAATACCAAAAGGAAGTATATCTTGTTTTGAGCGCTACGACCAAATATAGAGATTTGATTGATATTGCAGATATTTATAATAAGCACTTCCAGTTTAAACTGATATTTACTAAGTTAGATGAAACCAGTTGTTTTGGAAATATTTTAAATATGAAGCTTTATACAGGAGCAGATTTATCCTATTCTACGTATGGGCAGAATGTTCCTGAGGATATTGAAATTTTTGATACGCAGAAAATTGTAAAGCTTCTGCTTGGAGGAAAGTGATTATGGACCAAGCGGAACAGTTAAGAAATATTGTAAAAAAAAATCAGCAGTCCACACGCAAGGCCCGCATATATACAGTTACCAGTGGAAAAGGCGGTGTGGGCAAATCGAATGCAGTAGTAAATTTTGCAGTGTACATGCAAAAAATGGGAAAAAAGGTTATCATTTTTGATGCCGATCTGGGATTGGCAAATGTGGAAATCATGTTTGGTGCAATTCCCAAATATAATTTAAGTGATCTGATTTATCGTGGAAAGACGATCAAGGAAATTATTACATCAGGTCCTATGGATATAGGATTTATCTCTGGAGGTTCTGGTATTACAGGCGTAAATAACCTGCCCAAAGAGCAATTAAAGTTTTTGGTGCGTAATTTATCAGAATTGGATGAGCTTGCGGATATTGTATTGATTGATACTGGAGCAGGAATTTCTGATCATGTGTTGGAATTTGTGATGGCAAGTCCAGAAGTCCTTCTTTTAGTTACTTCAGAGCCCAGTTCTTTGACGGATGCATATTCGTTGTTAAAGGCATTGCATCGTAATCCTGAATTCCGTCAAGCTCAGACCAAGATAAAAGTTATTTCCAATCGTGTAACGTCAGAGGAAGAGGGAATTGGCATATATGAGAAACTAAATGCGGTAGTTGGACAGTTTTTAAAAGGTAATTTAGAGTATCTGGGAATGATTCCCCAAGATATGGCAGTGGAAAAAGCAATACGCCAACAGCAGCCAGTGAGTATTCTGTATCCAGAGGCAAAATCCAGTAAAGCATTTGAAGCCTTGACATATAATCTCTTGGAAGGAGCTACCATTCCTTTGCAGGAAAAAAGAGGAATTATGCAGTTATTTTCACGTTTTATTTATCGCAGGAGTTAAACCTAGAGAGGTTATTTCCATCCGGTAGAGAATGGCAGTATGGATTAATAGACAAAAAGGTGATGTTATGAAAAAAAATATTTTAGTAGTTGATGATTCTGCACTTATGAGAAGACTTATTTGTGATATAATCAATGCAGATAATACATTTCAAGCAACGGATGTTTGCAGAGATGGTCTGGAGGCATATGAGAGATTAAAGAAAACGAGCTATGATGCTGTAGTTCTGGATGTAAATATGCCCCGCATGGATGGACTGGAATTACTGGAAAAATTGCAGCAGGAAAAAATTAAAGCTACCATTATTATGGTGAGTACTCTGACCGTAAAGGATGCAGATGTAACAATCCGTGCGATGGAGCTGGGAGCAATTGATTTTGTCACAAAGCCTGGTAATATTATTGAGGCAAAGGGAGAGGATTTTAAAGGAAGTTTGCTAAGAGTTTTGAAAGCAGTTGTCAGGTCAGACAATGCGAAGAATCTTCTTGCAACAAATACTAGAACAGTGGACAGACCGAAGGCAGTGAAAGCCGTACAACTTCCCAAAAGGGCAGGAGGAAAAGGCGGAAACAGGCTGGTGGCTCTGGCATGTTCCACTGGTGGCCCGAAGGCATTACAGAGTGTGATACCTTATTTGCCGAAGGATATGGACGCGCCCATGGTGCTGGTTCAACATATGCCGGTTGGATTTACAAAGTCTATGGCAGATCGTTTGGATGAGGTTAGTAAAATAAAAGTCAAAGAGGCAGAAGAGGGCGATACTTTAGAAAAAGGATGTGTTTATATCGCTCCTGGCGGAAAACACATGGAGGTACAGAAAAAGCCGGATGGAAGACACGTTGTTCATTTGAATGACCAGCCAGCGATTGGGGGGTTGAAGCCTTGCGCCAATGTGACGTATGAATCTTTACGAGCCAGTGGATATGATGAAATTGTCTGTGTAGTGCTTACCGGAATGGGGGCAGATGGGACAGGAGGAATTCTTTCCCTGAGACAAAAAAAGAGAATTCATGTGATTGCTCAGGATGCCCAATCCTGTGTAGTATATGGAATGCCGAAGGCGATTGCTGAGGCAGGCGCTGTAGATGAAGTGGTTCCCTTAACAGAAGTTGCACAAACGATAATAAAGAATGTGGGGGTACAGTAATATGGATGTAAGCCAATACCTTGAGATTTTTATTGATGAAACAAATGGACATCTGCAGAATCTGTCGGATTGTATCATGAGTCTGGAGAAAGAGCCAGAAAATATGGATACAATTAATGAGATTTTCCGTGCAGCCCATTCTCTGAAGGGAATGGCTGGAACAATGGGATTCAAACGGATGCAGCGTTTGACTCATGATATGGAAAATGTGTTCCAGGAAGTTCGCAGCGGCAATATGAATGTAACGAGCGGATTGGTAGATGTATTATTCCAATGTCTGGACGCCATTGACGCATATTTGGAAAATGTAAAAGAAAGTTCCGATGAGGGAACAGAAGATAACGAAGCCATTATTCAGGAGCTAAATGAAATTTTGGCAGCGGGAACTGGTAATGCGCCAGAGACTGAGGAAAAGCCAGCTCCCAAAGAAGAAAAGGAAAAAGAGACTGGGGAAAATAGGTTTCAGAAAAAATATCTTGATATTGATTTTTCTGAAAAAGAAAAGGAAGAGCTTCGTGTATCAGAAGAGAAGGGTATGAAGTTATATGGTATTACAGTATATATTCAGGAAGAATGTTTGTTGAAAGCTGCAAGGGCATTTTTGGTATTTAAAGCAGTGGAAGATTATGGTAATATTATTGTATACTCTCCAAGCTCTCAAGATATTGAAGATGAAAAATTTGGTTTTGATTTTAGCTTTTATATTTCCAGTGAAGCGGAACTGGAAAGAATGAAAGAAGTTGCAAAAGCAGTTTCTGAAATTGAGGAAGTAATCGGAGAAAGAGTAAGCTATAAGGAATTGACAGCGGCGGCAGCTAAGAAGGAAGAAGAGGAAGCAGCAGCGGCTAAGGAGGCAGAGAAAGCCCAGAAGGAAAATTCAGGAGCTTCTCAGACGTCGGCAGTTTCTGCTCAGACCAAACCTCAGCCACAGCCAGGTAAGAAGCAAAATGGCGGTAAACCGGTAACAAATCGGACGGTGCGTGTGGATATTGAGAAATTGGATGCCTTGATGAATCAGGTCAGTGAATTGATTATTGCAAAGAATTCCCTGGTATCTATTGGATCTACTTCTGATGGCGGGTCTAGTTCTAATTCTCAGGCATTTCATGAACAGATTGAATATTTGGAGCGGATTACTACTGGACTGCATGAATCTGTTATGAAAGTTCGAATGGTGCCAATTGAAAGTGTAGTACAGAAATTTCCTCGTATGATTCGAGATTTATCTAAGAAATTGGATAAAAAAATGGAATTATACATGACGGGTGAAGATACCGAATTAGACCGGACAGTTGTGGATCAGATTGGGGATCCTTTGCAGCATTTGCTGCGTAATTCTGCAGACCATGGACTTGAGAATGCAGAGCTTCGCCGGAAGAGAGGAAAACCAGAAGCAGGATCGATTCACCTGAATGCATTTCAGGAAGGAAATAATGTTATTATCGAAGTAAGCGACGATGGAAACGGGATAGACACTGAAAGTGTAAAAACTAAGGCAATTGAACGGGGACTAATTACGCCAGAACAGGGAGCAGCATTGAGTCAGAAAGAAATTATAGATTTCTTGTTTATGCCCAGTTTTTCTATGGCAAAGCAAATATCTGACGTTTCCGGTCGTGGAGTAGGCTTGGACGTGGTAAAATCCAATATTGAAGCATTGGGCGGCGATGTGGAAGTAAAGAGTGTCCTGGGAGAAGGTTCTAAATTTATTGTTCGTCTGCCCCTTACATTGGCAATTATACAGGCCTTGATGGTGGAAGTTCGGAATGAGAAGTATGCGATTTCTCTTGGTTCCATTGAAACCATTGAAGAGATTATGGCAAATGAAATTAAATTTGTCCAGGCAAAAGAAGTAATACATATCAGAGGCATGGTAATTCCGCTGATTCGCTTGGATCAGTTACTGGATTGTGAGCCTGAACAAGAAGAGAAAGAGAGCCTTACCGTTATTATTGTCCGTAAAGGAGATAAGTTTGCTGGGTTAATTGTAGATGAGCTAAATGGCCAACAGGAAATTGTTATCAAGTCCCTGGGCAAATACATTAATAGCAGCACCAAGATTATTAGCGGCGCAACCGTTCTGGGCGACGGAGAAGTGGCATTAATCCTGGATGTTAATACATTATTTTAGGGGGTGTTGATATGGCGAGCAATATGTCTGTGATAGAAGACGGTAAAAAACAATTTATCGTAGTAAAAATTGGCAGTGAGCAGTATGGAATAGACATCAGCTATGTTGATAATATTGTCCGTATGCAGAAGATTACCAGGGTACCGAAAGCACAGTCTTATTTTAAGGGAATTATTAATCTACGTGGAGAAATTGTGCCTGTAATGAGCATACGAACCAAAATGGATTTGGAGCCGGATGTGTTTACAGATGTTACCAGGATTATTATTCTTAAACTGGAAGAACATGGTGTCCTGGGGCTTATTGTAGATGAGGTAAAGGAAGTTGTGACTCTTGGTCCAGATGAGATTGATAAAGTGGCTTATGATGCGAAAAATAATAAGAGCAACTTTATCAATGGTGTTGGAAAACATGGAGAAGAATTGATTTCCCTATTTGATACCAACAGCATCATTGATGAATCGGAAAATGTATAGTTGTGGAAGGGCTGTTGCAGCAAACTAAAATTTTGGCAACAGCCTGTTCGTGATAAAAGAAATGGAGAAAAAGATCATGGCTAAATTTAGTTTGGATCAAGTAAATGAAATGTATTTTGATGTGCTCAAGGAGATTGGCAACATAGGAGCGGGGAATGCTACAACTGCAATTTCCAATATGCTGAATTTGAAAGTCAATATGGAAGTGCCTAAGGTAGAGTTTTTAACATTTCAGGAGCTTCCAACAGCAATTTCAGCAGAAGAGGAAACGGTCGTAGGTATTTATCTGGAGGTGGAAAGTGACATTGGCGGAAGCATGATGTTTTTGCTGAAAATGGAATCCGCGCATTATCTGGTAAATCATCTTATGGGAAGGCCAGATGATTATGCGGAAGAATTTGATGAGATGGATTTGTCTGCCATCAAAGAAATTGGAAATATTATTTCGGGTTCCTATTTGTCAGCTCTTTCCACAATGACAAATATGGTCATTACGTCTTCTGTTCCGTATCTTGCTATCGACATGGCAGCGGCAATTTTAAGCGTTCCAGCGATACAGTTTGGCCAGTATGGGGATAATGCACTTTTGATACAGACAGAATTTGGGGATGAAGTAAAAATACAGGGATTTTTTATTTTGATGCCAGATGTAGATTCCTATGATAAGATTTTGGCTTCATTGGGCATCTCATTGTAAGAGGAGCAGAGTTATGGCTACAATTAAAGTTGGAATGGCAGATTTGAATGTTTGCAAGGCACCAGATATGATTACTACTCTGGGCCTGGGGTCCTGTATTGGGATTGCAGTCTATGATCCAGTTACGAAGGTTGGAGGACTGGCACATATCATGCTTCCTGACAGTACACAAATGAGGAACAATTCAAATATTGCCAAATTTGCGGATACAGGAATAGAAGAACTGATAAAAAGAGTAACAGCAGCAGGCGCAAATAAGAGGCGTCTGGTTGCCAAAATTGCCGGAGGAGCCAAAATGTTCCAGGTAAGTGGCCTTTCAACCGTTGGGAATGTAGGAGAACGCAATGCGCAGGCTTCCAGAGCCAAATTAAAACAACTGGGAATTCCTTTATTGGCAGAGGACACTGGGCTGAATTATGGGCGGACGGTAGAATTGTATCCAGAAACAGGAGAATTTCGTATTAAAGCAGTAGGAAAATCAATAAAATCTATTTAAAAGGTGATAGGATATGAAAACGAAACAAGTGCCAATTATTATTACGTTGATTGCAGGGTTTACAATTTGCGTGATCGGATTTATTACACAGATGGAGACAGCACAATTTGTAAAAACATGGGTCATCGTTTTAATATCCTTTTATATCCTAGGATGTATTGCGAAACTGTTGTTAGATAAAAATTTCAAGGAAGAAGAGATGGAAGAAGCCACGGAGGAGGCAGCGGAGGGGGAAGAGCCAGAAAGTGCAGAAGGCACAGAGAATCCAGAAAATTCTGAGAACTCCGCAGAAGAAAATGAAAAATAACCAGGCAGCCTGTAAAGGTGGTTCCTGTAGTCTTGGGGGCTTTGGATGAACGCAGCAGAAAAAGAACGATTGTGGGCAGATTTTTTAAAGAAGCCTACGCCGGAATTGAGAGAACAGATTATTGTAGGGTACGCGCCTCTTGTTAAAATTGTAGCAGGACGTTTGAGTATGTACCTTGGATATAATGTAGAATATGATGATCTGGTAGGATATGGAATTTTTGGTTTAATTGATGCCATTGATAAATTCGATGTGAATAAAGATGTAAAGTTTGAGACCTATGCTAGTCTTAGGATTCGGGGTTCCATTCTGGATCAAATAAGAAAAATGGATTGGATTCCCAGAACAGTGCGTCAGAAACAAAAAAAAATTGATGAAGCAATCAAAAAGATAGAAATAAGAACTGGGAAGGCTGCATTGGATGAAGAAATTGCCAATGAATTGGAAGTAAGCAGTGAAGAGCTGTTGAATTGGCAGTCCCAGCTTAAAATTACGAATATGGTTTCTTTGAATGAATATGTGGAACAGGGAATGGAGCCTATGATGGATGCCAGAGGCAATTCTCATTTTATTCAGCCAGAGGATGCCATTGCAGAAGAAGAACTGAAAAAAGTGTTAGAGCAGTCTTTAGAGACTCTCACAGAAAAAGAGCGAAAAGTAATTACTTTGTACTATTATGAGGATTTGACATTAAAAGAAATCAGTAACGTATTGGAGGTGTCGGAATCCCGTATTTCACAGCTTCATACAAAAGCATTGATGAAGATGAAAAAAACAATGGGACCCTACATGAATATATTAACGGATTAGGTGGTTGATGCTATGGAGAGCAAGAATGGATATTTTAAGCTAGATATAAGAAATGGAAGTGTATTCCTTTTGATATATCCACCGCAGGCTGGAGGAAAAGCGGTGGAATATAAAGAGGTTACAACATACCTGGACGGAAAAGGGTATGGAGTGTTTGATGTAAGAGAATTGAACAACGCATTGACCGTTACAGAAGGAGTTCAGGAAGTTTGTGTAGGCGAATGGAATGGAATTTATGAAAATGAACAGATGGAAGTGACAATATCCATTGATAAAATGTTAGTGTTCTGTCGGTTTTATCCTCCCTCGAATAATGGGAATCTGATGACAGAGGAGGAAATTCTTGGAGATCTGGCATTTCATAAAATTTCCGTTGGAATTCAGGAAGCTGAAATCAAGAAATTTCTGGAAAACCGTCATTATTGTACAAATTATATTATGGCAAAGGGAATTCCGCCAATCAACGGAAAAGATGCTAAAATTGAATACTTTTTTAATACAAATCACAATCTGAAGCCGAAGAAAAATGAAGATGGGTCTGTAAATTATCATGAGTTAAATACCATCAGCCGTGTGGAAAAGGGCCAGACCTTGGCAAAGCTCCACAAAGAAGTGCCTGGGAAACCAGGAAAAGATGTATATGGCGGAGATATTCAGGCAAGGCAGGAAAAAACTTTAAAGCTAGAGTTTGGAAATAATATTACCCTTTCTGAGGATATGACAGAAATCTATTCTGGTGTTACAGGCCATGCTAGTTTGGTAAATGGCAAGGTTTTTGTAGAAGATGTATTTGAAGTGCCAGCAGATGTAGATACTTCGACAGGAAATATTGTGTATGATGGAAATGTTACCATTAAGGGCAATGTGAAAAGCGGCTTTTCAGTGACTGCAAAAGGGGATATAGTGATTGAAGGGGTGGTAGAAGCTGCTTTTCTCTCTGCCGGTGGACAGATCATTGTAAAACGTGGCATTCACGGCATGGGAAAGGGAAGAGTTCAGGCGAAGGATAATATTATTACAAAATTTATAGAAAATGCTACAGTGGTTTCTGGAGGATACATTGAGACAGGTTCTATTTTGCATAGTCGGGTGTCAGCAGGGAATGATATTCGTGTAGGTGGCAAGAAAGGTTTTGTGAACGGTGGCGTCATTCGGGCTGGTAACCTGGTAGAAGCCCAGACCATAGGTTCTTCTATGGGTACTCTTACGAAGATTGAAGTGGGGGTAGATCCAGAGGTAAAGGAACGTTATGGAGAGCTGCAAAAAAGTATTATCCAGATCAGTAAAGAATTAGAGCAGTTGCGGCCCATTCTTGTGAATTTTAATGAGAAGATGCAGAAAAAGGAGTCTCTGAGTGTGGAACGTGTACAGCAGGTTCAGACTGTTGCCCGGTCATTCAAAGAAAAGCAGCAGCTTTTAAATGCTCAGAGAAAAGAATTGAAAGAACTTCACGAACAGATTCAAATGTCCCATAATGCAAAAATAAAGGTAAAGGGCAGTATTTACCCAGGTGTTTCTGTGAATATTTCTGAGGTAAGTATGAATATTAAAAGTGAAAGGTCATTCTCAAAGTTTGTGAAGGAAAAGGGCGAAGTAGTAATTCGTTCTTTGTAAAAGGAGTGTGGAAAATGTCAATCAGACCAGTGGAATTCAGTGGAGTTGTCCAGAGAAGCCAGGATGTAAGTACTGTGAAGCAAAACGAGGATAATAAGTCTGCACTGCAGCAGCAGAATGTCCAGACTCAATTTGCGAAGGACACCACGCATCATATGCAGCAGGTTACCCATGCCAATGATTCTGACAATTCCCAAAAGAAATTCGATGCCCGTGAAAAGGGAAGCAATGAATATGAGGACCGTCGGAACAAGAAAAAGAAGGCGGAAGAAAAAAACAGTGGAAAGGTGAGCGTTAAAACCACAGGTGGTTTTGATATGAAAATATAGGTGGGTACAGGTATGACAACAATAGAAATTATTTTATTGATAATCGGTGTTGTGATGATGGTTGCAAGTTTTTTTGTTACGGAAAAGTTATCAAACCAGGATTTAGATAAGATTGCTGAATTGAGTACAGAGGAAATGCAGCGTATTTTGGAGCGGAGCCTGACGGATGCCCAGGTAAAAGTAGATAATATGGTGGATCAGGTGATTGATCATTCTATTGAGAAATCTATGGAGGTTGTAGAGCGGGCATTGGATAAAGAAACCAATGAAAAGATGCGTGCAATTACAGAATACTCTGATACCGTATTGGAATCTATCCATAAAACCCATAATGAAGTAATGTTTCTTTACAGTATGTTGAATGATAAACATTCAGAGCTTACAAAATATGCAGGGAATCTTGCACAGTTGGCGATTCATTTGGAAGAATTACAGGAGAATGTCCAGAAAACATTGGATCAGTCAGATGAGATTTTAAATACGGCTCAAGCATCAGCAAAACCAGTGAGAACACCAGAGCCAGATTCGCCAAAGCCGGAACCGAAGGAGGAGGCTCCAGTGGTTCCTCAGAAGGAAGAAGATGAGACGTTAAGCCATAACCAGATGATTTTGAACATGTATCGGCAAGGAAAGAATGCGGTAGATATTGCAAAAGAGTTAGGACTTGGAGTAGGCGAAGTAAAATTAGTAATCGGACTATTCAGAGAGGAAGATTTATAACTTATGAAACTGAAATATTATTTGCGTGGTTTGGGAGTTGGCATAATATGCACTGCCATTGTCATGGGAATTGCTTTGTCTGGAAACAAAAAAGAGACTTTAACGGATGCAGAGATCATAGAGCGGGCCAGGCTCCTGGGAATGGTAATGGAAGAAGAGAAGCTAGACTCTAAGGAGCAGGATTCTGAAAAGAAAGAAGCAGGAAAAGATTCTGTATCAGAACAGAATTCGGTTAGCGTAACCCCTGAAAAACAGAATCCTCAGGACACGGAATCCCAGGAGGATAAGTCCAGTGAGGAATCAGAACAAAAGGAAGAGGAGTCTGATTCTGAAGAAGACGATGAGGAATCGGACAAGCAGTCAGACAGTGATCTATCAGATTCTGAAAATGTAGTAAGCCATCCATCCGGTGATAGTCAGGATGTAGTAGAGTTGGAAATTCGGGAAGGAGAATATTCTGATGTTATTAGCAAAAAGCTATTTCAGGCAGGTTTGATTCCCGATGCAGAAAAATTTAATGCTTATATGACTCAGAAGGGTGTGGATGATTCTTTGAGGATAGGAGTGCATTTGATTCCTGTTGGTTCCACAGCGGATGAGATTATAGAAATTTTGCAACGGAATTAGCAGATGAAGCGCTAGGAGTCTCTGATTCCTGTTGGTTCTATAGCAGATAAAATCATAGAAATTTGTGGTAAAAAGAAATAATTAGGACTTGCGTGTAAATTTTTCCTGTGATATAATAGCAAAGATAATAAAAAACACATATGTGGATTCTAGAGTCGGTGCCCTATCGGTAGCTTTGGAAGAGGAAGCATATGGAAGAATCTAACCAATTGGAGGTAAAAAAATGGGCGTTATTTCAATGAAACAATTATTAGAAGCAGGTGTTCATTTTGGACATCAAACAAGAAGATGGAACCCTAAGATGGCTCCCTACATTTATACAGAGAGAAATGGTATTTACATCATTGATTTGCAGAAATCTGTAGGAAAAGTGGATGAAGCTTATAAGGCAGTTGCAGATATTGCAGCAGAGGGCGGTACGATTCTTTTTGTAGGAACCAAGAAGCAGGCACAGGATGCAATTAAGGCAGAAGCAGAGCGTTGTGGCATGTTTTATGTAAATGAAAGATGGTTAGGCGGTATGCTGACCAACTTTAAGACAATTCAGAGCCGTGTTGCAAGATTGAAAGCGATTGAGACAATGGCAGAAGACGGCACTTTTGATGTACTTCCGAAAAAAGAAGTAATTGCTCTGAGAAAAGAATGGGAAAAATTAGAGAGAAATCTTGGTGGAATTAAAGAAATGAAACGGGTTCCGGATGCAATTTTTGTTGTGGATCCTAAGAAAGAGAGAATTTGCGTTCAAGAAGCGCATATCTTGGGAATTCCGTTGATTGGAATTTGTGATACAAACTGTGATCCAGAAGAATTGGATTATGTAATTCCTGGTAATGATGATGCAATCAGAGCTGTTAAGTTGATTGTTTCCAAGATGGCAGATGCTGTAGTTGAGGCAAACCAAGGAACAATTGAAGAGGAATTCGTAGAAGAAATGGAAGAATCCGCAGAAGAATAATTAGATTTACTTTATCGGAAATGTGAATTTAATGAAACAGATTTACCACTGAGAGGACAGACAGTATTGCCTGTCCTCAATTGTGGATAGAGCAGGATGTATTTTCGAAATGAAAATCATACAGATGTGTAAATAGATGGAGGGAATAAAGATGGCTATTACAGCAGCAATGGTAAAAGAGTTGAGAGAAATGACGGGTGCAGGTATGATGGACTGCAAGAAGGCTTTGAATGAAACAAATGGTGACATGGATGCCGCTGTAGAATTTTTAAGAAAAAATGGACAGGCAAAAGCTGAGAAGAAGGCTGGAAGAATTGCAGCAGAGGGCCTTTGTACTGTTGTTCTCAAAGATGATAAGACAGCAGCAGTGGTAGAGGTGAATTCTGAGACAGACTTTGTTGCAAAAAATGATACCTTTAAGGCTTTTGTAGAGGCAGTTGCAACTCAGGCAGTGAATTCAGATGCAGCAGATTTGGATGCATTTATGGCTGAAACCTGGAATGCAGATTCCAGCAAGACCGTGAAGGATGCTTTGGTAGAGAAGATTGCAGTGATCGGCGAGAACTTAAATATCCGTAGATTTGAGAAAGTGACTGCAGAGAATGGCTGTGTAGTTTCTTATATCCATGGCGGTGGAAGAATCGGCGTTATCGTAGAAGCAGAAACTTCCGTTGTAAATGATACCGTAAAAGAAGCATTGACAAACCTTGCAATGCAGATTGCAGCTCTTTCTCCCAAATATGTTTCCAGGAGTGAAATTAGCGAAGAATATATCGCCCATGAGAAAGAAATCCTTTTGGCGCAGATTATGAATGATCCGAAAGAATCACAGAAACCGGAGAAGGTAATCAATGGCATGATCGAAGGCCGTGTTAACAAAGAGCTGAAAGAAATTTGCCTGGTAGATCAGGTATATGTGAAGGCAGAAGATGGAAAACAGTCTGTTGCAAAATATTTAGAGGCTGTTTCTAAAGAAGTAGGAGCAGATGTTTCGGTTAAGAGATTTGTCCGCTTTGAAACTGGAGAAGGTCTGGAAAAGAAACAGGAGGATTTTGCGGCTGAGGTTGCGGCGCAGATGGCTGGAAACTAATAAGAAAAGTTTCTAATTGAAATTCCTTGAAAACATGGGAAAATCAAGCATTACAGCGTGTTTTGTGAATATAAAGAGGGTATCATAAACTATCGTAAATTATCGCAAAATATCACAGCGATTTTGGTAAAGATTTGGTACGGATTTTGGTAAGAGATTTTACCAAAGTCATTCACGAAAAGTTTGCTTGCTTATTCACTTGTTTTGGAAGGAATGAAGTATCAATCAATAATTTAATAATTTAAACAGTAAGCATAAGGGCATTACCATTTAGAGAATAAGATGGTAGTGCCTTTATTTTTGTTGTTTAAAATCATAAGAAAGGAAGTAATCAATATGGCAAAAGTTAATAATGTAGTCCGTATTGTGGAATTTGAAACAGAAAGCGACTTGTACTCACAGATAGAGAATGATCTGATAAGTTGTTTTAATGAACCAGATTCAAGATGTTATAAATTAAAGAATATTCAGCTATTAAATGAAAACCATGCAATTCTATATTTTGAAGAAGATATAAATACAATCATGGTTAGATTTATTTATAACAAAGAAGTATTACACATGGAAGAAGCGCCAGATGATATAAGTTATTTTACAATTCAGGAAATATCTTTACTTAATGATTTAGGAATAGTAACTATTGATGATACGACTTATGACATTGAAGAAATTGAATATGTAATGGATATATATGGTGTACGCCATGCAGATATTTATTTGAATTGAGAAAGTGAGGAACATTTTTTATGACAAGTAACAAAAGTAGACAATATGTAGATGAACAGTACAAAAGAACACCTGATCCAATAATGGAATCTGGATTCACAAATTATGACAGATTATTAGTGGAACTGAATAACCGTATGTATTATCCACAAGAAACATACGAAAAATTTCTAAATGAGAATGGATTGCTTGCAGAAGAAACATTTAACAAGAATACAGACCATGCACAATTACTTGAAACAGTATATAGCATTTTACAGACGCTATTAAGCAATATTGATATGTACAGAAAAATTGAAACAGAATTTGTTACGTCTGGTGAAGCTGCAACGTCATTAAGAAACCGTCTGAAAGACCTTAGAGCAGAAATAAATAGAATAAAAGCGGAAATGAATTATAAAGATTCTGATTTCTCATTCATGTATTACACACGATAAGAAAGGAGAAGTATTTATATGGGCGTAAATTTGATGTACACACCACTAGAGACAATATTTCAAGCTACTATGGAACGTGAAGGACGCACAGTAACGGCATATACAAGTGGAAATCAGTTTCAAGCATTTATGCGTAGAAATGATGATGGAAATAATTATGAGGATAGAATTACACTATTTTATTCTGTAAATGCACCAATCATACAAGGCAGTTTAATTTCATATGGAAACAAAATCTATATTCTTGTCAACAGAGAAACAGAAGAAAATCATTGTTACTATAAATCAAGTGCTTTAGCCTGTAATGGGATGATTACTTTGAATGATGGGAGTATTGTAGGTATTCCGTGTTATGGTTCGTCAATGAAAGATGGTCTTATAGAACAAAATAATGTGATAAGTATGATTGATGGCAATATGGAATTTATCACAGAATCTAATTCATTAAGTAGAAAATTAGATATAGGAAATACTTTTAATGAATTTGGAAGAACGTGGAAGATTGACAATATTTATTATAAGGATGGAATCTTACATATTATTGCAGAAGTTTATGCAAATGAGAAACCAGAAAAGAACCTTAGAATATTTATTGATGGACTTACACAGGAAGTATATAACATTGGCGATACTATACAATTAACAGCTACACCATATATGTATAACGCCGTAACTACTGGTACTTTTACATGGGAAAGCACAGATTCAAATGTTGCCACGATTGACGGTGAAGGAAGTGTAACATTTGTTGCTAACGGATCAGTAGCATTTAAGGCGTATTGGGTAGAAGAAAATTTTACAGAGATAACAAATGTTGTTGGTGTTGGAAAACCTGTTTTATACACTGCAACGCTTTCAGGTACAAATTTCCTTAGAATAGAGTACACCAGAACTCTTTCGGCTACTGTAACTGATAAAAATGGTATAGAAGTGGATGGTACATGGGAATTTGAAGTTAATTTTGAATATCCAGATGCAGTTAATTATACGATAACAGGAAATAAAATTAAATTGTCAATGAAAGAAGAAAAAGATGAATACATAGGCAAGATAATTACTGTGACCGCAACGGACACAACACATGAAGTTTCTGCAACAATGGAAGTAGAAGTAGTATGGGATATTTCATGGTAAAGCAGGATAATAGAGCCTGAATCACAATCAGGCTTTATTTTGAGAAAATTATTTTTTGGGCGATATGCCAGAAAGGAAAAAGATATGATTAAGAAATTGCATGAGTTAGTGGATTTTACAAGTGGAGAGTGTAGGAATTACTATTTTAAACCAATTATGACAAATGGATATGATAGTCAAGGCACATATCCTATTGATGTAGTGATTGATGGAAATATCCTTATATTAGGAAATGAGAGTATTCCATTGAAAGATATAACAAGCATTGAATTTGGATATTATGATGATGAGTATAAGGACAGAATAGAGAAAAAATATTGTGATTCCATTAGTGATGTGGAGAAGTATATTAAGGACAAACGTATTTCAATGATGGATCATGGATATAGAATGATAAGCCCACATAGCTATTATTTCCCATTTTTCGAGGTTGATAAGATCGGTGGTGGGTTTGCTACTATTGAAACTGAATATGCCACATACAAAATTTTCTATCCAACAAAAAAGATTACTTGTGAAATGGAAAGAGAATAAAAGGATATGAATAGATATAGAGCCTATACAAATTTGCTTTATATAGGCTCTCTTTTGAAGAATAAGTTTAAACGTCAAGGAAATGTCAAGTAAATACAAATGCAAAATAAAGAATATATCAAATATACACCAGATACATCACAATGAATATAATTCGTCATATTTGTTTTTGACAGATGAAATTAAATTATATGGAAGCACACCAACCCTTTCTTTGATGGATTCATATGGAATCATATTCATTTTGGAAAAACATATACACCCCCCTATATCCAAAAAGGATACTTGTTTAGGAGTTATATAAAAATCTGTTATAACGCTTTGTTTTCGTCCGGGTACAAATGGAGCAACTAAATATAATGGAGGTTCATCCAGTTGTTTTACTTCTTTTAGGAGAAAAACATTCATTATGATAGTTTTATTATCTCTTAGAGGTTGTTCAGCTTCATAGAAACAATTTGGTTCTAAAGAATTTATAGAATCATCTTTTCGAGCAACATATTTTATAACCTCTTCAATGGGATAATCAAATTTTTCACAAATTTTATCTATAACTCCCAAATTTACATATTCGTCTTTGCTTAATTTTGCTAAAGTGGCACTACTAATTCCAATGAGATTACCTAATTCTGTTTTAGAGATGCCCTTTTGTGACAAATTGAACCATAAAGGTAGATATGATATAGCCATTAAAAATCTCCTTCCTTATTTATATGTATATAGTATCATTCAAATTTAGGAAAGTAAAGAAAAAAATTTAAAAAGTTGAAAAAAGGTGTTGACATACAAGAAGGATAGTGATATATTTATTTATGCAAAGAAAAATATTTAGAAACACAAAGATACACGGAGGATTCACCATTTGAGTAAGAAGAGTTGGGAACGTAAAGAGTGTGACGGTTGTAAATCTTACAATCCAGAGTGTCGGATGGGTGCTTGTAGCATCTATCCGTACCAAAATCAGAAGAAAACAGAAGTAAAAAAGGTAGAAATACATGATACGGGCTAAAAGCCAATTATTTTTTAGATTTTAAGAGAAATGTCAAGTACATCTTAATGCAATGTACTGACAATGCCAAAACAATGCAAGGATAATATCAAAGGAAGGTGTGATATATGTGTATGAAATGAAACGTAGAAAAGGCAGTGGATATGTGACACAAACATATGAGTTGAACCGCTTGGATTACATAATTTTAGATACGTTATATGATGGCGGTTTTAAAGATTATTACCATGCTATTACCATTTTGGAAATATTGGAGTTAAACAACAATTCTTTAAAAAGAATGACGGTGTACAAGAAATTGCAAAAGTTGGTAGAAGCAGAATATATCGCTAAAGGAATCATTGATAACCATAGTGACACTTATTATCTGCTTGAAAAAGGAATCAAAACAGTTGAAGGAGGAAGAAAAGAATGAGTTTAAAGAGTGATGTGATGTTTTTGGGATTAGGGAATTGTGGATGTAAACAGGCGAAAGTGTTCTATGAAATGGGATACAAGGCTATGTTTGCTAATGGTAGTGAACAGGATTTAAAAATATTGGGTGATGTTCCTAACATTTATCGGTTAAAAAATTTTGATGGATTTGGTGGACACAGGGAAAGGGCATTGGATTGTCTTGCGGAAAATGAAGAATTTGTAGAAGCATTACAAGGTATAAAAGAAAAAATCGTATTTGTACTTCATTCAACGGGTGGATCAACTGGATCAGGAATTGCACCATACGGCGAAGAAGTATTAACAGAACAAAAAGATGAAGATGGCAATACAGAAAAGATAGTATGTCCAGTTCCTACACTTCCATCTTTTGATGAACCTATCGGGAAAAAGAGAAGTGCATATAAGGCTATGTTGGATATTCAGGAAATGAAAGATGTATTGGGTGCAACTTTCTTCATCAATAACAACGCTGCTAAAGATTATGACCGTATCAATAGTAATTTTGCAAAAATGTTGGACAGTTTTCTTACCAATGCTTCATATGGAAAGCTGAATAACTTTGATGAATCAGAGAAAATTGAAATGTTACGTCAATCAGGTGCAACGGTTTTAGGATTGTTTGGGAAAGAACACGACAAGACTTTCATGTTGGAGCGATTAACAAAAAATGGTATCTTTGCACCAATAGAGAGTAACAAAATTTGTGGTGACATTGCAGTTGTTCATAGTGGTTCGGATAGTTCGGATATAACAGTAGAGGATGTTATAACTGAATTTGGAAAGCCATTTAATATCTTTGAGGGGTACAACAACGGAAACTCTACGCTGATATGTGTAAACGGTCTTGATTATCCAGTGACACATATTAAACAGTTAGGAGAACTGGCACAACAGGCTTTTAATGAACGCAACAGGAATAGAAAGAGTGTTGAAAAGTTATCTGATTTGGATTTTATGGAAGAAAAAGCACCAAAAGCAACGCCAGAAAAGAAAACTTCTTCAAAATTAGACTTATTGCGTATGCGTATGAAGAAATAACAAGTATATGTCAAGGAAATGTCAGAGCAATATTAAAGTAATATCTGTGAAATGTGTATGATATTTCAAGTAAATATAGGTGGGTGGTATATCGCCACTCACCAACAAACAAGGAGATTATAATGAATAAACCTATTACAATGATGGAACTAGAAGAATTTATGTCACACAAAAAAGGAGTATTTGATGCTAACAGTGAAGATATAGATGGATTTGGCATTGATCTGTTATGTACGGATGTACATTTTGATAAGGATATGAACGATAATAGCAAGTATCTGTGCATGATTCTGATATGTCAGAGTGGAGAAGTACAATTTGAACCAGATGCAATAGATGTAATTTTGATTGATGAAGATGAAACAATCACGATTATATTTAGTAGAGCATTTCCTAATTTGATAATCAAGTACAGAGAATAGGATATTAGGTGGTTGTGTGCCTATAAAATATATGTACGTTATTATTTATAGGCACACGGAGAACTATTCATTATCTCTTTCGTAAGAAACAGTAGATAAACTTTCAATAGTATTTATTGTTAAAGATTCATGATGAAAGATATGGTCAAATCCTAAATCAGAATCAGATTTTTCTTCTGTAAGGTTGATAGAATTAAAGATTTTTAGAATATTGACAAGTTTCTCTGATTCACTAAAAACCTTTGAACAGTTAGGACATTTTGCTAATTCGTGGTTTTTGCATGAAACCATTTCATAAGAACAACCACAAGAGCATTTAATAGTTGCTTTTAGAATCATTATGTTCACCTCCATATAGAAGATTATACCAGAAATTTGCTAAGAATCAATGTAGAAAAAGGGGAATATAAACTTATGAAGCGAATGACTACAACAAAACAAATCAGTGACGTGCTATCAAATAATCTGCTACAAGTAGCAAAAGCAGAATGTTATCACAAGACTTCCAGAGAAACGGACATAATCACGGATTCATTTCTTGAAAATTTTCAGTTCCTATGCGAATCTGGATGCTTTGTGAATTGTGTCGGATGGCACTATGAGAGGGATTATAGGACAGGCGATTACATAGTTGAGACAGGAAGAACGGATGGAAATTCAGAAAATGTTGTTATCGCATATTTGCGTGTGAATGATAATGCAAATGTAGAAGATATAGAGAGAACATTACTATTTGTGGAGGGATAAAGGTATGAAAACAAAATTTGATTATGCTAATGATGTAGGTAAGCAAAATGCAAGAATGATGGCGAATAGACACCAAAATCTTACCATAGAAGAAAAACAAGCTATGAATACTTACTTTAATACATTCCATATGTATTGCGAGAATGATGTAATTGAGCGTTTTAGACGATTGCAAGATAAATTAACAAGTAAAAATCTGATGTTTAAGTTTAATGGAAGTAAGTATGCAATTTTTCATTTGGATGTGACAGATAGAACACAAATTACAGATTATAAACTTACATTGGAAGAAGCAGAAGAGTTTGCAGAAAAAGTGTAAAAGATATACTTCAAATGGAGAATATCATTTTATAAAGCAACTAAAGGATATGTATTCAAGAGAAAAGGAGAAAATCAATAATGACAGGAAAAGTTAAGTGGTTCAACAATCAGCGTGGTTTTGGGTTTATTTCAGGTGATGATGGTAAAGAAGTATTCGTACATTATTCTGGAATTGTAGGCGAAGGGTTCAAGGAATTAGCAGAAGCAGAGCCAGTAGAGTATGACGTTATTGACACTGAAAAGGGTGTACAAGCTGTCAATGTCAAAGGCGTGTAAATTTTGTACAAGTTGATTGTTAAAAAGAGAATAAGGTAATAAGGGAGTAGTACAACGCTGATCTTCAGCGTTTATTCCCATTTTAATAAAAAACGAAGGAGTGATGTATTATTAGCAACAACACACAAACAGATGTATTAAAAAGGTACTATGATATGCTTTATCCTGAAAAATTTAAAGATAATGAATATATAAGGATGATTGCATTAAGGCGTGATAAGGATGGAAATGTAGGAAAGAATGAAGAAGATAAAATTATACGATATGTAAATAGTTTTAAATCTTTTCAATGGTTCATCAATAAGTTTCGAGAAACACATGATGTTTATAATCAGATTGCTACCAATCGTGGTAGGAATGATGGAACTATTACAAGTCAACGGATGCGAAAAGTAATCTATTTGGACTTTGACAGAAAAGATTATCCTGATATGAAGGATGCAAGAGACTGTACACAAATGA
>ERZ778518.987-NODE-987-length-22552-cov-15.754101_pt1 | contig 22552 bp, 25 predicted proteins | sample MGYA00510340_ERZ778518 | MGnify/ENA primary metagenome ERZ778518 (study PRJEB29527, sample SAMN07138967) | mouse gut metagenome | material: feces | host: mouse | place: China:Nanjing | collected 2016-01-25 ...
CCTTTTCCCTGAAAATCTTTTTAAAATAACTCTTGACTATTTACCAAATTGCTTTCTCTGTGTCAGAATTCAGTTCACAAAAAACCCGCTCCAACTCTGCCAGCAAATCCCGCTTGTCCTCAATCCCCACCGACATCCGCAAAGTGCTCTCCGTAATCCCGTTCTTCTCCCGGACATCTTTCGGCACATCGGCGTGGGTCTGGGTCGCCGGATAGGTAATCAGCATGGCCCGGGTGCTCCGGAAGCCCCGGATAAATCACATCCGTGACTATTTTCTGTCCCTTCAGCCACTCTGCGATCGCCATTGCATTTTCCTGCGCTCTCTCCATGCGGACGCCCAGCGTCTTGATTCCTCGTAAGATAAGCCAGCTGTCGAAAGGCGCCAGGACAGCCCCTGTCGTCTTATACAAAAAGCGCGTCTTTCCCTTTACACGAAAACAGTATAACAGAAAGAACCGGGATAAACAATACATATTTTTCCTATCAGTTATATATACTTTTGTTCTCGCCTTATTTTGATGAGCGGCAACCATCCTGACACAATTCGTTGCGGAAATGTAACCTTTCGTTGGTAGCACGCAACCAGCGTTCTTTCCTAAAATGAATCTGTGCAAAATGCAAATACAGAAAACACAAAGGAGGCTTATCCCCATGCAAAACACAAAATCAACCGTTGAAACCAAGACCGTCTACAAGCCAGTCGCGTTCCTGTCTGGAACCTTTCTTATCACATGGCTCTGTGCCGGGCTTATGACATTTACCGACTACAACGCCGATCCTGTTGTCTTCACTGTTCTGGATTTTCTGGAGAACGCTTCACCCTTAATCTGTGCCCTTTTCTTACTGAAAACGTCTCTTTCTCCCTTACCCGCCCTAAAACATTTCCTTTTCGGCAAAACCGGGCATCTCTCTTTCTATCTTATTGTCCTATGTCTTTTTGCGGCGCAGTTTTTCAATTTCTATTGTTTCCGCCTGCCGGAATCTGGCTGCACTGTCCCGGCTTTCCTCTCCGTCTTTGCGGGACAGTTACTCCTCGGCGGCGGACTGGAGGAAGCGGGCTGGCGCGGTTACCTGCTGCCCTGTTTTCTAAAAAAATGGCACATTCTGACCGCCTCCGCCGCCGTCAGTCTGATCTGGGTGCTGTGGCATCTGCCTTATTTTCTGTTGCCGGGTAGTCTGCAGTCAGGACAAAATCCCTTTTCTTATATGCTGATCGGTGTCGTGACCGGCTTTATCCTTACCGCCATCTATCTGTTGACAAAGAGCGCTCTCCTGTGTATGCTTTTCCACAGCTGGCAGAATACAATCGTAATGACTATCCCTGCAGATAACGGGAATCCATGGTTTATGCTGACCTTTTTGCTGCTAGGCGCGGTTTCCGTCCTGCTCTGTATCCTTTTACAGCATACAGCCATGTGACATAAAAGGAGTAGAAAACCCATGAAAGATAATAGCGAATTGAGCGAACGCCTGCGGCAGCTGCGGAAAAATGCCGGTCTGTCTCAAGAACAGCTCGCGGAGACATTACATATTTCCAGACAAGCCGTCTCTAAATGGGAGAGCGGTGTTTCAAACCCGGACATCCAGAACATCGTCCAGCTCGGGAAGCTTTACGGAATCAGCACCGATTCCATCCTGCTGGGAGAATCCTCTGCCCCGGAAACCGCCCCTATCATGCCGCAAGCTTCTGACACCGCGCCGTCAACAGAAAGAAAACCGGCTGTGCGAAACAGATTCCCGACAAACGGCTTTCTCTGGGCTGTGCTTGGCACGGTGATTGTGCTTGTGTTCTATCTGGTGACGAATATGTTTTGATTCTGTATGCTTTTTAATGATTCTTTTCAAACGCCAGTCCGATCAGCCGGTCTGTCTGATCCGCCATAAAGAGCGGATTGTTCCTGCTCCAGTATCGGGGAACCACTTCAGACTGTGTGCGCAAGGTCTGGCAGAGCGGGTTGAAAAAGGCATCGGGAATCCTCTCAATAACATCCACACGTTCCACATACCCGGCAAGATTTTCGTCGCCGTTGGCAAACAGAAACTCCGTGAAGGTCATTGATACTCACCCCGCAAACGCGCAGTAAGGCCCCACCGCAATATCCGTCACCACGCCATCCTCCGCGGAAAACCAGATGCTGATATTGCCGAAGCCCTCCCCGGTGATAAGGCAGTTCTCCGCCTCCGCGTAGGGGGACGCATAAAACCCGTAAGCCTGCAATTTCTCCCATGCGCCGTCCACGCTGATGCCCGGATAAATGCCAAAGATCGTCACATCCTCAATCTTTTCCCCCTTATACCCGATATGCCCCGCGTTGAGCGCCTCGAAGGTAAACAGCTCTTTCCCGTCCTTCGATCCCACCGTCCACTCCTCGAAATCCGGGTCGGGATGTTCCATTGCCACTCCATACTTTTCGGAAAGAAACGTCTGCGCTGCGTCGAGAAAATGGGCTTCCTCCAAAATCAACAGCCCCAGATCCGCCGCCGTATCCGACCGCTCTCTTCCCGCTTTCTCCGCTAACATCTTTAAATACGTGGGCGTAAAATCCGCAAAGGACTCATATTGCATGGGATCGTACACGGGTGAAATCTCCTCCACGCCCTCCATAAATCCATTAAGCCATTCGTCCACCTCCGCCTGATTAAACCGGAAGCCCTCATAACCAGACTGATAATCGGAATATTCCTCTCCTGCCTTTACAATTTCGTACACGGTTCCGTCACCGTCCACATCCCGCTCCGTCGGAAAATCCCATTCTTCTCCGATGTCATCCCACGCCCTCAGCGAGCCGATTTCCACATAAGAATTTTCCTCCGGATCATACTGGTAAAACGTGCAGGGCCAGAACTCAGCGGGCGGCACCTGATTGTGCGACCATCCCGCCTTGATGACGCCGTTATCGTAATAGGTGAGCATAGGATACGCACAAAATTCATTTTTCAATTCCCCGGTTTCCGGGTTGTAATCGTATACCGCCTCAAGACTGCCTGCCGTAGTTGTCGTCGTCCATTTGACTAACAGCTCCTCCCTGCCATCCTGATCCACATCCGCCACCGCAAAGCAGTTCTTCGCCATCTCTTCCGCGTCAAGCGTATCATCCGCAGAAGTCCCGACACCCAGTTCCATATCGGGAAGCCGCCATGCCGCCATGACCTGTGACAGAATGCCGCTGTAGTAGTGTCTGATCTGCGCCTGCTGAAGTTTCTCCGGCGTCTCGATGAGAGCTGTGTTTTCCCCAGCCTCCGTGTTCGTGTTTCCATCCTGCTGCCCACCGTCTGCCGCAGACTCTGCAGTCTGTATACGCTCCCCTGCACCGTCACCCGCGCCGCAGGCTGTCAAAAACATCACGCCCGCGCAAGCGAAAATTCCTGCCGCAGCCCGTCCGCTTCTCCACAGTTTCTTTTTCATAACAGCACACATCCCCTTCTTTCCCATCCCCAGACCGCTTCCGTCTCTATTATTCATTCTCCTGTTTTCACTGTCCACTGACATTTCCCCATTTTACTTCTTCACACTTGGTTTCTCTGATTCCCGGCTTTCGCTTTCCTTACCCGCCGCAGTTTCCCCGGTTTAATTCCTCCACCACGCTCTCCGGCTTCACCGTCATTTCCACCCATGCCGGGATAAACCCGCTCTTCACCGCATTCCTCACCGAGCGGATGTTGGACCATGCCGAGCAGTAAAAAGGGACCATGCCCCTCTCCAGAATCTTCACGGCAAGACCGCTCGTCAGCGCAGCAGCCACGCCCTGCCGCCGATACGCCGGCAGCACGTCCACCCCGATCTGCCACATGGTTTCACAGTCCGCGGAACATCCCGCCAGCCCTATCAGTTCTTTGCCGTCGTAGGCGCCGATCCCCAAAACGTCCAGTTCCTTCCTGTCCTCACAGAGCGCGTTGCCCCACTCTGGCTTATATAATTCCCGGAAATCTGCCTGTTCCAAGACCCGCAGTTCATAGCCGCACGGCAGAGCGCGCAGTTTTTCCACATCGGGCAGATAATACTCCGCCATGAAACAGACCTTCTGTCCAAACGGCTGCATCCGTTCATTCAGCCAGTGGAGATTTGGCGTCTCAAAACAGTGGTAAAACTCAAATTTCCCGAGATATGCCTCCACAATCTCCCGGTATTCCTCCCGCACGGATGCCACAATATTATTTCCGTAGGAAACCAGATTGCAGGCGATCGGCTCCTTATAGTATTTCCGCGCCATCGGTCCCACGCCGGATCTGACGATCACCGGGTGCGCACATAAAAAGTCCTCCGCATTGCAGTTGATGTCCAGAGCGGACTGTTCCATTGCAATTTGGAGGAGTTCCTTGTTTGTCATTCTATTTACCCCCGAATCTTCAACCCCTTCAGATACCCCTTCTGCTCCGGCGTAATCCGATAGCTCTCCACCGCTTTCTGGATCGCCTTATTGTGCGTCCAGGTCTCCAGCCTCTTTTCCTCTATATAAGGCAGGACCGCTTCATACTGCTTCGCCAGCGCCGTGGCAAAATACCACGCAATCATCATATTGACATAGTATTCCTCTGATCGGATTTCCGAAACCATCTGCGGATATGCCAGATCAAAATCCTCGTCCAGAAAATGCCCCATCAGCATCCCGACACCAAACCGCACCGTATAGGTCTGGTCAGAAGCAATCCACTCCCTGACGTAAGGCATCAGGGAGTGCCGGTGCTTTTTAAACACTTTCGGGGACATCTGGTCGCAGGTCGCCCAGTTATCCACATAGGGCAGGAACGCGGTAAGTTCCTCCATGCACTGTGCAAAATCTTTCCTCTCCGCTATGATAAAAGCGTGAAGCTGGTTTTCCTCAAAATACTTATGGGAAAGCGCTTCCAGAAATGCCGGGATGTCCTCCCGCCTCGCAAGCTGCTTCGCCATCTTCCGAAGCGCGGGCGTGCGCACGCCGATCACGGTTTCTTTGTCGATCGTCGGTATCAGCTTCGCCTGAAAATCCCGGTAAGCGATATCCTTTTCTGCATACAGCATTTCTCTGATCTCATCAATGATCATCTCTTCTCCCCTCATGCGCGATCCCCCAGCAGTTCTTCCAGTCTCCGCTTCGCCCTCCTCGCCGGTATGTAAAACCCGCCTCTTGCGAGAAGCTGCCCGACAAGAATAAAACCGGCGGCAGACGCGATCCCCTTCCACTCGTCCAAATGACCCACAATCAGATTGAGAAAGCAGACCGCAAAATACAGCCCCGTTAAGCCGAACCAGACAACGCAAAAGAAAACCGCATCCCACGGCAGCCGCATATGTATATCTACTGCCGTCCCGCTTCCATGTGCCCTGATATGCCCCACAATAACCGGATGAAAAGAATTACGAACCCCGAACGGCTGCCTCGGCATCACCTCAAACTCCGATTCCCAGACTTCTCCGAGAAAATCCGTCCCGTCAGGTGAAAAGTGTATCAGTCCGTCCCGAACTGCCGTTGTTTCCTCCATGATGTGGAAAACCTCCTCCGGCGTCTTCCCCGTACGGATTGTGAATTTCATATACGGCAAAACAGGTATCATTCTTCCCTCGTCAAGAGACTGTTCATCTCGTCCACCATCTGATTGATTGTATTGATCTGCGTAGCCATTTCCGCGATATCACTCACGTTACTCTCCACCATGCCGTCGATCGTCTGGAACTGGGTGTTCTCGTTACTGATATCATCCGCAATCTCCTTGTTGATGGATACGGTATTCTGGATCACCATCGCCTGTTTATGATGCGCCTCTCCCATGGCGCTCACCGCATCCGCCGCAACGCCGAGCAGCCGCGTCATATCCTGTATGCCCTCATAAACATGGGTGAAATACTCGTTCTGCTTCTCCAGCTTCTTGGAATTGTCATTGACATACAGAGTAATCTCTTTCACATTGTCCTGCACTGTCTGAATGACCTTTTCCACCTCTTCCAGAGAATCCTGCGTGCTGTTCGCCAGATTGCCGACCTCCTGCGCTACCACGGCAAACCCTTTCCCCGCCTCTCCCGCTCTCGCCGCCTCAATGGAAGCGTTCAGGGCGAGCAGATTCGTGGAGGAAGAAATATCACTGATCAGATTCAGCGTCATGCCGATCTGCTCCACCGCCGCCGACAGCTTCTGCGCCACATCCGTCGTGGCAACCATGGACCGGGAAACGTCCCCGTTGATCTCCTTCAGCTGCGCGAGACGTTCCTCATTCTCCCTCGTTTTATCCAGCAGATCCGTGGAAGTCTGTTCCACCTTCTCCACATTATCCGCCACAACGTTCTTCCACTCGTCCAGCTCGTTCAGATTTTTCATACTCTCTCTCGTCTTGCCGTCCAGCCTGTTACTGCTCTGTAGTAACTGCTCACTGGTGGCTGAAAGTTCCTCCACGGAAGCGCTCTCGTTTTCCGATATCTGAGAGAGCGCCTGTCCTGCGCTCAAAAGGCTTTCCGAGAGGGACTGCACGGAGCCAAGCACATTTCTTACCTTTTCATTGTTGCGCTCCATCTCATCCTTTTTCGCGTCAACAAGGAAACGGTTGATCAGATATGTCAACAGCACCGTAGTGGGGAGAGACAGGCTCAGGCAAACGCCTCTGTCAGCTATGTTCGTAATAAACATCTCGCCCTGCGCAGGCAAAAGAACCGTCCCTTTTACAAACCATGCAATCACCAGAGAGACCACAATCTCTGCCGATGTCACCGCAACCAGCTTATAGTCAAGGAAAAATGTGGTCAGCACCACAAAGAAAAAGGCAAAGCCCCAGAAATCCCCTGCCGGAACCATATACTGGATAAAGTTCCACTGGATCAGCATGATCACAGCCGCGAAAATCTTTCCGGCTTTCAGACTGGATGCTTTCACCACACCGTCCTCAAACCCGGTTTTTATGAAATAGATGCCTATCCCCAGATAAATCAGACAGGTCACGTCAAAAATAAGTAACGCCGTCCATGAGACAGGCGGTATCCAGCCCATCAGCTTCATAAACGTGTACATAATGCCCGCACACTGACACGCTCCCGGTATCAGCAGCAAAACCAGCACATACACCTTGTTGATGTACTCATCAAGTGCAGTCAGACTTCTTTTTCCCTTCCCTTCCATAACCCTTATTCCTCCTGTTTTAAAATGTTCCGCGCATTCCCCCAAACACGCATTTTCTATTCATAAACCGCCTCAACTTTGTCAAGACGGTCTGATAGATTTTGGCATTTTTTACAGCACAAAAAAGCCAGATTATGTTATATCCGAGTATAACATAACCTCAGCCCTTCTTCCACCACTATTTTTAATCCATAATCTTACTTATCACTTTACCGAATTGCGATTCTGCCCTGCGGTCCGGCGTACTCCCTGTCGATCACACCGCCCAGTTCCTCTTTAATATAGGTCTCCAGAATCATATAATCCGCAAGCCCTCCGTCAACCGTCAGCGGCTTGTCCATAAACATGTTCAGACCGTCCCCGCCTCTTTTGATCAGATAATTCTGTGATGCCACCGTATAGGTCTGCCGGGGATCAGGCGGCTCATAGCTGCCGTCCTCTTTCCGCACCATAACATCCTTCACCCGGCGCACATCCCCACAGGAGACAAACATCTCATTTTCATCCGTCTCCACCGTGGATGCAACCGTCGTATCAACTGTAAATGTAATGCCGGACACTTGTAAGAATCCGCCGTTCTCACCCACCGCGTTTCCGCCGTCTCCATATTCCGCCTGCACCGCCCGGTTTGCCATCTCCAGCGCATCAAGAATATCCTGTCCTCTGACTTCTGCCACACACAGCGTATTTCCGAAAGGATGTACGCCGATCAGATCCCCGCAGGTAATCTCTCCTGCCGGAAGGTCTGCCCGGATGCCGCCGCCTCCGTAAAAATCATAGACAAACTGTCCCGTCTCATCACAGAAAAAAACAGGCGTGGAGCTTGTGATATTTTCCGGCGTACAGACGCCAATAAAAGCCACATCCGTATCCCCGTAGGACGCAATCTGATAAGGCTTCACCCCGGAGAGCGCATTTTCCCCGTTCCCAGAGTAGCGGATATTGCAGCCCAGATACTGCGCCGTTGCCGTCCCGATAAGCGCACTGAGCCGTTCCATCCCATAATCAAACTCGTGATTCCCCAAACAGCCAGATCATAGCCTGTCCGATTCATTATCTGCACCGGATATTCCCCTTTTGATACCAGACCGATCGCGTCTCCCTGTATGGCGTCCCCGCAATCCACAAGCGTCACATAGGGCGTCTTTTCCTCCATCTGCTTTTTATAAGCGGCAAGCCCTGCGTAGCCGGTATTTTCATCTACGGCACAGTGCACATCGCCTGTGTAAAGGACGACGATATCCTCCGGCCTTTCACTCTTCGCGCTGCAGCCGCACAGAGCAAGCGCCGCCGCGATTAAAAAAGCTCCTGCAATGTCTCTTCTGTACTTTCTCACTGTCATATTCCTCTGGCGCAAACCTGTGTTACGCCCTTATGCCACCGCGATTCTAAATGTGCTTCCTAATTTTCAGAATATTCTGCCCGTCATTGTACTCATAAGAAATCTCATCCATCGTCTTTTTGACCATATAGATGCCAAGCCCGCCGATCTCCCTCTCCTCCGCGGAAAGGGTGATATCCGGGTCGTCCTTTTTCAGCGGATCATAGGGCACACCGTTGTCTATGAAAGTAATCACCACGGAAAGCGGCTCCTCCACCACTTCCACCCGGACCGTCGCCGGACCGACCTCCGGATTATAAGCATAGTGCGCAATATTCCCAAACAGCTCGTCGATGGCAATATCAATCTGCATCTGCGCCTTCATAGGACAGTCCAGCATTTCCAGCTGCTCGTCCACAAAAGCCGTCACTTTCTCGATATTCTCGACTGCCGCATCAATCGTCAACTCTCTCATCCGATTCCCTCCTCCACACACTTCATCTCTCTACGTCTCCAGCAGTCTGCGCAGTTCCCGTAACGCTTTCCCGTGAATCAGTTTCGCATAACTGTAAGAAATATGCATCATCTTTGCTGTCAGTTTCAGCGTATGCCCGCTGTAATAATGCAGAACAATCAGATCCCGCTCCCTCTTATCGAGCTGTGAAAGCGCATCTGCCAGCCTTGAGAGCATTTCCTCTCCCAAAATCTGTTCCTCGATTCCCGGATCATCTGCCGATACTTCCGTCAGTTCCCCAAACTGCTTTGCGGTCCGGTAATAATCGATCACCGCCGAGAGCCGCTCGTCATTCGCAAACCGCTGATAATCAAACAGTGTATGTAATATCCGTTCCATATTTATCTACTCCTCGCCGCAATTGTCACAGCCATCACCGTCGCTTCCCACCTGTTTCGTTATGGTTCCACATCATGCCGCCGCTCACATCCTCCAGCGCCTCATCACCTACGGGTACCCCCCCCCCAATGAGAGGCCGCTGAAAAAGTAGATCTCACCGCCTATATTTGGTATAATGTAATTATTCAATACAGGCGGTGATATTATGGTTGAGCAACAACAGAAGTTAGTATTAAGTCCCTACATGGAAATATATGAATTAGTCGTTCCAAAAGACAACCTGCTCCGACAGATAAAAGAACTGGTAGATTTTAGTTTTATATACGATGAGCTTATTAATAAATATTGTCTTGATAATGGGCGCAATGCAGTTCCGCCTGTCAGGATGTTCAAATACCTGCTCCTGAAATCTATTTATGATCTATCTGATATTGACGTTGTGGAACGCTCTAAATACGACATGTCCTTCAAATTCTTTCTTGATATGGCGCCGGAAGAAAGCGTAATCAATCCAAGCTCCCTGACAAAATTCCGCAAACTGCGCCTGAAAGATATGAACCTGTTGGACATGCTGATCGCAAAAACAGTCCGGATTGCATTGGAAAAAGGCATTATAAAATCAAAATCCATTATCGTGGATGCAACCCATACAAAATCAAGGTACAATCAGAAAACGCCAAGACAGGCGCTTTTAGAACAGTCAAAGAAACTGCGGCGTGCTGTTTATGAAACAGATGAAACAATGAAAGAGCGTTTCCCGGATAAAAACACAGAAGATTCCTTGGAAAAAGAACTGGAATACTGTCATGCCCTGATTTCGGTCATCAAAGAAAAAGAAGAACTGTGCAGTTATCCTAAAATACAGGAAAAGCTGAATTTATTAGAAGAATCCGTAAAAGATGATCTGGAACATCTTGAAACTTCACAAGATGCAGACGCAAAGACCGGCCATAAGACAGCGGATACCTCTTTCTTTGGATACAAAACGCATATAGCAATGAGTGAGGAACGTATTATTACAGCAGCCACCGTTACCAGCGGCGAAAAGACAGATGGAAAAGAACTGCCGGAACTTGTGCGCAAAAGCAGGGAAGCCGGAATGGAAGTGGAAATGGTAATCGGAGATAAAGCCTATTCCGAGCAGAAAAATATCGAAGCGGCGCAGGAGGGCGGTTATGAACTGATTTCCAGACTAAACGGCATCATCACGCAGGGAAACCGGACAAAAGAGGATGAATTTGAATTTAATAAAGATGCAGGGATGTACCAGTGTAAGGCAGGGCATCTGGCAGTCCATAAATATCTGGACAGACGTAAAAAAGAAAAGAAGAATAAGAACCCGCGCATGATTTATTTTTTTGATATCGAAAAATGTAAATGCTGTCCATACAGGGACGGATGCTATAAGGAAGGGGCAAAAAAGAAAACATACAGCGAAACCCTAAAAAGCGATGCCCACAGTAAACAGGCAGAGTTTCAGGAAACAGAGCACTTCAAAGAAAAAATGAAGGAACGCTATAAGATAGAAGCAAAAAACAGCGAGTTAAAGCACAGGCATGGTTATGACACAACGACATCATCAGGCCTTATTAACATGGAGATACAGGGGGCAATGACTATATTTGCAGTAAACCTCAAACGGATCATTAAGCTGATAAGTGAAAAATAAACAGAGATGACATCTGAAATAATCGGAAACTTTATCCGAATCACAAAAAATCCACCAGAATAATCGAAACGGGTGGATTTTTTTGTGTATTTGAAATTTAAATCTGAAAAACGGTATGTTTTTCAGCGGCCTCCTCCCACATAGGGTGGTGCATGGTTTACGGTTACTGTTTTCAGTCCGATTCTATCTCGTATTCATATGGATAATAATTTTGTAACTCATCTATAGCTATTTCTTTTCCCGCATACGTCTTAAACCAGTTTTCATAGTTGGAGTTATTCCAAATTGTGCCATCTTCAAAAACAACCTGCTTTAAGCAAAACAATGAATATGCAACCTGATTCGCTTCACCATTCCCAACTTTCGGAAAATCCTCCATGATTTCACCGTCATATAGTGACCAGCCGCCGCGGTATTCTTCGGTCTGATTGGGTAAAATGTTTGTCTTTGTCCGAACAATATTTTCAAAGCTGCTTTCCGCACTGCTGTCAAGGAAATTCCAATATAGCTTTAGTGGCAAACCGTTTTCGTTATAAGCCAACATACAATATTGGGTTTCTACAATGGTACTGTCGGTATTGTTTGTAAGTATATCGTGAATATAAGGTGCGCCATCTTCGTAATGGAGAATGTCTGCGCTTTCATGAATAATCATCGTAGAGCCTTTTACATCTGCAATAATATCACTTGTGTTTGTTTTTGGGTCATTGATAGTAAGCGTATCACTCGTCTTGCTATCAGTTGAAGCTATTGCAGACGTAGCAAACAAACTAACGGTAACAAGTACAATAAGGCAGGCAGATAAAAGAGTAATAATTGTCGTTCGTTTCGTGTTCATAATTGCGGTAATCCTTTCCTCAATAGCATTTTTACTGAAATTATTACAAAGTGGTGAAAGACCACTTTTCTTTGCTTCCATACTGATAAGCATTAACGAATAGGCAGACTTAGATTTATCGCCAAATTGTCTTATTACGCTTTCATCACATGCCAGCTCAATATCGCGGTTAAAAAGAATGTACATTACCCAAACCAAAGGATTGAACCAATGAATACAAAGGGCATATGTAGCAATCAGCTTTGTAATGGTATCAAAACGATAAATATGCACATATTCATGTGAGAAAATATATCGTAACTGGTTTATATTCTTCCAATCCGTTTGCTTTGGCATTAAAATAACAGGATGTAAAACACCATATGTCAACGGTGTGGAAATTCTATCAGATTGCTTAATCGAAATTCGCCGTTTTAGAGGACGCTCTTTTATCCATTGTTCTACATAGGCATTATTGACTGGTAAAGCTGTCCGAAACTCAATCCGGCAACGTAAATAAGATACTATGAAAAATCCGGCAAAAAGTATCATTCCAATACACCAAACAACAAACCGAACAGAAACAAACGGGATATTTGTCACTGGCTGTTCTATACCTTGTATCACTACAAAATATTCCCGTGATACAGCAGAAGCAACATTGTTTGTTTCTGCTTCAAAAAATGTGGGCGTAGATATAGTGTTGTTAATAAGCGTATATATACTAAACGCAGACGGAATAGTAAACGGAATAACCAATCTCAAAAGCACCATTTCCCACAAAACAAGAAACGTTTTTTTAGGCAGACTATTTATTGCTATTGCCCGAATTATCACAACCGCTATAATAAAAACAGCCCCGGAAAAACTCACTTCCAGCAAAGTCATACTTATCACCTCATTCCAAATCAGCAACAATTTTTTTCAGCTTTTCAATTTCTTCAACAGAAAGTTTCTTCCTACTCAAAAGTGCGGCAAATAACTTGTCCGCAGAACCATCATAAATTTTGTTAATCAGTTCATTCGTTTCAGCTTCCTGTACTTCTTCTTTGGGAATAAGCGCATGACACATGAAATTAGGTTCAGAACGTTCAATAGCCCCCTTTTTTATACAACGCTTAATAAGCGTATAGGTAGTATTTTTATTCCAACCCAATTCTTTTGTAAGAACGTCTGCAACATGCTTTGCCGGTACATTCCCCTCTTTCCAAAGAATGTCCATAACTTTTAGTTCGGAATCAAAAAGTTTTATAGTTTCTCTTTCCATGTAATATACACTCCTTTCAAATAAGACTGTAGTAGTCCTCACTATATAGACTACTACAGTCTTATCCAAATGTCAATATATAAAAATTGGTTTTATATGATAAAGAATAAGGGGGATTCCGTAGTAGTCGGCACTGTGCGTAATGTGCATAACTTGCTGTCTTATGGAGTTGTGGGAAAGTCTGTTTGCAGAATGTGGGAAAGCTGCACTTTAGCTTTTCCATGTTCTGTGAACGGACTTTTCCATGACGGAATAGCAAGTTATACACATTTCCACGGTGCTTGTCTTTTGGTCTTTGGTTCGGAATAGTGTGGTACTGGCGGTCTATCTCTTGTTCTCGGTTGCTTGCTTCTTTACCGTACATGAGCATTCATCCCCGCCTGATAGCCCGCCCACTTTTCAAAGTATCCATTCTCCGCGCCGCTCGCCTTGATTGTCTCGATCATCTCGATTCCGGAAGCCGTAGCGCCCGCAAGCTTTCCTGCGTCGCGCATCTGTACGCGGGTAATATTGACCCGCTTTTTTGAGATGATATCAGACACCAGCAGATTGATCACAATGGAACCAAGGCTGACCAACGCCAGAATGACGCTGTAACGGATCATAACGATAAAATAAAACACCATCATAACCGTGTTTAACAAAAGCGACGCCAGCGTGTTCACCAGCTCCTGTGCCACAACGGCGTTCATCATCTTTCTCTGCTGGATGCCGATTCCGCCGAGCGCAAACAGAAACGGCGTCACCCATTCGGGGTTTTTCCCCGTTAAAAGCCTGTCCATGAATATTCTGGAAAAAGCCGTATTGATAATGCCAAGCAAAGATGTGATCAGCGTGGTCAGCACCACAAACGCAACCGCGCTCCCCGCGCCTTTTAACCGCTTTCCGGCAAAGGAGAGCATACTCTTTTTGGATCCGTCCGGCACAAAGTTTTCCGACGGCTCAAACATCAGACAGATACCCGTAAACGCTTCGTCAAATTCTGCCATGGAAACCGCATAGTTTCCCTAGGCGGGATCATTCAGATACACTTTATTTTTTTTAAAACCGTTTAACACCACGAAATGATTAAAATTCCAGTGGATGATACATGGAAACGTTCCGTTCTGCTTCAGATCTTCCGGCTCATAGCGGTATCCCTGCGCCGTAAGCCCGTAGCTTCTCGCCGCACGCAGCACATTTTTCGCGTTGGAACCATCCCTTGATACGCCGCAGTCCGCGCGCACCTGCTCCAGAGGAATCCATTTTCCATAATAGGCAAGAATCATGGTCAGTGACGCCGCCCCACACTCAAGCGCCTCCATCTGCATGACCACCGGCACTTTCGCCACACCGTTTTCCACAGGTTTTTTCATCGTCTTACTCTCCATTCAGCAAAAAGGACATAGGCGAAACACGCTCTGTTAACATGGAAACCTCGTAAATGCCGTCCGTAAGCGTGGTCATCGCCTTCACCTCATACACCCACTCCCCGGTCTGAAAACCGCCCAGATACAGCAGATAGGAATCCGTATCTCCCGAAACCGCCACAGGCTCTGTCTTGATCTCAAAGATCGAAAAGGACTGCCCGGACACGACAAGCTCCATCCCCGCATCCGCCGCCTGCCTCACCGCGTCGATATCGCCTTCCCTGACATAACAGGTAAGCACGCCCGCCTCGCTTGTCCCGGCGCTGACAATTCTTGTATCCAGATGCCCGAAAACGCCCTAGAAGCACACGCCGGCAAGAAGGACGATCACCGCAGTAAGCACCATCCACACACCCGGACTTGACACGCGCACATATTCGTTTAACTGTTCCGGCGACGAAATCCGCTCTATACTGGATTTCCGAAATAATTGCCCGCTCATCTGCTTCCCTCCTCCATCCGCTTCCTGTACTCCAGACAGAGCATTGTGATGTCGTCAAACTGTGGCGCCTCCCCCACAAAGGCGTCGATGTCCTCCTTCACCCTCGGCAGAAGCGCCGCGGGAGACAGCGATGCATTGTCTGACAGGACACGTTCCAGCCGCTCCATACCGTAGAGCTCCTGCGCGCTGTTCGTTGCCTCGGTCACCCCGTCCGTATACTGGAAAATCTTATCTCCGGGCGAAAGCGCCATACTGCCGCACTTATATTTCATGCCCTCCATGCCTGCGAGCACAAATCCCGCCTTGATCTTATAGGGCGCATAAACACCGTCCTCTTTGCAGATAAACGGAATCTCGTGTCCCGCATTGACATACCGAAATTCCCCGGTCACCAGATCAAGCACGCCCTCGAACGCCGTGATAAACAGTCCCTCGCTGTTGGACTCACACAAAAGGTCGTTAACCTCGGAAAAGACCTCTCCCAGATCTTTGTCCGTCTGGGTATGATCCTTGATCAGCGTCTTGCCGATGACCATAAACAGCGCCGCCGGCACACCCTTGCCGGACACGTCCGCCATCACGATTGCCAGATGCCTTTCATCCACCATAAAGAAATCGTAAAAATCCCCGCCCACTTCCTTCGCCGGATCCATGGTCGCGTAAATATCGATCTCCTCCCGCTCCGGAAAAGCCGGAAAAATACACGGCAGCATGGATTTCTGGATATTGGTCGCCACATCCAGTTCCGCGCCGATGCGCTCCTTCTCCGCCGTAATTTTTGTGAGGTTATTGATATACGTCTCAATATCCCTCTCCATCTTCATAAAGCTCTCTGCAAGATACTGGATCTCATCATTGGTCTTAATCTGCGCAAGCAGTTCGGACATATGATTGTTGTTCTCCACAAAGGCGCCCGTCCCCTGCGCGATCTGATTGATAGGGCGCACCACATAGCGATACAGATACATCACATACGCCAGAATAAACAGAACGATCAGCGCCACCGTCACAAGCACCGCATACACCAGATACTGTCTGAGCGATACCTGTAAGGTTACCATCGGAATCTCCACCGCCGCCAGCGCAAACACCTCTCCGTTCTCATCCGCCACCGGCTCGATCGCCGCCGTATTATACCCGTAATCACCGTCGGAGAAAAAATAACTCTCCGAGCGTTTTCCTGTGACGGCAATGTCATAAAGTTCCTGTATATAGTCGGGGTTAAAGCTGCCGCTGTCCCCCAGCGTATAGGAATACTCCGGCACCGTATAACTGTCGAAAATATAATACAAGGGTTCCCATCCCTCCCGTGTACCTGTATAAGACATCAATTCCTGTCTGTCCAGCACGAAGAGAAACACATCATTGGCTCCCATTGCCTTTCTAAGCGTCTCTATGCGCATCTGTGTCTGCTGATATGCCTCCCTTTCCCGGTAGCTGTCAAGCTCTTCCTGTGTCATCTGGCCGTTATGGAAATCGTTGACAGCCCGTGCATACTCCTGCAGTTCATCCCTGCCCAGATAGGAAAGCGCCACCTCCGCACATTGATACGCCGTGTCATTATACTGTTTTTCGATGGTAGCCTTATACTGGTGGTAGCCGATCAGGGAACTGACTGCACAGATCAGCACCCCCAGCAGAGCAATCCCAAAAGCCATCTTTATGGCAAGCCTCGATCTCTTTTTCATACCGACCTCCGTAATTCTGTTTCGCGGAATCTCAAAATCCACGGACGAGCAAACCCGTTCCGGGAAATGCCGCAATATCTGCCGTTCTCAAATATATATAATCAGCGTATTGACGCCGAGCGCGCTCAGATACTCCGTCCGCTCCGCCAGTGCACATATCATTTTCACGCCTATGTACATAAGACTTCCGTCCTGCGCCTCGACCGGGTTATAGCGCCTGCCGCCGCTTCGTATTCTTATAATACGCTTTTCATCCCATGCGAGCACACGCACATCCATAAATCCGTCCGGCGGACAGGACTCGTGCGTAATGATCGTCAGAAGTTCCTCCAGCGCCAGACTGATCGTCATCGTTTCTTTATCCGTAAAGTGATTATCTCCACAAAAATAGCGAATCTTCTCGCTCGCTTCACAGATATCCACGTCATTGCAGGCTACCGCAAAGGAGGTGGCGTTTCCGCTTCTTTCCAGCGTATCATCCAGCAGATAAAAGGGCGTCAGACACTTCTTTTTTGCAAACAGGAAACTGCACGCCGTAAGCAGAAGGAAGGTGCTGATCTCCGCGCAAGGATAAAACAGCCAGATGCGCTCCCCCAGTCCCCGGAACAACAGGGCAAATACCGCAGTTGCCGCAAATCCCCGGCTGACCGTAACCATGTTCGCCGCCGCAAGCTGTCCCACCGCGTTATAGCTGTAGGACATCACACTGTTCATTGTGGCAAACACAAGACTTACCGCAAGGCATCTGACCGCAAAACCGCAATCCGCGCTGCTGCCAAACAGGCGCCCGATCTGTGCCGGAAACAGGAAGAGAACCGCACCAGACAGAAAGGAAAGCGCGATACCAGAAAGGAGCTCTATATTGACTACCGCCCTGACGCTCTTAGAATCCTTTTCCCCGTAAAAAATGCCAGCCATCGCCGCCCCTGTCTGCGGCACACCGTTCTGAATGCAGATGGAAAATTCATTCAGGTTATTGGCGATCGCAAAGACCGATACCAGCCCGCCGATTCCCATGGATCCCAAAATCAGGTTCACCACAAAAATCCGTGCGGAGGACAGCATATTGTTCACCGCCATCGGACTTCCAAAGCGAAAAACTGCCGCCCGGTCTGACATATGAAGTTTCTGAAACCCCAGCCGGAAAGTGCCGTTTCCCGACAGGAGAAAGAAAAAACTCATCCCTGCCGCCACTACTGTCGCAGTCACGCTTGCCCACGCCGCACCCCCGATGCCGAAATCCAGAGGGAACAGGAGGATATAATCCAACACAATATTTAAAACCGTCATGGTCAGCATGGCTGTCATACACTGTTTGTCCCTGCCTTCCAGCCGCAGGTAAAAATAAGGAATATACAGCATAATCTTGGCGATCCCGCCGATCATCGTAATCCGCAGATAAAGATACACATAGGGGATGGAAACCGCTGTCCCCAGAAGTTTTGCCAGCGGTCCTGCAAAAACAAATCCGAGCAGGCAGAAACCTCCGCCCACGAGCAGCGCGTCAAGCAGCACGCCCTGAAAAATCCGCTTCCCTTCCTCCACATCATTTTCTCCGATGGCGTGCGCCGACAGAAAAGACGCCCCGGAGGCGTACAGCGAACCGACCGTACACAGAAGCAGGTACACCGGCAGACACTGGTTTACACTTTCCAGTCCTGCATCCCCCAGCTTCCTGCCGATAAAGATGCCGTCAAAGAACACATTGACCGTACCGCCAAGCACGGCGATCACATTCGGAAAAAGCCCACGAAAATAGAGACTGCTGATAAACTTACTGTTTTCTCTCCTCATGTTTTCATCTCACATTGTTTCGTCATTTTCCAGTCCTGTGGGAGCATATGTAACAATTTTTCCGTCTGCTCCTTCTTTAAAAATGTATGGTGCTTGCGGTGCCCTTCTCCCGCTGCCGCCTCTGCAATACATCCCGGACGACAGAATATGACCTTTACTTCCCGCAGCATCCCCAGCATTCTGATATCCCGGTAATCCCCGGACATTTCCTGTAATATGCCGTCTAATTCCGAAGCGGCATCTTCCGTCTCCCCGGTCTGGTTTTCCGCTGTCTCCACAAATACCAGATACCTTCCCGGAACCGTCCTCCCGGCTCCCACCGCGAAGTCCGGCATGGTGATCCTCAGACGTTTTGCCCATCCGGCAATTGCCGCCTGCATCATCTGTTCGCCCAGCTTTTCCCCCGCTATATTCATGGTCTGTTTCCTGCCCACCACCTCAAAGACAGGCGTCTGCCCCTCGTATCTGCACATACGGATCAAATCCCCCGTGCGATAGCGGTACAGACCGCTGAAAGTGGTTATGACAGGTTCGTAGCAGATACCGGGAAGAAGTCCGGACATCTGTGTCCATGTCCCGTCTTCCGCCAGAAATTCATAATAGGCGCTATCGGGCAAAAGCGCATACTCTGCCCGCCCCGGATAAGGAGCGACGCCCATCATGCACTCGGAGGAGGCATAGGCAAAGTAGCAGACCGGCACATCGCCGCTGTAACGGCTGAGCGCTTCTGTCTGAAATTCCATGCTGTTTCCGCCGATGCCGCTGATAAAACGCAGCCCCTTAAACAGCCGCGGCAAAACCGGCGTATCGAATCCCTCTTCCAATATGCGTTCCACCTGCGCCAGCACGGTTTCCTCAGGCAGACAGGCGAGAAGTTGTTCCCTTATCTTTATATCCAGACATGCATCCGGCTGCCCTTCGTTCCCCCGCCGCGTCCATGCTGTCTCCCCTTTCCGGCTCCCATAAACCCGCCGCGTCTTCATATCCGAAAGCACGGACTGCCAGTTTGTCTCCAGATACTGCATAATCAGGAGCACGTCATACAGGAAAATGGACTGAACCGAAACAAGATCCGGGCAGCACAGCAAAAGCCATGTCTTTACATAAAAAACATCCGTGATATCCTGCGCAAACAACAACCGCTCTCCACCCACATAGGCGGACGGGTCAAAAAGCCCTTTGTCCCGCAGAAAGCCGTGATAGACCGCGGACAGCAGATTATCTCCCTGCTTTTCCAGACGAAAAACGCTGGTGTGCAGATGTGGTCCCCGCCTGCCGCCGTAATGATGATAAGCCATCTCACCTATATAAGAACCGTAACGTTCCAGCGCCTCCTCTGTCAGCGCGAACACCTTCTGTAAGCCTGTGCTCCCGGATGTGGCAAGCCGGTACGAAACCGGATAAGCGGTATAACGCATCGGTTCGCACAGCCCGTCGTAGTCCTCATATACCGTCAGCGGCACCCGCTCCCGATACGCCCGCTCGTCTTCGATCTGCATAAACGCCATCTTCCGCCCGTATTCCGTATTACAGTTATCCAGAAGAATCTTTCGGAGATTTTGCCGGTTGATCTCCTCTGCGCGGGCAAAATCCCGAAACAGCTCATCTATTTTCCATGATTCATCCAAAGCTGTCTCCCAATCCCATCTATTATGATTTTTCCGCCGCGTCGTTGTTGTGAAAATAGACCAGATCATAATCCTGACCCACGTCGTTTCTCACATGAAACCGGCTTTCCCCCTTCAATACCGCCCGCAGGGCGTTGTGAAATACCTGCGAACCGTGCCGCAGCGTTCTGCAGTTCTCATTTACATCCGCTTCTACAATCTGTAACATAAACCCTCCTCCAGCGGATGATACTGTATGCCGCCCCACACAAACCGCATGGAGAGCTTTCCGTCCGCCTCATTCAAGTATCAGTTCCGTGATACCTTCCAGAGAATCATTTAACGCCTTCTCTAATTCCGGCGCCGTTTCTTTTTGTTCTCTTTATCCTCTGATCTGCAACGCCAGCATCGTGATATCGTCAAACTGTTCCGCATCCCCCACAAACCGGTCAATATCCGCCCGGACCGCAAGAAGCAGTTCTCTGGGCGCAGCGTTTTCCACACTGTTCAGCGCATCCACCATCCGCTCTGTCCCGTAAAGCTGTTCTTCTGTGTTGGTTGCCTCCGCCACGCCATCCGTATACAAAAACAGGATATCCCCCGCCTGCAGTTCCAGTTCGTACTCCCGGTACTTGGCACCCTCCATACCCGCCATCACGAAACCGTGCTTGTCTTTCAAAAGTTCAAATACACCACCGGCGCGCCTGATGACAGGGTATTCATGCCCCGCGTTCGCGGCGGTCAGCCGGCAGGTCGATATCTCGTAAATGCCCAGCCATACAGTGACAAACATTCCCGCCTCATTATTTTCCAGAAGCTGGTTGTTCACTGTCTCTAACGTCGCTCCCGCAGAAAGCCCCGACTGCGCCTCATTCTTAATCAGCGTTTTGGTAATCATCATAAACAGTGCCGCCGGCACGCCTTTGCCGGACACATCCGCCATAACGATCGCCAGATGATCCTCATCCACGAGGAAGAAATCGTAGAAGTCTCCACCCACCTCCTTTGCCGGATCCATGGACGCGTAAATATCAAACTCCTTATATTCCGGGAATGCCGGAAAAACACAGGGCAGCATGGAGGCCTGTATCTGTGTCGCCACATTCAGCTCCGCACCGATCCGCTCTTTTTCCCTGTTGTCCTCCTCCTGCTTCTTCAATAGCCCATGTGTCCGCTTTGAAAGGGTAACGCTGATCAGATACACCACGATCACGATCGCGGCGCGGGGAATATAATAAAAGTTAAAAACACGCAGCAAGAGATTGTCTCCCGCCGCCGTCGCCTCCCTGATAAACTCCGCCCGGAACGCGGCGTCCCCCGGCAAATCCACCGACCGCATCATATTGGCATCCCACACGCCGCAGTACAGACCGATATACGTGGCGCACAACATACAAAACAGTGCGCCCGCCAAAGTAAAATGCGCCAGTTTCGGAGAATAATAATGGCAGGACAGAACCACGGGACAGGACCACGCCAGTACAAGCTGGATCGTCAGTGCGGAATTCAATATGGCAATCCCGATCATGAAGCAGCACATAATGACATACTTCAGCAGCCGCGTGTCCCCCTTCCACACCCTGACCAACAGGGATGGCAGCAGAAACAGCGCCACGCCGCCGGGCATGGCAATGTTCATCAGATTCTGGTCCACGATAAAAAAGCCACACAGATTAAGCAGCCACATCAGCACGGCTACGACCGCCGCAATGAAAGTGCAAAACGCCGTGTACTTGTTCGCCTTCTCCTCATTGACCCTGAAAATGTCCAAATGCACTGTCTCTTCCATCATACTTTCCTCCCCTGCCTTTTTCCCATTTTATAATATTATTTGCACAAAAAAAGCGTTAGGCAACATTTGTTACCTGACGTTTACTTTCCCGGCAAAAATATATAAAGAAAGTTATCTCTTCGTCCCTCTGGATACCAAAAAACAGACCGCTCCGGCTGCCGCGGCTAATACCACAATGCCGACCATAGGCCGGTAATTGACAGTCCTCTCCGCCGCGGAAGATATGCCGTCCGGCTCCACATCCAGAGAAGAGCCCGACACCGATTCCGGCTTAGTCGCCTCCTCCAGAGATGATTCCGACACCGATTCTGGCTCAGACTCAGCTGTAGCAGCCGTATCGGGCAGATCGCAAGACAGTGCCAGAATGAAAATTGATAAAAGCAACCAGCGTTTCTCTTTTTTCATTTGTCTGTTCCTCTAGTTAAAATAAGGTGGGGTATTGCGATGAAACGAAGAATTTCCTGTTATGATAACAAATATATAGCAAAAGCCTCCCACACACAAGAGGCTTTTGCTTAAATTTCTGACATGCCTTTATAGTAACCCGTTACACAAAACTATCCTTTCACACCGCCGAGCGTCACGCCCGCGATGATATACTTGGACAAAAGCAGATAAACCAGAATGATCGGCACGATTGCCACCAGAATCATCATGTATATTTTTCCCATATCACGGTTCATATAATCTGCGCCTCGAAGGAGCGCGATCAAAATCGGCACGGTCATCTTGTCCTTTGACTGTATCACCAGCGCCGGAACGAAGTAATTGTTCCATGAACCCACAAAGGTAAAGATCGCTTGTACCGCCA
>ERZ778518.990-NODE-990-length-22521-cov-16.296270_pt1 | contig 22521 bp, 12 predicted proteins | sample MGYA00510340_ERZ778518 | MGnify/ENA primary metagenome ERZ778518 (study PRJEB29527, sample SAMN07138967) | mouse gut metagenome | material: feces | host: mouse | place: China:Nanjing | collected 2016-01-25 ...
GGACATTGCTTGGTGGGTAGTTTGACTGGGGTGGTCGCCTCCAAAAGCGTAACGGAGGCTCCTAAAGGTGCCCTCAGGCCGATTGGCAACCGGTCGCAGAGTGCAATGGCATAAGGGCGCTTGACTGCGAGACAGACAGGTCGAACAGGAAGGAAACTTGAGCATAGTGATCCGGCGGTTCCGCATGGAAGGGCCGTCGCTCAAAGGATAAAAGGTACTCCGGGGATAACAGGCTGATCCCTCCCAAGAGCTCATATCGACGGAGTGGTTTGGCACCTCGATGTCGGCTCGTCACATCCCGGGGCTGGAGAAGGTCCCAAGGGTTAGGCTGTTCGCCTATTAAAGTGGCACGCGAGCTGGGTTCAGAACGTCGTGAGACAGTTCGGTCTCTATCTGTTGTGGGCGTAGAGATTTGAGGAGAACCGACACTAGTACGAGAGGACCGTGTTGGACAGACCTCCGGTGCACCGGTTGTTCCGCCAGGAGCACAGCCGGGTAGCCGCGTCTGGGCAGGATAAGTGCTGAAAGCATCTAAGCACGAAGCCGGCTCCAAGATTAGATCTCATCAAGGGCCGTTGCAGACGACGACGTCGATAGGCCGCAGGTGTACGCATGGCGACATGCTCAGCCGAGCGGTACTAATTGCCCGAAAGATTCCGTAGCAGGGAAACACGATGCCGGATGACTCATGGCGGGTCATACGCATCGGGAATCCATCTTAAATCCACCTTGAAAAGACCATGGTGGTGACATGCAGCGCGTTTAGTGCTCGATTAAAGAAGTGAGATTAGAGTCACCCAGGTGTCTTCCGGAATGCTTCCGGCGTCTCTTTTTCAACCCATAACGCGGTTGTCGGATACAGGCAACTGACGGAAAATATTAAGGTGATGATAGCATAAGGGCTCCACCTCTTCCCATTCCGAACAGAGAAGTTAAACCTTATCACGCCGATGGTACTGCGAAAGCGGGAGAGTAGGTAATCGCCCCCTTAACCGAAGAGGTTCACAGAAATGTGGACCTTTTTTTTTATATCCTTAGAATAAGGCTCGCAAAATGTAAGTCTTTTTTATATCTAATTTTTCAACAACCTCTTATCGCCACCTTCACGCGCCGTCGGTGATGGTTTATCATGGGAAAGCGGGAGAGTAGGTAATCGCCCCCTTAGAAGAAGGCTCACAAAATGTGAGCGTTTTTTTATTCAACTTTTTATCACTACCGTCTATCGCCACCATATCCCGCCGCTGGTGATGGTTTACTGCGGGAACGCGGGAGAGCGCTGGTGATTTTCTGCGTAGCATGAAGGGGCGATTACGAGTAAATTATTTTGTAATCTGAGTAATCAAGCCACTGAAAAAAGTTTAAATGACTTCAATAATTGGGAGGCAGAAGCGTTTCTATATATAAGTGAATTTTGATGTTAACTGCTTAAGTGAGTGTTTAAATTTAATTGAAGAAGATGTGTAAAATTAATCCACATTTTTGACTCTCGCTATCCCGTCATAGTGCCGTTGTAGTGGCAGCAGTCTGGATTCGCAGATAATAACATAACTTTGTGTTTATGTCGGTCGGTGACTCAGACTGATGGAAATATCAAGGTAGATTGTTGCGGATTTCTGATTTTGCGGTATCAATTACGTTTGAATACTTACTTACTTGATTATTTTATTATACTTGTGTAATGGGATGTTTCCGAAGAGAATGGAGATTTCGCACACAGGCATTACAAGAGTATGGAAGAACTTAAGCAACTTCTAAATAAAGAGTGTGACCGGACGCTGTCATCAGAGCAATGGGATGAAGTCTTTGCTCTGGCAGAGGTAATACATCTTAAAAAAGGTCAGCCTCTGATTCTGCCGGGTGAAGTAAAACCCGATATATATATCGTAAAAGAGGGAATCATGCGTGGTATCGATTTCAATGGAGACAGAGAGCGCACATTCTGTTTCGGTTTACCCGGTACGATATTTAATTCCCGATTCTCATTCTATCGCGGTCTGCCTTCATATTATCAGATTGAAGCTTGCACACCGAGTGTCGTATTGCGTATTTCGCGCGAAGACTGGATCGGACTCACCGACCGTAACCATGCATTTGCCATCTGGGTGCTTCATTATGCCTGGAGCGAGCAGTTTCTGGAGGAAGACCGCGAATCTACCGTACACAATGGAAATGCCGAAGACCGCTATCTGCACATGCTGCGCACACGTCCGGTGATAGTGGAGCACGTTTCACAGCGAATATTGGCCTCATATCTCGGCATCAGTCCGGAGCATCTGTGTCGTGTCAAGGTAAAGATACTTCGGAATAACCGGAAATAAGCTGACAATTATAAATAGTCGCACGTGGTGAAGTATAGGCAGGCTGACTGATTTAATGAAAAATGTCACACATGGTTGTCAAAATGCCTTAGCAACTAAAATATATTTATTGATTTACATCAATGGGTTGCTATATGGTATAAATTACCTTTGCAATAGGAAATCATTGAAAAACGATGACAACCGACAAACATCCACTATCGGGAGTCTCCGGTCTCCCGTAGTCTATATCAAGAGCAGTAAAATTTAACATCGATCCTATGAAAAAACTTTTACTTCCTGCCGTATTGCTTTTAGGAGCAATAACCTCCCAGCCCGCATATGCGGCAAGTGTGGAATATGGAGATCGTCCATTCTATGGATTCTTTCTCTCGAATCTGTATTTTACGAATGCAAGCAATGGCGAGTATGGTTTCGGACGTCAGACATTCAATACGATAGATCAGAACGAGCTGATACATGAGATGACAGGCAATGTGGGTCTTTATGCCTGCGCAGCGGTAGACGGCATATACTACGCCATCCCATATCATTTCCTCTCATCAATGCAGGAACCTGCGCCGCTGCCGATGTTCTCCTATAATATCTACACCGGATATGTCGAAGAGATAGGAGAGTGGAATATCGAGGGGTCGAGTTTCAAGCCCTCGGATATGACCTATGATATAAAGAACGACCGTCTGCTGGCCTTGGGTTATGACCCGGTCAACCGCAGTTCAATATACGAAGTAGACCGCACCTCCGGTAAATTCACGAAACTTGTGACGCTTCCCGATACGGGCGGAGTGATAGCCTGCGATGCGTTCGGCCGTGTATTCGTAATCACAGTCGATGGAGTATTGTGTCAAGTGGATATGGATAAGAACTTCTCCATGACCCGGCTCTACACACTTCCGTATTCGCAGCTTTCGAGCAATCAGTCGCTTGAGTTCGACCTGACCAACAACAAACTCTACTGGGCCTCCAACACAAGCTCCAACCCGATTGGCGACCGTGGCTTCGACACTCATCTCCTCGAGATTACAATGCCCGTGATAAGCCAGGACCAGAATTATGATGCATCAGGTGATTACTCATTTCAGAATATAGGGAAATTGGGTCATCAGTCCCGCTTCCAGGGGATGTATATTCCATATGCCACCGGCGGGTTTCAGGCTCCGGGCTTCGCCACCGACATTACGGCCGTATCCTCTGACGACGGAATGAGCTGTAAAATAGACTTCAAGGCTCCTCTCACCACATTCGGCGGCGAGGAGCTCACTTCGCTCGACGGATTCGACGTCTATCGCAACGGAGAGCGCATATATACCGGCAAAGGACTCACACCCGGAGCGGGTGCTTCATATAATGACGCTGCCATCCCTGCGCCCGGAGAATACCGCTACGACATCATCTGCTATAGCAATATCAACGGTGACGGACCGAAATCTCCCGTATTCTCCTATGTAGGACCCGACCGTCCGGCAGCAGTATCCGACATCAGCATAGATGTGGCCGATGACTTCAAGACCATCAATCTCTCATGGACCGCTCCTGCCGAGGGGGCCCAGGGTGGAGCTTTTGACCCGTCGACCACAACCTACGACATTATCCGACTGCCTGACAATGTCGTTGTGGCCACCGATCTTACCGGCACCACATATACCGACCGACTCAATCGTCTGCTCTGCTACTCATACCGTGTGGAATCGAAGAATGCCTATGGATCATCGTTTGCCGTGTCGCGTGAATTTGTGGCCGGCTCTCCGGTCGAGGATTTCCCGGTGGAAGAGAATTTCGAGAACAAGAACGCACTTCTTCTTAAATGGACTCCGGCCGACAACAATGCAGATGGCATGACATGGCTCTTCGGCACGACTCTTGGTCAGAGTGTATTTGGCGATTATGAGACCACCGCCGAATATATCATATCACCCACATCGGTGGACAGCAGCGTTCTTGACGCCGACGAATGGCTCATATCGCCCCCGATCGCATTCGGCGACGATGTATATGCCATCGAACTGCAGATCCGCTCGCTCACTCCAGAGACATTTAATATCTTTACGGGCAACAAAAACACCGTAGAGTCCATGACGGACAATGTCGGAGGTTTCGAGCTGCGTGCTCCTGAATTTAACGATGAGGACGGACGCATGCTGTTTCAGAAATATACGCTCACTCTGCCGGAAAGCATCCGCAACACAGTGAGCTGTGTGGGAATCCAGCTGGCCACTCCGCTGCCGGCCAGCCTAAACAGCTATGTACAGCTCGGCAACATCATCATCGACACAGCCGATGTGCTCTCAGTGAAGACATTCTCATCGGCCGACAAGGAGGTGTCAATCAGCTATGACGGAGCTTATATCCGTGTAGACGGCGATTTCACGGCGGGTTCTGTATATAATGCCAATGGGATGAAGATGAAAGATTTCACAGGCGATACGCTTGAAATATCCGACCTTGCCCCGGGCATATACCTGCTCAATATCGACGGACACAGCTTTAAGATTGTAAAATAAAACGTGGCAGCCTTGGCCTGTCCCGCATAACCGAATAGACAGTTGGAATCTTTATTCGTATGCGGGGCAGGCATATGATGCCTGCAAAAACATCACGACCCATGAATATCAAACGACTGACAGTGCTCTCCCTGCTGGTATCGGCAATGCTTTCCGTGTGGGGTGTGCCGGCCCGTCAGGGACTTCACGTCTTGAGTCAGCCCGATGGCACTCAAGTGAGTGTGCGGATAATAGGCGATGAGCATTTCCACTATTACGAGAGTGAGGCGGGTGAGTTTCTAATGAGGGATTCCGACGGCACGTTGCGTCCGATGACCAGAGGTGCCGACGGCGAGTTGGTGGCCTGTGGGGAAATCACCGGCCGCCGTACCCCCGAAGCGGAAAAGGAGGAACTCCGCAAGGCAGTGGCCGAGTATCGCGAGCGCATGGCCGAGGCAAATGTCGAGCGGCGTGTGGCTCCGCAGGCTATCCAGAGATCATTTCCTACCACCGGGGTGGTGACCGGACTTGTGATATTATGCGAATATCAGGATGTGAAACTGACCGATGCGGCCACCGTAGAGCATTACGATAGGATATGCAACGAAAAAGGATATTCGAGCCAATCCACCTATGGCAGTGTAATCGACTATTTCACTGCCCAGTCGGATGGCAAATTCACTCCTTCGTTTGATATATTCGGTCCGGTGACACTGCCGCATGAAAGGGCATACTATGGTGTGGGAGACGACATAGTCAATCAGTTCCGCGATGCCTGTCTGGAGGCCGACAAGATGGGACTTGACTTCTCAAAATACGACATCAATTCCGATGGCTTTGTAGATTTCCTATTCCTTGTGTTTGCCGGTCATGGAGAGGCCCAGGGAGGACCTTACGATACGGTATGGCCCGCGATGCAGGATTTGTCGAACTACGTGTTCGACTACTTCGACGGTCTCAACCTCGGAGTCGCCGCCTGTTCGTGCGAACTGAAGGGTGGCAAGGGTACGGAACTTGACGGGGTAGGCACAATCTGCCATGAGTTCAGTCATATACTCGGTCTGGCCGATATCTACGACACTTCGAATTGCGGAGGGCACGGGATGTCGCACTACGACATCATGGACGCCGGCACCTATAACGACAATCAGATCACACCCTCTGGCTACACGGCGATGGACAAGTATACGCTTGGCTGGATCGAACCTATCGTGCTTGAGGAGTCGCGGCAGAATGTCAGTCTGCGCCCCTTCGATACTTCACATGAGGCTGCATTCATAGTGAATCCCGACAATCCCAATGAGTATTACACCCTCGAAAACCGTCAGCAGCAGGGATGGGACAGGGGTATACCCGGTCACGGACTTGTGATAAGCTATTGTCATTACGACGCTACTCACTGGCGCCGCAATACGGTCAATTCCGTGGCGGCAGGCTACGAGCATGTCAGAATCGTGGCGGCCGACAACGTGTGGGGCACAACTACTTTTGATGAAGCTGCCGATCCCTTCCCCGGCACGACGGGTAACACCGCTTTTTCCGCCACAACGCGTCCGGCCGCAGTATGGCAGTCGACACAGACTGCATTTGTGCCTGAGATAAGCAATATCCGCGAATCGGAAGACGGTGTGATCACATTCGACTTCTATTCAAGTTCAGCCTCAGTGGACGCACTTGCTTCAGAGCAGACCGCAGTGAGGGCAGAAGGTTGCAGTATCGTGGCTCCCGAAGGATCGGAAATCTACGATATCAACGGCCGCAGAGTGGCCGCAACGGATCTCGCACCTGGGATATATGTTGTAAAGACACCTGCAGCCACAGTCAAACTGATATTACGCTAAGTAAGAAGAACACTTACTTTTAAGTAAGTGTTCAAATTTAACCGATAGTATTTGAATGGAAATCTTTTATACAATCTGCGGCTTCTTTTTTGCCGCTTCCGGCTTGTCGCTCAGTCGAATATGTTTATATTCTCCTTCACTCCGCACCGGAATCGACTAAAAAACAAGCCCGCATATTGTATAAATTAAATTTGAACACTTACTTAATTAAATATAAACGTATTCAATCTAACACTCTTCCGCCTCGCCGAACACATGGCTGCACGAAGCATCTGCCGCAGCGCTGCGGTGGGACGGGACTAACACCAACCGCCTATGAAGAAAATTCTATTGCTCAGCTGGTTGATGACAATGCTCGGCGTGTTGAGCCTTTCGGCCACACGTGTGGTCATCAACGTCGACAATGCCAGCAATGTCAGTGTGGTATGCAACTATGGCTACGGGAAGCAGCTGGAGCTGACCGATGGCATCAATAGTCTGGAACTCAGTGATTCCGACGACTCCCCGCTTAAAATCACGGCAACACCCGGCGCTACAATCAAGAGTGTGACGCTTAATGAGAGCGAGGTTTTGGATGGCAACGCCGGAGAGTATCTCGTAAGATTCTATAACACAGGCATCAAACTTGATATAGTCACTTCCGGACAAGGCTCGACACCGACCGTGCGCGATGTCTCCATCCAGGGTTTCTATGCGATGGGAGAGGGTATTAGCGGCACCCCGTTTGCAGTGACCTACGATAAGGATGGCCAATGGCTCGACGCGCCCTATGATACGTGGGGATTCTATTCCATTCCGGAGGGGAGCACAGTCAAGGTGACCCCGGTGGCGCCATACTCTATCGATAGCCTGACACTGCGTAACGGCACATTCGAATCAACTGCGCTTGCCGACGGGTCGTATACCTTCATATGCGATTACGATACATTCTACTATCAGGCCATCTATGTGAATATGAGTGTAAGCGGCGATGCCATCAGATTCAGCATCACCGCCGACTATGCGGCCAATATCACGGCAGCTCTCGAAAGCCAGAGAGAAGGGGAATGGAAATGGCTTACGCTGCGCGACGGGAAGAATGATTTTGTGTGCATGGCCTCCGAGTCTCCTTTAGAGTTCTTTGCAGCCGAAGGCGCAGAAATCATTAGTATGACGCGCAATGGAGAGCCCACGAAGCCAACCGGCTGGAACGGCGCCAACGGATGGGTATACGAACTTGAGGATGGCGACGAGTTCGTAGTCAGTACCCGTGGACGCGAGGTGACAATCAATCTCACAGTGCCCGAAGGCAACCCCTCGCTCGAAAACTATGTCTATGCCGCCTCCGACGGACGCAAACTCAGTCCGGAGGGGATGCAATATGCGCTTCAGGCTTACGATGGAGAGATTATTTCCGTCACTCCCCGCCCCGGCACACAGCTCTCGTATCTGGTATGTCAGAACGGAGGTCAGACCGACATGCTCACCTATTTCCGTGTGGCCGGGGGTGCCGATGGCGTCAATCCGATGCAGGTATCGATATATGGCAGCAAAATATCCAGCGACGTTACAATCGTAGCCGATGACGCATCGCGTTTCCAGGTGGTGCAGGAAGGTGGCCGCGGCGATATACTTCCGCTGCAGAACGGCAGCAACACCTTCTCTCCGTCCGATATCAGAAACGCACTCGCCATCAGTGCCACCGAAGGGAATCAGATGGTGTCTGTCACGAAAAACGGCCAACTTCTCTCACCCAACGCCGGAGGCGTATATTCTGTAGTGGCCGAGGCCACTGACTGGATTGAGGTAGTATCGCGCAAACAGCCTGTCGATGTGAGCGTAAGTTTCGCATTCGCCGGTGATGGCGCACTATCATGGATAAAGGGTAAAATCGACGGTCAGGAAGCCGAACTGACATCTCCGATGACGATGAAATCCTACTCCACACTCACACTCACTGCGCAATCGGGATATACACTGCAGAATGTCGCAGCCTCCCCCGAGAGTGTGCTGGTAGAGGCTCTGCCTGAGAACCAGGGATATGCAGTGACAGTGCCCACAGCCGACATTACCAGTGTGAACCTTACAGTAAGCGCAAAAGAGTTAGAGGCCGAAGAAGGTTATGCAATCGTGTCGCCCAACGGCGAAGAAATCTTCATTCTCTATTATGAGTATAAACTTTCGGAAGATGGAGAGATGGTATTCGTAAAGAAGCTTCAGAACAATGTCGTGACCCAGATAAAGCTTGGCCATTACGTGCGCGCATACTGCAAGGATACACAGAGCCGCTTCCTCTATGTGCGCGCCAATGGCGAGGATGTGCCCGTAGAACCCGACAGCGAGGGGCGCATAGCCTTTATCCGTATTGACGGACGCACAGTGATTGAAGCCGAAATCCACACACCGTGTCTGGCTTATACTCAGGCATCCAACGATGAAGTGAAGCATATCGTATCGGGCACAATCTACTTCGATATCGACGGCGAACTTCTGACCAGCGTATATCCCGAGGCAGGGCAGACTGTAAAGTTTGTGCCCGTGCCGGAGAAAGGATACCTGTTCGACCACATGGAGATGTTCTATTCCAATACAATCGACAGCGAGGGCATTGTAGTGGAGAACAACGAATACACCTTCACCGCCAGCGATTTGCGTGAGAACTTCATTCTCTTTATGGGAGTATTCTACGAGAATCCGGATGAGAAGACATATGTGGTAAGAGGCTCTACGGCATGGCTCATTGATGCCGACGGCAATGTAGTCACCGATCAGTCATCGGCAGTGGGCAATGTAGTGTTCCAGACGTCCGAAGGCGGACTGACGCGCGAGATGACCGGTATTGAGGGCGACAAGATACAGATGTTTGTAGAGGTGGATGAAGATGTGCGCGATCAGTATGAAGTGGCGTCATACTGCTTCATGAACGGCTTCCCTGACAATAAGATACCCGGGAGTGTCTACACCATCGACCCGAAGGATGCCGATTCAGAGGGTGTGATATGGATTAACGCACTTGTCGGCAAAAAAGGCAACAACAGCGTAGCAGAGGTATCCGGCGGCGCATCACTCGGCTATGATGCCGCATCCGGCACTATCACCAGCACCTCGCCCGTAAGAGTCTATACACTTTCAGGCACACTGGTGCTCAGCAGTGACGGCCATGCAGTCGCTATCGACAATCTCCCTTCCGGAGTCTACTTGATAGTCAACGATGACACCACGCTTAAGATCTGTAGATAAGTAAATGTTCAGATTTAACCGATAAGTAAGTGTTCGGATTTAACCGATAGCATATACAATCTGCAGCTTATTGTATAAATTTGAACACTTGTTTAATCCCCCTCAATTTAGATTACCTGCATATTTGACTTTGAGTTTTGACCCTTTGGTTTTTCTTCAAAGTTATTTCTTCAAAGGTATGACTTTATAATAAAACTGCACCCCAAAAGGTTTGTATTCAACTTTTGGGGTGCAGTTCATTTTTTGTCTCGTTAGCATTATATTCTGCCGTGTTCTTAGATTTCAATCGAGAGACGGACGTTGAACTGGCGGCGGGTCAGATAATTGGGGACAGCGTACTGGAGATTGTTGACGTCGGTAACCCAATAGTAGGAGCTGACGTTGGTCATGTCGAAGAGATTGAAGCAGTCGAGCCCGATAATGATGCTTTTGAAATGGCGCCAGAAATTGTAGGGGCGCACACCATCGGAAGGCGCTCCTACGAGCTGATAGGATATTCCCACATCTACGCGCTTATATGCCGGAGCGCGGAAATAAGCGCGGTCGCGGGTCACTCGCGGCGCCGTCATCGTCAGACCGTCGGAGAGCACACCGCGCAGAGAGAATCTCAGTTTGGGGAACTTCGGGAAATAGTCTGTAAAGAAAATGCCTACTGAATATCTCTGGTCGGAAGGGAGAGGCACCTTCTTCCCCTTGAGCGTCTGCTGTGTCTTCATCAGCGAGAAAGTGATCCACGAATCCGAGCCGGGTACAAACTGACCGAACAGCTTGAAATCCAGTCCCGTAATAAATCCCTTCGAGTCATTGACACCCGAATAGTTGATTTTCAGATTGTCATACTCATATGAGACAAGGCGCGAAAGATTCTTGTAATAAGCCTCGCCTGTGAGTTTGAAAGGTCGGTTCATCAGGCGGAACGTATAGTCGGCCGCCACAACAAACTGCAGACTCATCGGCGACTTTATGTCGCGGTTGAGCGTAATATAGGAATTTCCCAATGCGTCAGTCTGTGCCATGCGGTATTCCTTATAGAATGGCGACTGATAATATAGCCCGACAGCCGCACGATAATTCCACTGATTGTTGTTGAGCGGCACAATATTGATATTCACACGTGGCGACACGAGGATTTCGCGGTTGAAATCCCAGTACGACAGACGCACGCCAGCGTTTAGAGTCATATAAGCCTTCGAACTCTCCAGATAAAGAGCATCCTCCGCATAGATGGCGAAGCGGTTGGTCGACAGGTCCTGACGCGAAGAGAGGTTATAGACCAGATGCACACCTTCAGGTCCGGTAGGCAGCGAATATCCCGCAGAGTCGCGCCATTCCCACTCCTTTGTGCGGTCGAGAAACTTCTCATTCTGAAAAATTACTCCATACGAGATATTGTTGCGTCCGGCTACAGTAGTCCCCTTCAAAGCCGCCTGAAATACGGAGGCTCTCAGACGGTTGCGCGAATGCTCCATATATTTCCCGACGCCAAGCTCGCCTCCGATACCTTCCTCGCCACCGGTTCCGGCCTCATTAAGCCAGTATTCGCCCGAGATATCATAGCTCACCAGTTCGCTGCTTTGGAATCCTGACAGCGAGAGGGCGAATGCCGTTGCCCGGTTCAGCCGGTAGGAAGCTGTGAAAGCCCCGAGATAAGTCTCAAACATGTCCCGCTCCTCTCCGTCGAAATAGACTTTGAACTGTTTCGTATCCATGGATGTGCCGAAAGAAGTCTCACGGTCGGCAGGCTTGAAATTAAACTTATTGAGAGAGATGTTGCCGAGGAAATTGAAACTCAGTTTCTCCGAGGGCTTATACGTGATATTTGTCTGATAGTCGAAATAGAGAGGGTCGTATTCACCACGAGTCTCAAGCGAACTGAGTAGCGAATTATTCTTCTTCAGACGCAGACCGTGGAGCTGCGAGAACTTAGTGCTGCTCTGTCCGAACGCCAGCGATGCCCCCATAAGAGATGCCGAGATACTGGCCTCCATGGCTTCAGGTTCACGGTAAGTGATGTCGAGAGCCGACGACATTTTGTCGGAGTAGCGTGCCGGGAATCCGCCGGTAGAGAACTTGATATTACCCACCATATCCGGATTGATGATAGAGAGACCCTCCTGCTGGCCGCTACGCACGAGCTGCGGGCGATAGATTTCCGTCCCGTTGATATACACCGAATTCTCGTCAAACGAGCCACCGCGCACCGAATACTGCGAACTCATCTCATTGCTCGAATTCACACCGGCCATAGTCTGGAGCATAGCTTCCACCGAACCTCCCGACACATCGGGCGATGTCTTGAAACTCTCCTTATCGATTGACTGCATACCGTTGATATTCTGACGGAACCCGGTCACCTCGACTTCCGCCAGTTCGGTAGCTTCCGAGGGGAGTCTCACATTGACTGTAAGGTCGCCTTTCGGGTCGATAAGACGCCGGGTCACATTCTTGAACCCGATGCAGGAATAGATTACCTCCACCGTATCCTTGGTGGCCACGGTGAGGGAATAATTACCTTCCAGGTCAGAATTCGTACCTATCGAAGTGCCCCCGATACGGATCGTGGCAAACTCCACAGGTTTTTCCTCCTGGTCAGTAATCTTACCGTGTATTTTTACATTCTCGGCCTGCGTAGCGAGCGCTGCTGCCACCAGCACGAGAGAAGGGATAAATCGTCGCAAGTACATCATCAATAGAAAAACGCATATGCGTCCGGATTATTGGATTTCCCTCTGCGATTGCACCCATCCTGCATCAAAAGTCATTACTTTACAAAACCGTAATCCCTCATCAGAATTCACATTTCCAAATCATACAGGATATACATCATCTTACAGCTGGATAACGTAGCAAATTGCCCGAGAATAATGTTAATGAATATTAATTAATGTAAAATCCAAAAATATTTTTGGAATCTTATAAAATTTTATATAATTTTGAACATAACCAACAGTAAACGATCTATGAGAAAACTAATCTTCAAACTCACTTTGCTGTTATTTTCAGCATTCCTCGTGACATCGTGCAGCGAGGACAGGATGCCGGATTGGCCCGCATCCGAACCGGACGCGTCCCTGACGCGAAGCGTAGAATCCGACGTGCGCTCGTTGGATGAAGCTCTTGAGTATGCCGACAGTTTCTTTTCCCAGTATTCCGGCGATAAGACCCGTGCGTCAAGAAGTGTGGAATCTATTGAGTACATCACATCGGGTGATAGAACAAGATCCGGTGCGGCAGATACGCTGTTCTATCTTGTGAATTACTCATCAAACCAAGGTTTTGCACTGTTAGGACGACCTGCGGAATCGTATGACATCTATGCGATTTCAACAGAAGGCAGACTAAAGATGAGCGATACTATTCAGAACAAAGGCCTTGCCGAGTTCTTCACACTCGCAACAGAGCATGCGGTAGCGGCTTCCAGTATCGTTGTGGCTCCCTGGGACAGTGTTAGTATCAGATGGTACTATAACATCACACGAAAAGTAGAGCCGATGCTTCACAAAAATCTGACTGTATGGAATCAGTCACATCCATTCAATCAATACTGTCCGATGGTGAATGGGAAAAGAGGAGTGGCCGGTTGCGGTCCTGTTGCCGTGGCAACACTGATGGCGCATTACAGATGGCCTGAACGTATGGGAAATTCATATTACAACTGGGATGCAATCGTAGAGGGTAACGACTACCTGAAAATCTCACGTCTGATAGAGGATTTGGCAGCACCGGAATATCTGAATGCTGTATATCCTGAAATGCAGGATGGGGTTATGGGTGCTTTAAGAGTAATATTTCCTCGGACTGTGGTTAATCGAACCTTTATGAAGTGGGGATATGATACGTCAATATCTTATAATTATTCCGTATTTAAGACGGTAAAAGATGATTTGTTTTCCTTTATGTCTAAAGGTTGTTTACAAGCTTGTGCAGCTCCAGTGTTGATGTATGGCGAGACATCTAATGGTGGACATATTTGGATCGTAGATGGGTTTATAGAACGTACCAAATCTCGTACAATGTTAGACAATCCATTTAATAAACCAGTAGAAGTAGATCCATTATTGCATATGATATGGGGTTGGGGAGGAAATTCCAATGGGTATTTTGCATATATAAGAGATTCAGATTTATTGTCAGAGAATCCTATAGTTGGAGATGGGGTAGGAGGGCAATATGCTGGCCTCAAAGTATATGGCAGATATGCTAAATAAACAAGATAGTCTATATTAAATATCACTAGAATTGTAATTTTGTATTCAATGTAGTTGTCTTCATTATTGAGTGTATTAATCTTGCTTGAATATTTCATTGCTAATTATTAGTGATATTGTTTTAATCTTAACGGTTATGAAACGAATTGTTATAACTTTAGCGATAATAATTGCAGGTTTAGGAACCCATGAGGGTAACGCTATGGCAGCTGATAATCCTGTCAACTATTTTGTGGAGGGAGCATCATGGATCAGTGTTCAGACCACGACCAGCTACCCGAAACATACCGGCTGGTTCTATCGGTCATGGCTGGGAGAGACCGCAGAAGTAGGTGGTTATGAGGCTCTGCCATTATGGGTTGAAGATTTATCTGACGATAAAGGCCCTTGTTTATCCACCTATGTGCGTCATGATGCAGGAAAAGTATATTTCCTCAGCGAAGATGAGCCGCAGGAATGGAAACTGATGTACGACTTCACGCTTCAGCCCGGAGAGGAAACCGAAATATGTGATTTCTTAGGAAACGTATCCTGGTTTTCGGGGAATGTACGTTGCATGAAGGTGTATCCACTTGAAACAAATCCCGAACTTCAGGTGATAGAGTTGGCATTCTGTGATGAACTTGAAGAGATTGCAGCTAATGGGAAAAATGATGAGTGGGACTATTCTGCCATACGTTGGATAGTGGGAATGGGTAATATGGGGGGACCCGAAGAGAATCTGTACTTTAACGGGATAGCTGGCGGTGGCTGTTTGCTTGGTGAATTTACAGTCGGCGACAACGTTATCTACCGTCATCCGGAGTTTACTGGTGTACCGGAGGTGAAGGAGCCTGTCAACTATTTTGTGGAGGGAGCGTCATGGATCAGTCACAGCACTTCAAGCAGTTACCCGGTTTCTCCAAAGTGGTTCAGTAAGGCATGGACCGGCGAAGCCGTGGAGATAGCCGGTTATGAGGCTCTGCCGTTGCTGACAGGAGGGGTGTCTGCGTCTGCTGATGATGACTCTTGTTTATCCACCTATGTGCGCCATGAGAATGGGAAAGTATATTTCCTCAGCGATGATGAGCCGCAGGAATGGAAACTGATGTACGACTTCACGCTTCAGCCCGGAGATGAAGCCGATATAGAGGAATACAACCAAAGTGCATTGGGCTACGGAGGAAGAGTACGTTGCATGGACGTGTATCCGCTCCCGTCGGATCCCGACCTTCAGGTGATGGAACTGGCCTTCTGCGAAGAGCTTAAGGATATAGAGGAAGCCGGAGAAGAGGGTGAACGAGTATATTCTATAATCCGCTGGATAGCGGGTGTTGGAAATACGGGAGGTCCCTTGCAGAATCTATACAATGAAGGTATAATCGGTTATGGATACCAGCTTGACGAACTGACAGTCGGCGAGAACCTTATCTACCGTCATCCGGAGTACACGGCTGTATATAAAGTGGCGGATATTGAAAAGATGGAAATCCGCGTGTCGAAAGGTGAAATAGCCGTCATCGGCAGTGAGGACGCGGCAGTATCGGTATACAGAGCCGACGGTGTGAGATGCAATGCCGGGCAAGGACGATTCAGCAGTCTGGCACCGGGCATATACATCGTGAAAGTAAACGGTGAGAGCCGCCGGATTATGGTGCCGTAACGGTATCATCGGTCAGCAACCGACGTAAGATCGCTTCCGGCAAAAATGTGAACGCGGTCTAAGACTCAACCACATCCCTGCGCCCGTAAGATGGGTGGCAGGGATGTGTTATATCCGGAAGAAAGGGGAGGGGGAGTGCGGTGCGATGGGTGTTTGCTATTGATTTAGGAGCGAAAATTTTGTAAATTTGCATATTGATAGCGGATTTGTACGCGCAGACACCCTGCCGGCGATATCCTAATGAATAAAACCAACAGAAACCCTGACAAGACAATGGCCCAGAAACCCTCGATACCCAAAGGCACACGCGACTTCTCACCCGTAGAGATGGCCCGCCGCAACTATATATTCGACACAATCCGCGAGGCATTCCGCCTCTTCGGCTACAAACAGATCGAGACTCCCTCGCTCGAAAACCTCTCCACCCTCATGGGTAAATACGGCGAAGAGGGGGATAAGCTGCTTTTCAAGATACTCAACTCCGGCGACTTCATGAAAGCCGTAAATCCCGAAGACCTTGAAGCGCGCAACCTCCCGCGCCTCACCTCTCAGCTGTGTGAAAAAGGTCTGCGCTACGACCTGACTGTACCCTTCGCCCGCTTCGTGGTGCAGCACCGTGCCGACATGCAGATGCCCTTCAAGCGCTTCCAGATACAGCCCGTATGGCGTGCCGACCGTCCGCAGAAAGGACGCTACCGCGAATTCTATCAGTGCGACGCCGATGTGGTGGGTAGCGACTCGCTGCACAACGAAGTGGAACTCCTTTCGCTCATCGACTTCGTGATGGAGCGTCTCGGCATCAACGCCCTGATAAAGGTCAACAACCGCAAGGTGCTCACCGGAATCGCGCAGGTGCTCGGTGCCGAAGACAAGATAGTCGACATCACCGTGGCAATCGACAAAATCGACAAAGTGGGGCTTGAGAACGTCAACAAAGAGCTGCTCGAAAAAGGTTTGTCGCAGGAAGCCGTGGCACGGCTCGAACCGATACTCACCCTCACCGGGACTACCGAAGAGAAACTTGCCCGCCTCAGCGAAATACTCGCCGGGTCGGAAGAAGGACTGAAAGGCATAGCCGAGCTCCGCGAGGTGCTCGACGGAGTGGCTGCTCTCGGAGGGGAAGCCGAAGTGGAGCTTGATGTATCACTGGCCCGCGGACTCAACTACTACACCGGCACAATCATCGAGGTAAAGGCCAAAGACGTGGCCATCGGCAGCATCACCGGAGGCGGACGCTACGACAACCTTACCGGAGTGTTCGGCATGCCCGGCCTGTCGGGGGTAGGCATCTCATTCGGAGCCGACCGTATCTACGACGTGCTCAATCAACTTGACCTTTATCCCGCCGAGATATCGGCAGCCGTAAAGGTGCTCTTCATCAACTTCGGAGAGGCCGAGGCCCGTATGGCCGAGAAGACCATCGCGTCACTGCGCCGCGCCGGAATCAGCGCACAGCTCTATCCCGATGCTGCGAAGATGAAGAAACAGATGAACTATGCCAATGCCGAGGGCGTTGCATATGTGGCTATCATAGGCGAGGATGAACTTGCGTCGGGCACCGTGACGCTCAAAGACATGTCGACAGGCGAACAGCAGCGTCTCACCCCGGCCGAGCTTGTGGAGGCCCTGCGCTGAGACGTGTCGCCGCGTATTCTGTCCGGCATTGCCGGATACAGGAACGCCGCATGGCGCAGAATCAAAACTGTGATAAGATCATGAAAGATCCCATTTCAAAAGAGCAATTCCTCATTCGTCAGCCTGCATATCCGCAGACCACACTGACCGATCCCTATTACTACCGCGTGGCCAATCGACTGGCCTCGATAATCCGCGATGAGCGTCTGCTTGACGGATGGGGAGAGTCGCTTTGCAGCCGCGTGGCCCTCGGCCTGACCGGGTATCTGCAGGATATATTGACAGACTCCGGCATATGGCGCTCATTCATAGAGCAATGCCATACGCTCTACGGCAAGTGGCTGCCTTATTTTGAGTGTGGCGAGGAGTATGTGCCTCATGAACTGAATGAGGCTGATGTGCGCTTCCTCGTGTGGTATACATTGGCCATGAGCGCGGATGACGACCGTCGGCTTCTTGATCCGCATGACGGGCAGACGGCCAAGGCCGCTGTGCGCCTGCATGCCGAACTCGACCGCATATATGATGACCCTGACGCCCCCGTGCCATCCGATTATCATATTTCCAAAGGGCTTGAACTCAACAATCCGGCAGAGGCCGATGACGTGTTTCACTTCGGCAACTGGCTCTTCATGCACTGCTATCTTATGACTCCGGCTTATGCCATGTCGATAGCTGAAATGACAGCCGGAACCGACCTCCGGGCCAAAGATGCGCATGAGCAGCTGCGCCATAAACTTGAAGAGTCGATGATGGAGGATCCCACCGGTCCGCTTGCCCTTTATCTGCGGGAATGGCTCTTCCTGATAATTGAAGGAAAGATGCCGCCACGCCCCAGGATGAAGGTAAAGGATGAAGAGGCGGAACCGGTCGAACATCCATACTATACTCGATTCATGGCATATACCGGCGGGGAGCCGATACGCTACTTCCATACATATGCCGAGCTTAACCGCTTCTTTATCGAGGCTCTCGGTTGGGGGGAGACGGAGAATCTGCCACAGCTGAAGCCTTACAGTGACTTTGTACTTATGGTCAACCGCGAGAAGGGGATGCTCGCAGCGCGGGATGTGGCGAAAAGCATCAAACTCCCCGGCAATCCCTGTTATGACGCTTCATATGCGCGCACGCATGCCATTGACCTTCTCACTGTGCGCGGACTCTGTCCAGGCGACCTGCTGCGCTACGTGCTGTCGCGCAACGGTCTGCCGGATGCCGTTTTCCCTGCCGGGCATGATGCTCCGCTCAGTGTGGCTGATGCCGACTTCACGGCCCGTTGCCATCTGCAGAAGTATTACCGTGGCGACTGACACCACGTGACCCGCAGCCGCTTGGTTTGAAACCCAACACATGTTTACTACCTGCATTACATGAAACTTTCAAGTATTCTTCTTTCACTGTTGATTGGTGTGTCGGCGCTTCCTTGCATAGCCCAGAGCAGCAAGGAGGAGACATTGGCCGACCTTAATCGCACCGGAGGCGTCTACTATGCCTATCCCGTGACAGAGAGCCGTAACACACCGGCACCCAAGGGTTATCAGCCCTTCTACGTGTCGCATTATGGCAGACACGGCTCACGTTACCTGATATCCGACAATGACTATAAGCAAGTGGCCGACAAACTGCATGAGGCAGACCGTGCCGGGGCGCTGACCCCGCTCGGGCGTGACGTGATGCAGTGCGTAGACTCTGTAATCAAGGAGACCCACTTGCGGGCCGGCGACCTGTCGCCGCTCGGGGTGCGTCAGCACCGGGGCATCGCCGAACGCATGTACAGTGCCTATCCGCAGGTATTCGCCGATGATGCCGTCCTCTCGGCCCGCAGCACGCTCGTGGTGCGCTGTGTGCTTTCGATGGATGCATTCTGCGAGCGCCTGAAGGAACTCAATCCGCGTCTTGACATCACTCGCGAATCCTCGCAGCGATATATGAACTATCTCTGCCATCATTCAGACGAGAGCAATGCGTGGCGCGATGACCCCAACAACTTCAAGGAGGAATACCGTAAATTCGAGGAGAGCCATACGAATCCCGACCGCCTGATGTCCACGCTTTTCAATGATCCGAAATACATAGCCCGCTGTGTCAATCCGAATGAGTTGATGTGGGGGCTATATTGGATTGCTTCGGGAATGCAGGACATAGAGACGGATATTGATTTCTATGACATCTTTACCCCCGATGAGTTGTATGACCTCTATCAATGTTTCAATTACCGTTTTTATGCCGGCGATGGCAATTATCTCCCATCCGACGGGCTGATTATCTATAACGCCGCCCCGCTGCTTGAGAATATAATCACCTCGGCCGATGATGCCATTGCGTCAGGGAAGCCGGGAGCCACACTGCGGTTCGGGCATGACGGCAATCTGATTCCGCTCGCTGCCCTTATGCATATGGAGGATTGTGATCTGGCCGTGGAGAATCCTGATGAATTCGATTCGGCTTTTTCAGTATGGAAGATAGCACCGATGGCATGTAATGTGCAGCTTATATTCTTCCGTGACCCGAAGCATCCGGACAAGGACGTGCTGGTAAAATTCATGCTCAACGAAGAGGAAAAGCGCATACCGGTGGATACAGATATATTCCCCTTCTACCGCTGGGAGGATGTAAAGCGCTATTACCGTACGCAGGTTCTGACGCGCTGAGCATAGGCGATGATGCGTGTGCCTGCTTTTGGAATCCATAAAAACCCCTCTCATTGCTGACATAGGCGTACAACCGTCCGCGATAGCAGGTAGGTGCTAAAAAGATAGCCGTCCAGGTTTTGGGCGGCTATTTTTGACAATGAGAGGGGGTTTTTATATCTGTGCTGCTCTTACTTGTTGAGAGAGCCGATGATTGCCTTGGCGCGTAGCTTGCAGACACCGAATACGGCTTCTCCGAATATTCCGGAGTTCATTTTGCTTGTGCCGAGCTGGCGATTGACGAATACGATGGGGTATTCCACAATATTGAAACCGAGTTTATACGCTTTGAATTTCATTTCAATCTGGAATGCGTAGCCTTTGAATTCGATACGGTCGAGATTGATAGTCTCCAGCACCCTCCGGCGATAGCAGACGAATCCGGCAGTGCTGTCGCGGAGTTTCATTCTGGTGATTGTACGCACGTAAGCAGATGCGAAGTAGGACATCAGGACGCGTCCCATTGGCCAGTTGACCACGTTCACTCCCGAGATGTAGCGAGAGCCGACGCAGACATCCGCGCCACGGTCCTTGCAGGTATGGTAGAGGTGTGTCAGGTCGGTCGGATTGTGAGAGAAATCCGCGTCCATCTCGATAATGTACTGATAGTCGCGTTTTAAAGCCCATTTAAATCCATGAATGTAGGCGGTGCCCAGACCGAGCTTGCCACTGCGGCATTCGAGGTTGACACGACCGGGATACTGACGCATTTTTCCGCGCACGGCTTCGGCGGTGCCATCGGGAGAACCGTCGTCGATTATAAGGAGGTCGAACCCGTCAGGCAGCGCCATTACGGTGTCGATCATCTTCTCGATATTCTCGATTTCATTATAGGTCGGTATGATAACAAGCACATCACTCATAAGTATCTCAGTTTGGGCCACATCGGAGAGGAGAGAATTAATAGGGCCATATTTGTTGCAAATTTAGCAAAAAAATATAGAAAAGCCTACGCCTACTGAGATTTTTTTGTGGATTGGATGCGGTGTTTAATACCTTGCGGATAACTTGTCGATGTTTTGTCAGGCCGAATGGCAGGTCATATGCCGTTACATCGAGATATTATACTTGCGCAATAACGTGATAGGATGATATGATTCCTTTGCGGCGCGGAGTCCCGGGTCGCCGGCATCATCCTCGCGATTGATATACCTGATTTCAGGATGAGACTGACAGATCTGTTGTGCAAAGCATTTATTGATCATTTCGAATCCTCCAGCCACACTGCGCAATGATTTCTCGATATGTATGAATAGAGTGTCGCCTTTGATATCGCCTATGGTGTATGCCAGTACTGTGCCGTCGGCATCGCGTAGCATCCCTCCTTGCAGCACAGAGTCGCCATCGGCCATAAAGCGCAGCATATCGCGGTTCAGGCGCCGTTCGGTCTCGGCCATAGGGGTGTGGTCGCCTTCGGCGTCGATTAGCTCCATGAAGCGGAGAGCATCGGGTATATTGGCGGCTGTCAGCGGCTCATACCGGTATTCGGGGTAAGAAGACAGGAACTGATTGACATGATTGCGCTTCTTGCTCATCTTCTTGCCTCGAAGAGTGACCAGCGGTTCGGCTTCATAGAGATAGTCGGCCCATCCGGAGAGTTCTTCCACCTGTTTCGGTCGGAGAGGAGCAAACGAGACGATCGCATATTCCGGCACAGCGCTGAATATTAGCTGCAGATTCTGACTGCGACAATATTCATGGAGTATCGCCACGCACTTTTCCAGAGGCATTTCCCCAATTGGAAGAGAGAAAGCCACTTTTGAGACATCGCTTTCCACCCTCCCTTTTATGAATACAGTATTGTTGAGTATAGCGAATTCATAGTGGAAATAGTCTACCCACATCAGTAGTCCGCCATATGAGAAATCTGTGGTACGTCCGCATTCCTGAGCGATTATCGGCCATATGCGGGGCATATCGGCCGGAGTGATGCGGCGGAAATCAAGTTCGGCGGCGAGGGCTTTATCAGTAAAATCACAGAACCTGCATCGTTGCTTGAGTCTGAAGGGGTGGAAAGTGAATGATTGCACGGCAGATTCCGCGCAGGGAGCATAAAGAGGGGAGTTATGAAGAATCATAGTGGTAGTCGTTAAGTTTATCAGATAGAGCCGCGTTTGAATCAAACGTTCATGCAGCATCTCATATAGTCGGCAGCCGGGAAGACCCCGGTCGACCGATTACTCTTAATTAACGTATGGGGAGAGAGAAGTGTTTAGACCGCTTCCAACAAAAATGTGAACGCAGGGGCGGCGTATTTTCGAGTAAATTTATTTTCTTATTTCCATCAACTCCACCCGCCCCCGGGACAGCGGCCAGTGAGGCCATGCGGAGCATGGGATAGGCGGCAGAGGGTGGCGGCAGAAGGCGGCAGAAGGCGGCAGGGGAGAGGAGACCGTATGAAAATCAAAAGGCCATCCTTCTCAGGAGGGCCTTTTGGTGATTCGTGCAGGATTCAAACCTGCAACCTTCTGATCCGTAGTCAGATGCT
>ERZ778518.1000-NODE-1000-length-22198-cov-5.157205_pt1 | contig 22198 bp, 24 predicted proteins | sample MGYA00510340_ERZ778518 | MGnify/ENA primary metagenome ERZ778518 (study PRJEB29527, sample SAMN07138967) | mouse gut metagenome | material: feces | host: mouse | place: China:Nanjing | collected 2016-01-25 ...
GGAGTATCTCCGGGAGGGCGTGGCGGCGGGCCTATCCCCGAAAGACGCCCTCCTTATGCCTCCGGGGGAAGTAGCCGACCTTTTCGAGCTATACCTCCGGGCCCGGGGGGTGCGGAGAAGGACGGAACCGGAGGACGAATAAAGCCGGAGGGGGTGGACCCCTCCGGCAGAAATTGACCGTTACTCACTGTAAACATAAGCGCCACACGCGCCGCCGAGTTTATCCGACCATCCGGTATATACAAAATACACAGTGACGGCCTCGCCCTCGGAAATTTCGGGGAAGTCAACGAGCACAGCGGAAATATACAAGTCCCCGGCCTCCATGGAGACCTGGATCGTATCATAATCGCTGACGCTGGAGCGGGACACGATTTCACCGTCCGCATAAAAAGCCGTATCGCCGAGGCCGTTCTCCTCGGCGGTTGTGGAGAATATCTCCGGCGGAGCAGGAGAAAAAGAGTTATCCGGAACAAGGGCCTCTTGCTTGAATGACGGGTCCGGGATACTACGGAGGCCGCCCGCCTCCGCCTTTTCTCGGAGTGAGGCTATCAACTCTTTGTCATAGGTGCAAGGCGTAAATTTCGGATCACCCCCAGGGGATACCTCCTCAAGCATACCAACAGAAAAGGAGCCGACCGCCTCAACGTCGGAGGCAAGCCCATAATACCAAACCGTATGTAATGCGTATGAGTCCCCGGAGCAAAGGTCCAGAAAAACGGCCATCATTTCCTCCTCCGTGGCGTCGTCCCCTATCGCAACACGATATCCGACCCCGCTATTTCCGCCCTGGACGTATTCGTCGGAGTTTATAAGCTCATACCTGGGAACCTCTGGAGGCGTCTCGACGGCGGATATTTCCGGCGGCGGAGGAGTATTTACGCCGCCGGAACCGGAGCAAGCGGGAAGGACAGCCAAAAGGGAGAACAAGCAAAGAAGATATAGAATTTTCTTCAAAAGAACCACCTCCAATAATAGCGCGAAAATGTCGCATTTCACAATGGAAATTATCACCCGAAAATATGGTAATGTCAAGTAAAAAATTGATTATTGCCATAGAAAGGAGCCGCGCATGGCAAGGACAATCTCGACAAAACTCGCCGTCGAGGGTGAGGCCCAATATAAACAGGCGATCGCCGCTTGTAATTCCGAGCTGTCCACGCTCAAGTCGGGCCTTGCGCTCGTGGAGAGCGAATTTCGCGGCAACGCTAACAGCATGGAGGCCCTCACGGCCAAGGGGGCCGCCCTGGATTCCATGTATAAAAAGCAACAGGAGAAGGTCTCCACCCTGGAGGCCGCCCTCCGCAACGCCCAGCGGGCACAGGAGGAATACTCCTCCCGGGTATCCACGGCACAAAGCAATATAGAGCGGTGCGAGCGGGCCCTTGAAACCTTGCGGAGGTCCACCGGGGACACCTCCAGAGAGCAAGAGGCCCTCACAAAGGAACTCGACAAATGGAACGCCGAACTTGAGGAGGCCCAGGCCGGACAGGCCGCGGCGGAGCGTGGGGTCCAGAACTGGCAAAAACAACTCAATAACGCAAAGGTGGAGTTAAACGGTCTCTCCGACGAGATCGACAAGAATAACGGCTATCTCGACGAGGCCCGCAACAGCGCGGACGGGTGCGCGGATTCCATAGACGAGTTTGGGAATGAGGTCGAGGGATCGAAAAAGGGAATTGAGGCCCTCGCCTCCGCCCTGGCCGCGGCGGGCGTCGCTAAAACCGTGAAGGAGATCGCGGACGCCCTCCTCGAATGTGCGGAGGCCGCCGCGGGCTTTGAAACCGCTATGGCGAAGGTCTCCACCCTGGCAGATACGACCGTCGTCCCCCTGGATTCCCTCAAGGCCCAATTCCTGGAGCTGTCCTCCGAGACGGGCGTCGCCGTGGGAGCCCTGGCCGAGGCGGCCTATCAAGCCCTCTCGGCGGGTGTGGATACGGCGGACGTTGTGAACTTTGTCGCCACGGCCACAAAGACCTCGGCGGCGGGCTTTACGGAGGCGTCGACGGCGGTCGACGTTCTGACAACCGCGATTAACTCCTACAAGATGGAAGGGACAGAGGCCGAGCGCGTGGCCTCTATGCTCGTAAAGACGCAGGACGAGGGCAAGACTTCCGTCGGAGAGTTGGCCGCAAATATGGGCCGCGTGATCCCGTCCGCCGCCGCCTACAACGTAAGCCTCGAAAACCTTACGACCGCCTATGCAATCCTTACCAAAAGCGGAACAAATACGGCCATTTCGACAACGAACCTCGGCGCTATGTTTGACGAGCTGGCAAAGAACGGCTCCAACGTGGCCGGGATTCTGGAGGATCAAACTGGAAAGAGCTTTTCCGAACTCATGGCGAGCGGCTCCAACCTCGGCGACATTATGGCGATCCTCTCCGATAGCGTAAACGGGGACGCGACCGCGTTCTCCAACCTTTGGAGTAGCACCACAGCAGGCAAGGCGGCCCTCACACTCTTAAACGCTGGAGCAGAAGAATTTGACCGGACACTCGGAGTCATGGCAGACAGCTCCGGGGCCGTCGAAAAAAATTTCCAGACAATGGCAAATACAACAGAGTTTGCACACCAGCGCATGACAAACGCCGCGGAAAACCTCAAGATCGCTGTCGGAGACCAACTGAACCCGGCCCTTGAAAAGCTCTATATTACAGGGGGAGACGCTTTCACATGGGCGGCGGATTTTGTCCAGGAAAGTCCGTGGATTGTAAACGCCGTTATCGGAGTGACCGCAGGATTTGGAGCTATGGCGGCGGGGGTAACGATATATGAGCACGCGGCGGAACTTGCGGCGGCAAAGACGGCGATCTTAAACGCTGTAATGAACGCAAACCCCGCCGTGTTCATAATGGCGGCGGTTATTGGCCTTACGGCGGCGGTCGGGTCCTATATTTTGTCTATCGGATCGGCGGATGAAGAAACAAAAGCCTTTGTAGAGTCTTTGGAGGATTCTAAGACCGCCTATGAGGAACTTTCCGCCGCTATGGAGGAGGAACACGCCTCGACCGCCGCCTCCCTTGAAACGCTGGAGAACCTCCTCGCCGTAGAGGAAAAGTCGGCCACCCAAAAGGAAATTATAAAACAGCTGGTCGACGAGCTGAACGAGGCCGTCCCCGACCTCGGCCTCGCCTACGACGAAACCGCCGATTCCATCAACATGACAACCGACGCCCTCGGCGCTATGATCGAAAAATCGGCGGAACAAGAGGAAATGGAGGCGGCGGTTACTCGCTTAAAAGAACTCCAAAAAGAGGGAACCGTGATCGCCCAGGAGCTCGAACAGGCAGAAAACGCCCTTAACGAGGCGCGGGAGGCCGGGGCGTGGTTTACCATGAGTGAGGAGAACAGCGTCAAAGCCCTGACCGCCGCACAGGAGGAAAACGCCGCGCAGATTGCGGAGCTGGAGGCCGCGACGGCGGATTATATGGCGCAACAGGAGGCAACGGCCCAAAAGACCCAGGAGGCGACGCGGACCGTCGAGGGGCTGATCTCCGAAATGGAAAGCCTCCAATCATCCTATGAGGAAAGCTATAACGCCGCTATGGAGAGCATAGACGGACAACTCGGCCTATTTAATGAGCTGGACGGATCAGCGAAAACCTCCATTGACAACCTGATCGAAACCCTCCAGGGACAGGTCTCCTATATGGAGACCTACGCGGCCAACATTCAAAAGGCTATGGAGCTCGGTGTGGACGAGGGCTTAATTAAAAAGCTGTCCGACGGCTCCGAGGAGTCCGCGCAAATTTTGGCGGCCATTGTGGAGGGCGGCGAGGAGGATATAGCGGCCCTCAATGAACAGCTCGCAAAAGTTGAGAAGGGCAAAGAGGCGTTTTCCGAGACCGTGGCCGAAATGGAGACCGATTTTTCCGAGAAAATGAAGGACATAGAGGATCGCGTTAAGGAAATGGCGGACGAACTGGACGCCTCGGCGGAGGCTCAGGCGGCGGGCGTGGCTACGATAGACGGCTATATCGACGGCGCAGAAAGTATGCGCTCCTCCCTTGTTTCCACATATCGCTCCCTCGCAAACGCGGCAAACAACGCCTATAAATCCACGCTTGAAATACACTCTCCGTCCCGCGTTTTTAAAGAGGACGGCAAGAACACGATCCGCGGTGCGATCGAAGGAGCCGAGGAGGAGGGGCAAAACCTGGAGCGGACCTATTCCGCCCTCGCCGAGTCCGCGATCCGGGCATATGAAAAAAGCCGTCCGAGCGGGACGGAGGCGGGCGTCCTAACTGCCCAGCGCGAACAGACCGCGGCGATCGTGGCGGCGGTCCGGGGACAGGACGGCGGAACGCCTGGAGGTATCGCTATCTATGTGGACAAGCTGGAGGTCCGGGACGACCAGGACGTGGAGCGGGTCGCCCGGGAACTCTACTATCTCACGGAGCAGAAAAAGAGGTCGAGAGGAGGCGGCAGTTTATGAGCGGTTTTTCTTTCCGGGGCGTCCATAGTAGCAAATTCGGAATTTATACACAGGACACGAGCCGGATCATTCTCCCCCCGCGGCGGGAGGGAAAGGTCGTGATCCCGGGCCGCTCCGGCTATTATGACGGCGTGGCCGGGAATGTGTACGACGAGCGGGCGGAGACAATTCATTGTGCGTTTAAGTGCCCGAAAGGGAAAACCGTCCCGGAGGTATGCCGGGAGATCGCCTATTGGTTGTCCGGGACGGGGCGGCTTGCCTACGATAAAGAGCCGGATAAATACTATACGGCCCGTATCTCCGGCGGGCCCCCTATGGCTCAACATCTCAAATACGGGGAGTTTGATCTCACATGGAACTATAACCCGCCTTTTGCCCTCGGGCGGACCGTGACCCAGCCGATCACCTCCGGGGAGAACCCGGTCGACTACCGGGGCACAGCGGAAACCCCTTGTATTATCGTTTTGAGGAACCTCTCCGACGCGGACGTCCTCACCGTCACTATAACAGCCATTAAAAGGAGTGTTTAGAAATGCGTGTACTCATTGAAAAAGACGACGGGGCCCTCATTGAGGCGAGGGAGATTGAAAGCGTTCCGCCAGACTCTGGCATACTGATTTTTTTCGGGCAGTACGCTATGAAAAACGAGCGAATGAAAGAACTCGAGGAGGAATTAAGCAAAAAGACCGGGAAAATTTGCATTATTCTTCCGGCGTACATTGACAAGGTTGTCGGAATACAGGGGAGTGATTAAGTGCTTTTCAGATTCAAGATATACCGGAACGCCCTCCGGCGTTGGATCGTCAAGCGGTTACTCGGACGCCGCTTGATTGTGCAAAAAAAGAATACGCCCTCCGGTCCAGAGTGGCAGCTCGTGGACATGAAAAGGCGTATTCCTTACGGGTGGGTCCGCGTGGTAGCGGTAAATGACCGGGATTTTAAGATTGCTTTGTATTTTGACTGACAACAGAAAAATCCCAGCCGGAGGCGGTCGGGGTTACGCTGACAACAAGCCGGAAATTCTCGTATCCCGGAACCGAGTAAGAGGTAAAGTCAACAGAATGCCGCCCGGAGTTAAGCTCGGCGCAACTTTTTAGAAACCATTCATTTTCTCCGCGTATGCTTTCCACATATCGCAACAGGTCCCAGGCAAAGGGATAGTCAAGCATGAACGCCTCCTCGGGATCATCAAAACAAGAATAGTCTTTCAGCCTCAAAAAATCACCTCCTCCCTCCGCCGAAATTCTACCACAGGCCCGGGAGGCGGACAACACAGAAAAGGAGTTTTCACTATGTACGCTTGCGACTACCTGGAAAACGGGATTTTGAACGCCCTCCGCGGCGTCACCTTTGCGGCTCCGGCGAAATGTTACCTTGCCCTTTACCTCAACGACCCCGGGGAAAGCGGCACGGCAGGGACGGAGGTAAGCTATACCGGATACAAGCGGATGGAAATTGATTTTTCCGCCCCGGCGGATTCCAACGGCGGGATCGGGGTCCAGAACCTCACCGACATTACTTTCCCGACCCCCGTCTCGGCGGCGGGCACCATTACCCATATCGGCGTCGTGGATTCCCTCACGGGCGGGAATATGCTCGCCCGGGGCGAGCTGGTGGAGCCCCTCATTATCGGGGCGGAGGAACCCCCGGTATTCCTGGCCGGGGACGTGCTTTTCTATCTCACCGGGAACCTCTCCAAGGCGTGGAAAACAAAAGTCTTGAATATCCTCCGGGGAAACTCCATCCAGGGGATCACGCCCTATTTTTCCCTCTGGAACGGATCGCCGGAGTCCTCCGGCTCCGAGCTGTCCGGGGACAATTACCAGCGCGTCCCCCTCACATTCGGGGCCCCGACAGAGCAGACCTCCGGCCAGATTATCGCCCGAAACTCCCAGGCGGCGGCGTTTCCCCGGCCCTCGACCGCGTGGGGGACCTGGACCTATTCCGCCCTCTACTCTGCCGAGACCTCCGGCGAGCCCGTCTATATTAAGCCCCTGACGGAGTCCGTGGAGCTCAAGCGGGGATATATGCCCACGATTGCGGAGGGGGCCGTGGAGGTAGGGATCAACTAATCATGTATAACGATAGACGGTATAGCCTCGCCCGGTACTCCGTCAACCAGGAGACAAAGACGGTCGAGATCGCGGAGAGCTTTTCCGAGGCTATGGGGGCGGTTGCCGGGGCCGCGATCCCCGTTGATTTCCGGGACAAATACGCGGAGGCCATCCAGGGCTCCGCCCGGGGGACGGTCTCTGTTATTTCCGCGTTCTCGGCGGCTGACCGCCTATTTACGACGGCGAGAATGTCGGCGGACGTAGTGACCCGGGCCGTCCTCTCCGAGACCCTCCAGGGCTCCGTATACGGCCAGAAGAACACGCCCGCGACCCTGACCGTCCGGGACGTGCTGGCCGCCCGGGCCCAGGGCTCGAAGAATGTCCCCGCGCCCCTGGAGCTTGCGGACCGTCTCACCGCGGCGGCGGCGGGCTCGAAGAATGTCACGGCCTCCCTCAAGGTCTCCGAGGTCCTGACCTCCATGTTAGAGGCGACCTCACAGACCACGGAGCGGACAACCCTCCAGCTCACGATCCCGCCCGGGGGAGAATTGCGGATTGACAGCGAGCTTTTTCTTGTTCTATTGAACGGAGAAAACGCCTTGCATACACAGTCCGGGGACTGGATCAACGTATCCCGGGAACTCCTCCGCCTCATTATCGAGAGTGCCTCCGGCGGCCAGCTCCGGGGACAGCTTATTTATACGGAGAGATACCTATGATAGAAATTTTTGATAAACAGCGGCGGCGGGTAGCGATCGCGGAGAACGCTCACAGCATTTCAGAACAGAAACGGATTAACGCCGTTTGGTATTTCTATTTTTCCCTCCCTTATAAGGACCCGAAAAATGAGTATTGCAAGCCGTTCTATTATGTCCGGCACAACGGCGGGGAGCTTTACCGGATCATGCCCGAGACCCTGACCGTGGACGAGTCCGGGAGCGTGGCCTATCAGTGCGAGCACGTCCTCGCAACTCTGATTGACAATATTCTTTTCGGGTATCACGTTGTCGGGAACCTCGGGACCTATACCCCCGACGTGATCCGGTACGTCCTGGATCACCAGCTTGTGAAAAATTGGGTCCTGGACGAGTGCGACTATAGAAACCAATTTGAATATGGGTGGGAGCAAGAGTCCCTCCTCTCCGCCCTATTTTCCGTGGCGACACCCCTCGCGGGCCCCTACATATGGCGGACAAATACGGCGGTTTATCCGTGGCGGCTGTCTCTCAAACGCCTGGACACCACGGGCCGCCCGGAAATGTACGTCCGGCGGCGGCACAATATGACAAGCTACCAGCGGAGCCGGGACCCTCAAAATATTGTGACCCGCCTCTATCCCCTCGGCTATGGCGAGGGCGTGAACCAGCTCGGGATCGGGAGCGTGAACGGGGGCGTCCCATACCTCCAGAGCCCGAAAGCAATCACGGACAAATACGGGATTATTGAAAGGGTATGGACGGATCGCCGCTATGAGGACCCGGCCTCCCTCAAGGCCGCGGCGGAGGCTATGCTCCGGGAGCTCCAGGAACCCGCCGTCTCCTATTCGGTCGGCTATCAGGAAATGACCGCCTCCGACTTTGACAAGGCCGAGGTCGGAAAACGCCTCCGCATGGTTTACCCGGAGATCGGGGAGAGCGTGGACACGTTCATAACAGAGATTAAGCGGGACTATGAGGACGCGGAGCGGTCCTCTCTGGTTGTGGCGAACAAGGAGACCTCGATCGCCTCCTCCCTGGCCGATATGGCGGACCGCCAGAGGATTGAGCAGACATACGCCCAGGGAGCAACCCAAATTTATAGCCAAGCCCTCCAGGCGAATTGTGACCGCTCCTCCGGGGCGGTAATGGACTTTTTCATCCCGGAGGAAATGCGGATTATAAACAAGGTCCTCGTCAAGGTGCGAATGACAAAATTCCGGGCCTACTCCAAGAGCACGGAGAGCGACGCCGCGAAGGTTGTCACCTCTACCACAAACGACGATCAAACCCGCACGAGCTCCGACGGGGGGCGGACCACCTCAACCACCACCACCAGCGACGACCAAACCCGTACAAGCTCGGACGGGGGCCGGACCACCTCGACCACCACAAGCGGAGGCGGACAAACCACCTCCAGCGGCGGCGGGGCAACCTCCAGCGCGACGGCCCTCGAAAGCTCGAACGTCCTCCCGAGCCAGACCACCGGGCAAGCGGTCCATAACCACGGTCTCCATAACGGAGTGAGGCTTGCTATATATGGAGGAAAGACAGAGGACGGGGCCGTGCTCGCGGATGGTTACGAAAATTGGGTGGATTCCGGCGCTCATATCCACCCGGCCCACTCCCATACCATCCCGCCGCACACGCACACCGTAGACGACCACTCGCACAGGCTCACCATTCCGGCGCACTCCCACACGACCACGATCCCCGGCCACTCTCACCGCGTCACCATCCCGGACCATAGGCACACGATCACGATCCCGGGCCATTCCCACAAGGTAACGGTCCCCTCTCACTCCCACAATATCACGCCGGGGATTTATCAATATGGGAACCCTCAAAAATTCGGGCTTTATATCAATGGGATAAAAAAAGCGGATTTTTCCGGGAGGACGGCGGAGCTTGATATTACGGACCTATTGACAGGCTCGGACAACATGATCCCCCGGGGGAACTGGTTGTCCCTGGAGGTCCGCCCGGACGACCTCGCCTATATCAGCATTGATCTAATTGTCCAGGGCTTTATACAATCCCGCGGGGATAAAACAGTTTAGGAGGTTTTTCTATGGCAACAGTGCTCTATCCCGGTATTGCGTTTTCGCCGCAAGCCACCCTCACAAACAACCTCGGCGCGGCGGATACCATTATTGAGGTCTCGGACGCCTCAGCGTTTCCGCCCGCCCCGAACCTCGCTACCATTGGAACGGACGAGGAGGGCGAGACCATCCTCTACACCGCCAAAACGGAGACCGCCCTCTCCGGGTGCAAGCGGGGGGTCGAGGGTACGGCCCGGGCCTGGACGGCGGGCGAGCTGATCGGGCGGAACTTCACCGCGAAGGATCACGCCGACCTGATCGCCGCCATTTCGGAGACCCGCGGCGCGGCCACGGCGGCGGCGGGCGCGGCGACGGAGGCGGGGGAGGCCGCAAAGGCCGCCCAGGACGCCGCAAGGGCCGCACAAGAGGCCGCAAGCGAGGCGGAGGGTAAAGCTACAGAGGCGGCGGAAACGGCGGAGAAAGCGGCCCAGGACGCGGGACAGGCAAAGAAGGACGCACAGACCGCGGCGGACGCGGCGGCCACGGCCCAGGGCGCGGCGGAGACGGCACAGACCGCGGCCACTTCCGCCTCCACGGAGGCCAGCGACGCGAAGAAAGAGGCTGGAGAGGCGAAAAAGACCGCGGACGAGGCCCTGGAGACCGCCAAGGCGGCGGGCGGGCTTTACCCTCAAATTATTGTGACCGTGGCGGCGGGGGCCGTTGTGACGTGCTCCAACGGCTCCAAGAGCTACGAGCAGACCTCCGCAGGCGCGGCGGTCGTGTTCAATGTCCCGGATTATGGGACCTGGAGCGTCTCGGCAGAGCGGGACGGCCTCCCCTCGAACACCGTCGAGATCGTGGTGGACACGGCGAAGCAGTACGCCGCCGCCCTGGCCTTTTTCGAGTCCACGATTACCGTCAACGTGGAGGCGGGCTCCTCCGTGGTATGTGAGGGCGGCGGAAAAACGCAGACCAAAACCTCCGAGACGGGCTCCGTCGTCTTTACCGTCACCTCGGCGGCCACCTACACCATAACGGCCACCACGGGGGACGAGACCACGAGCGGGACGGTACAGATCACCGCCTCCGGCGAGGCGAAAACCCTCACCATTGAATATTTCCGATCCACGATTACCGTCAATATCGCCGCCGGGGCTTTTGTCACTTGCACGGACGGCAAGACCTCCCTCGAAGGGACCTCCAACGGCTCCGTCGTGTTTATGGTCCACAATGCGGGGACGTGGCAGATCACAGGCTCCATGAATGGAGAGACCACGAGCGGGACGGTCCAGATCACGGCGGGCGGCCAGTCGAAAGTCCTAAACCTTGAATTTTTCTCCGCTACGATTACCGTCAACGTGGAGAGCGGCTCGACCGTCACTTGCGCGAAGGGCTCCAACACGCAGACAAAGACCTCCACGGGCTCCGTCGTCTTTACGGTAAAGGAGGCGGGCACCTACACCATAACCGCCACCAAGAGCGGACAGGAGGCGAGCGGGACAGTCCAGATCACGGCGAACGGCCAGACAAAAACCCTCTCCCTCGCCTATGTCCATATTTATAGCGCGGCATGGGACGGCTCCAGCACGACAAAGCTCACAAGAGGCGACGACGCGGCCCTCTTTACGGACCCCGTCCCAGCCGTGGGAAACGGGGTCGGGTCCTCCCCCTTTGACAACCGCCTCCCGTGGTCCGGCATGACAAAAGTCGCGGACGGGAATAACGTCCTTGTGAAAATTCCGAAATATTGGGTAAAGGTATCTCACGCGCCTTTTAAGGTCCAGATCGCGGACAAGGCGACCCCGGGTTATCAGGTTTCCCCGGCCCACCGGGACCGCGGGGACGGAGTCGGCGAGCGGGATGTTGTCTATATTGGCCGCTATGAGTGCGACGGCTCCTATATGTCCAGGAGCGGACAGGCCCCGAAAGTCTCGACGCCCCTCGCCACCTTCAGGAGCGGGATTCATGCCCTCGGTGCGGAGTATTGGCAAGCGGATATTGCTTTACATTTGACGTGGTGGTTTTTGTATATCGTGGAATATGCGGACTGGAACGGCCAGACGGCGATCGGACAGGGTAACGTAAGCTCCGGCGCAAAGATCAACACCGGGGCCACCGATTCCATGACCTACCACACAGGCCGCGCCGCGGGGACAGACGGCCAGACCGCCGTCCAGTATCGGAACATTGAAAACCCGTGGGGCAACGTCCGCGAGTGGAGAGACGGGATCATTTTCTCCGATACCAATATTTGCACCTATAACAACCCGGCCAACTTCTCCGACGCCTACAACGGGACCGGGGCCGTGGTACGGAGCAACAAACGAGCCGCGTCGAGTGGATGGATCAAGGCATGGGGACACGACACCAACGACCCGAGCTTTATCTACCCCTCGGAGGTCGGAGGGTCCGAGACGACGTTCGTCCCGGATTATTGCTATTATAACGCCGGGGTCCGGGCCCTCTATGTCGGCGGCAGCTATGGCAACGGCACCGACGCGGGGCCGTTCTACCTCAACGGCAACAACGCGCCCACCTACTCCTACGCCAACCTCGGCTCGCGCCTTCAAAAGCTCCCTCGGGCGGCGTAGCCGCCGGGGGGACCGGGGGGTCGCAACCCCCCGGAGGTAACGATAAACACACATTGACGAAAAGGAGGGATACAAATAAAAAGGGACTGGCTACGCTATGCGACCGGGCTTTTTGGCTCCCGCGTCCCGGATTATTGCAATTATAACACCGGGGTCCGGGCCCTCAATGTCGGCGGCAACTATGGCAACGGCACCAACGCGGGGCCGTTCTACCTCAACGGCAACAACGCGCCCACCAACTCCAACGCCAACCTCGGCTCGCGCCTACTTATTCAAGAAACAGCTTCACCGCGTAGCCTTTTCCGCACCGCTCGGTGAAAATTGCCGTAGGGACATGGTTTAGTAAGCCTTTTTGGTTTGAAAGACCGTGAGGTGAATAAGAAAATTTATTTACATCCGAAAGGCGAAACATGAAAAGAATAGGATTCCTCATGGAGAGGCTTTGTAAAAAGGAGAACGCCCTCCAGGCGATCGAGGAAATAAACGAGGATCGCAAAGACAATAAAACCGCTCAATGGGTGGAGCGGACGAAGGAGGAACGGGCGGAGGAGCTTTGCAAGATCGCCCGGAACTTCCACCCGAAACCCGCCCGGACCTTTGAGCGGTACGACCCCACCGCAGGGAAAACCAGGATTATCAACGAGCCCGCCCTCTGGCCGGACCAATATATCCACCACATGATCGTCCAAGTCTTAAAGCCCATCCTTATGCGGGGCATGGATTATTTTTGTTGTGGGAGTATCCCGGGCCGGGGACCGCACAGGGAGAAAAAAGCGATTGAGAAATGGCTCGACAAAGACCGCAAGGGGACAAAGTACGGCGGCGAGGCGGATATTAAAAAATTCTATGATTCCCTATCTCCTCGCGTGGTTATGAGATTCCTTTGCAGGAAAATCAAGGACCGGGAATTTCTCGCCATGATATGGAAGATCATCAAGGCCGGGATCAAAATAGGCTTTTATATTTCTCAATGGCTCGCTAACGCCGTACTTGAGCCCCTGGACCACTATATCCGGGAAAAGCTCGGTATCCGCCGATATGGGCGGTATATTGATAATTTTACTTTTTTCGGCCCGAACAAGAAAAGGCTCCACAAGGCGATCCGGGCGATCATGGAATACCTCGCCCGTATGGGCCTACGCCTAAAGGAAAATTGGCAAGTCTACAATACCCGAAAGCGCATGGTCGACGCCGTGGGGTATCGCATGAAACGGGGCTTAACCCTGATCCGCAAGCGGAACCTCCTCCGCCTAAAAAGACAATGCACACGGGCGAGTAAACGGATCGAGGCGCGGCGGCGGGTAGACCCGAAACAGGCCCGGGGGATTCTGTCCAGGGCTGGACAGCTTAAACATTGTGCGGGAAAGAAACAGTATGAAAAGCACGTCCTCCCGATCCGGCCAGTTTTGAAAAACGCCGTCCGGGAGGCGGACAAAAGGAGGAGAAACCTATGCTTGAATACACGATCGGCATAATGAGGGACGGCGGGCGGCCCCGCCGCTACCTCCGTATTAAATCCGACGAGGCGATCCAGGTATTGGACCCCGTCGTATCCTTCACAAGAGCACAGGAGGACAAAAGGAGCGTTTACGAGTGCATAATCGGGGCCCTGATTCACGAGGCCCAGGAAGGAGGCTTTTTCTATGAATGGTACGAGCTGGAGAGCGTCCTTGTGGAGGTGGACCACACCCTCCCCGTTGCCGCGACCGTCCAGCGCATGGGCCCGGAGGCCACGATCGCCGCCGCAAAGATCGCCCGCCTGACGTTGCCGGGGCTGGACCTCGACGACGGCCAGAGGATCGCGGTCTCCGCCCTTTATGAGGACTGGAGCCCCAGGGCCGCCTATAAGGTCGGGGACGTGCGGAACGCGGGCGGCCAGACGTGGGAGTGTTTCCAGGAGCACGACAGCGCGGTTTACCCGGACATTTCCCCGGAGGGGACCGCGTGGCGCACATTCTGGAGGCCGCTCCACGGCAACACGCCGGAGACCGCCCGCCCCTTTGTGGAGGTCCAGGGGGCCCATGATACATATAAGGCGGGCGAGTATATGGTATGGACAGACGGGACCGTCCGGGAGTGTATCCGGGAGACGAGTTTCGGCCCGGACGACGACCCGGACGCCTGGAGCCTCCCGGACAAGCCCGCGCCCGCGGCGGCGGAGGCCGCAGACCTGGAGGCTATGACGATCCCCCAACTCAAGGAATACGCCAAGGAGCGCGGGATCAACCTCGCCGGGAAAACCCTCAAGGCGGATATTGTGGCGGCCATAAAGGCCGAGCTTTAAGAAGGAGGAACAAAAGACAATGAAAGAAAATATTTTTCGTGGCGTGATCGCCGCCGCCGTGGCCGGAGCCGCGGCATACTTCCAGGAACTCGCCCTCCCCGTGGCGGTCCTTTTCCTCGTTATGGTCGTGGACTATATCTCCGGCATGGTCCGGGCATGGACCCGGGGCGAGCTTTGTTCCCGCGTGGGAATTATGGGGATTGTAAAAAAGGCCGCCTATCTCCTGGCCGTCGTCGTGGCGATTGTGGCCGATTGGGTGGTACAGACGGCGGCGGGCCAGATCGGGGTCGATTTCGGCGGATTCTTCTTTTTCGGCCTCCTCGTGACAATCTGGCTCGTTCTCAATGAGTGTATTTCGATCCTGGAGAACATTTCGCAGATCGGCGTCCCGCTCCCGTCTTTCCTTGTGACATTGATTGAAAAGCTGAAAAGCACAACGGAAAATAAGGGGGAGGAGCTGCTGAAATGACAGGGGCAGAAAGAGAAAAATATATCTGGAGCCGCCTCACCGCCGCGGGCTTGACGCCCGCGGGGGCGGCGGGGCTCATGGGGAACCTTTACGCCGAGAGCGGCCTCAACCCGGCGAACTTGCAAAATACACACGAGAAGAAGCTCGGCCTCACAGACGCCGCCTATACTGCCGCCGTGGACGCCGGAACCTATACCAATTTCGCCGGGGATGGCGCGGGGTATGGCCTCGCACAGTGGACCTATAAGACCCGCAAGGCGGCCCTCCTGGCCTATGTCCGGGCGGCGGGTCGGTCCGTGGGGGACCTGGAGGCACAGGTCGGCTTTTTACTCCAGGAGCTCGCCGGGAGTTACAAAGGCGTCCTCTCCACGCTGAAAAGCGCCCAGGACGTCCGAACCGCCTCCGACGCCGTCCTCCTCCAGTTTGAGCGGCCCGCCGACCAGGGAGAGGCCGCCCGGGCCCGCCGCGCCGGGTACGGAAAAACCTACTTTGACCGATACGCTCCGGCGGACACCTCCGGCCTCATGCCCTCCGGCGTGTTTGTGGACAAGCTCCTCGCCGTGGCGGGGAATTTCAAAACCCTTTATATCATGGGGTGCTTTGGAGCCCCTATGACGCCGGAGAACAAGGCGAGATATACCAAAAATCACGCCTACAATACAAGCGCGGAACAAAAGGCGCGGATCAACGCCGCCTCCGCCGATACATTCGGCTTTGATTGCGTCAACCTCATAAAAGGGATTTTGTGGGGCTGGAGCGGGGATGTCTCCAAAAGATATGGCGGCGCAACCTACCCGACCGCGGCGGCATTTGCGGCGGGGGCTTGCCCGGACGTGTCGGCGGACGGCATGATTAAAATTTGTAAGGAGGTCTCCACCGATTTCTCCCGGATTGTCCCCGGGGCGGCGGTTTGGGTCTCCGGCCATATCGGGGTATATATCGGGGACGGCCTCGCGGTCGAGTGTACTCCGAAATGGAGGAACAAGGTCCAAGTGACCGCCGTCTCCAATATCGGGACAAAGGCCGGATACAACGCCCGCAAGTGGACCAAGTGGGGGAAAATCCCCTATATCAACTATGAGGAGGAGATCGAGAACATGAGCAAAGAGGAATTAAAGGCCCTGATCCGGGAGACCGTCCGGGAGGTCCTCGACGAGGAAAACCCGGTCTATAAGGATTTGAAGGACGTCCCGGAATACTGGAAACCCACCGCCGCGGCACTCCTGGAGGCCGGAGCCGTGAACGGCGGAACCCCGGCGGAGGTATGCGCGACGGACCTCAACCTCCGCAAGGAGACGCTCAAGGCCGTGGTCGTGGCGGCCACATATCACGACGCCCGGGAGGGCAAGCAGTAGAAAAAGGGCTGGAGGGTAACGCCTCCGGCCCTTTTCTTTGCTTTTGGTACGCCTTTTCTTTTGATAAGCTATGGAATATTACCATAGGCAGGAGGCTTTTTCATGTTAAAGTCAATTAAAATATGGGGTATTTCCATAGTGAGGAGGCGGAACCGTGAAAAAATTCCAGTTTGAGGGAAAGGGAAACATATCCGGGGACCGCGTCCGAGAACTACGCCTCCGGGCCCGATTGTCACAGTCTGCCCTTGCGGCAAAAATGACCACAGAGGGCGTCATTATGGAACAGGACGTAATAAGCCGGATCGAAAGCGGCTCCCGCCTTGTGACCGACTATGAACTCCTCGCCTTAACGAAAATTTTCGCCGTCTCGGCGGACTGGCTGATCGGATCGGGATAGAAACACCCGCCGCGGGAAGAATTTCCCCCGGCGGATTTTTTGGGCTTGACATATAGCGCAAAAGAGCGTAATATAAAAGACACAAACAAAAGGGGGGGCGGAGAATATGAGAAAGGGGACCACCGAAAAAACGAGCAAGCTCGCAAGGCTCCGGGCGGGGGCGGGCTTTGGTTTGCGGGAATTATCGGAGGCGTCCGGCGTAGGTATTCGCCAAATACAGAGCTTTGAGAGCGGGGAGCGGGATATATCAAATATAACCCTCAAGAACGCCCTCGCCCTTGCGGACGCCCTCGGCGTACACCCTCGGGACCTGATATAAACACAGCCCCGCCCGGCCAGTGGTCGAGCGGGGATTTTTATATATTGGAGGCTTGCGTTATGGGAAAGCATTATAAACATTTGACCTGGAGGGAACGGCTACGAATTGAAACCCGCCTCAAGGATGGATGGAACCCCCAAAAGATAGCCGACGAGATCGGGAGGCACGTCTCCACTATTTACCGGGAGATCAAGCGGGGCCTCGGCGTCCAGCGCACGACGGACCTCATAGATTATGAGTGCTATATACCCGAGATCGCCCGGGAGAAATACGAGGCCACATTCTCCGGCAAGGGCCCGGACCTCAAGATCGGGAAGGACCACAAGCTGGCAAACTACCTCGGAGAGGTCCTAAAGGACGGCTATCGGTCCCCGGAGGCCGCCCTCGGGGAAATTGCGGTTAAAGGGATGGAATTTGATACTAAAATATCGCCCCGGACCCTTTACCGCTATATCGAAATGGGGATTATACCGGGCATTTCAAGCGCAGACCTCCCCATTAAACGGAACCAGGGTAAAAAGAAAGAAAAGCAAAAGCCAAGGGCCGCCCGGAATTGTAGGGGAAAGAGCATAGAGGAGCGCCCCAGGGAGATCAACGCCCGGGAGGAGGTCGGGCATTGGGAAATGGACACAGTAGAGAGCGCCAAGGACGGGAGCCTGGAGCGGGTCCTCGCCCTGACTGGCCGCGTCACAAGGAACCAAATAAACATAAAAATTAAAACGGGCGAGGCGAAAATGGTCGTTGCCGCCCTGGACCGCTTGGAGCGGAAACTCGGGGCTTTGTTCCCGGTCGTGTTCCGTTCAATCACCGTTGACAACGGCTCCGAGTTTGCGGACGTGGAGGGTATGGAGCGGTCTTGTCTCCGCCCAGGAGAAAAGAGGACGACGGTCTATTATTGCCACCCGTACAGCTCCAGCGAACGGGGCTCCAATGAGAAGCAAAACGGCATGACCCGCCGACGCCACCCGAAAGGGACGGACTTTAAGAAAGTCTCCCGGAAAAAGCTCCGGGAGACGACAGAATGGATCAATAACTATCCTCGGAAAATGTTCGGATTCCATACCGCGGCGGAGCTTTTCGCCGCCGCCTTTCCTGGCCTCCCCGTATTGTGCTAAAAAAATTTATAAAATTTTTCGCATTTCTCTTGACAAACGGCGATATCAGTAAGCAGGAACTCCGGGAACTATAAAAGAGGAAAAAACCGCCGCCTCAGTTGCAGAAACTGGGGCGGCGGTTTTTATGCCTGGTTTTCGCGTTCCTTTTCGGCCTCTGTTTCCGGACTGCTGATATACATTTCCTCGCATTTTTGCTGCACATCAATCAGAATGTTGATAGCCTTTTCTGTCCCTCGGACCATTTCGAGATACATTTCTCTGTAATTTGGCATTTGATCACCTCCTGCATAAATCATAGGACATATCGTCCATTTTATCAATAGGACAGATTGTCCTGAGATATAATAAATACGGTGATACTGATGCGATTAAGGATACGAGACCTGCGAGAGGATTCTGACTTGAAGCAGCGCCAGATTGCGGAATATTTGATGTGTGACCAGTCGCTTTACTCCAAGTATGAACGGGGTGAACGCGATTTGCCGCTGGAAGCGGCGGTCAAGCTGGCGCAATTTTATGGAACAAGTGTGGACTATCTGGTAGGTCTGACCGGCAGGAAAAAACCATATCCCCCATAATGCTGCTCCGGTACGATTGCCTGAGCAGCAATTTTTATTTTCCCCGGCACATTTTCACCTTCGTTTTCGTCTATAGAAGCAAAGGGGTGATTCCTGTGGACAAAAGACTGCTGGCGCTCTACAGCGCCGCCCACTTCTGGGTGGACCTGAGCTGCGCACTGCTGGTATTCCGAACCATGGCGGGCGGGGCGGATTTCGCGCTGTGCCTGCTGCTGTACAACTTCTGCGCCTTTGCGCTGCAAATGCCGTTGGGTCTGCTGGCGGACCGCTGGAACCGGAACGGCGTGGCGGCTGCGGTGGGCTGCGCCCTGACGGCGCTGGCGTATCTGCTCCCCCTGCCGCTCCCCGCCGCCGTGACGGCGGGCGTGGGCAACGCCCTGTTCCACCTGGGCGGCGGTATCGACGTACTGAACCGGAGCGAGGAGCGGGCCTGGGCGCTGGGGATCTTCGTCTCCCCCGGGGCGCTGGGCCTCTTTCTCGGGACGTTGTGGGGACGGGGGATGTCCCCCGGACTGTGGATGGGACCGCTGGGGTTGCTGGTCCTGGGCGGACTGCTGCTGGCGCTGCGCCGGGGCCCCTCCGGCAATGCGGCGGTGGACGCGTCCGCAACCAGCGGGTACGGGACGCTGCTGCCCCTGTTTCTGGTGGTGGTGCTGCGGTCCTACATGGGGATGAACCAGGCGTTTGCCTGGAAGGCGGACTGGGCGCTGGTCCTGACCCTGGCGCTGGTGCTGGGCAAGACGGCGGGGGGCTTCGCCATGGACCGGCTGGGCGGACGGCGGGCCTCCGCCTGGAGCCTGGGACCGGCTGCGGCGCTGTACCTGGCCTCCGCGCTGCCCCTGCCGGGGATTCTGGCGGTGTTCCTCTTCAACATGACCATGCCGGTGACCCTTTGGGCGGCAGCGCGTGTGATGCCGGGAGCCAAGGGGTTCACCTTCGGTCTGCTGACCTTTGCGCTGTTTCTTGGATTCCTGCCCTCTTGGCTGGGCTGGCCCGGTCTGCTGAACGGACCGGTGAGCTATGCGCTGGTTGCCCTGGTCAGTCTGGCGCTGCTGTGGTTCCCCTTGCGGAAGGAGGCGGCGCGATGCTGACCATTCTGGCGGTATCCCTGGCGCTGACGCTGTTCTTCGAGGAGGGCTTTGCCCTGCTCTGGGGCCTCCGGGGGAAGCGGGAGCTGGGGCTGGTGGCCCTGGCGAACGTGCTGACCAACCCGCCTGTGGTGCTGCTGTACTACACCGCCACCACCCTCTGGGGGTGGCGCGCCGTCCCGGTGACGGCAGTCCTGGAGGCTGCAGCGGTACTCGTGGAGTGGCGCTGCTACCGGGCGTACTCGGAGCAGGTGAAAAAACCGTTTTTGTTCGCCCTGCTGATAAACCTGTTTTCCTATGGCGCGGGATGCGTCATCAATCTATTATAAATCGGGAGGTTTCGAGATGAAGAAGTTTTTAACCCTGGCGCTGGTCCTCGTGACCGCGCTGTCCCTTTCGGCGGTGGCCCACGCGGACGTGATTGCCGGACCGGCAACGGTCAGCTTTGTGCTGCTGCCCTGGATTCTGGTGGGGGCCGCGGTGGGTGTCACCGTGTATCTGCTGCAAAAATTCTGGAAGAGGAGGAAGAAATGAGATGTTCCACGTGAAACATTTGTACTCTTTTGTCCTGTCGCTCCTGCTGCTCCTGGCCCTCGCCGCCCCCGCTTACGCGGACCTCGTGTGGGAGCCGCTGGATAACCAGTTTTTCAAGCAGCACGGGTGCAGCTATGAGGACCGCAGCTACCGGGCCAACGGCCCGGAGGGCTTCGTCACCGCCTGGGACGCGCCGGACGGCAGCGTTGTGCAGGCGCAGTACCAGAACGGAGAGGCCCTCTGGGTGGGCTACACCTGGCAGGGCTGGGCTCTCATCAACCGCTGGGAGGACAACAAGGAGGTCTCCGGCTGGGTTCCCCTGGCGGAGCTGTCCCTGATTTACGACCACATCTCCTTTGAAGAGGAGTATGCGGACCAGATCAAGGACTACAACGGCGAGTTCGCAGACTACGCCGGGGACGCGGCGGTGGTGAACTTCTACGAGTACCCCGGCGCGCCGGAGGTCAAGCACGGCTTTGAGACCGGCGACGTGGACGTTCTGGACTGCCTGACCGGCGCCAGCGATAACCCCAGCTATATCAGCAAGATCTTTGTGGACGAGAATGGGCGTACCTGGGGCTATGTGACCTATATGTACGGGTGCCGGAACAGCTGGTTCTGCCTGGATGCGCCGGATGGGGCGGGCCTCCCCGTTCGGGCGGTGGCCGAGCCGGAGATCGTCCCCGCCCGGACGCCCACCCTGCCCGCCAAGGGGTACACGGCCTATATCCTGGTGGCCCTGGTGGTGGGCGCTACCGGGGGGATCCTGGCCTTCTTTTACGGTAAACGGCGGAAATCGACCAAGTAGCTCTTGCGGACGCTCCCACTTTCGGTTACAATAGAGAACCGAGGTGACCGCCGTGAAGAAAGAGTACAAGCCATTGGGGCTCTACATCCATATTCCCTTCTGCAAGAGCAAGTGCATCTACTGCGATTTCTACTCCCTCCCCAACCATGAGGAGAAGATGGACCGCTACGTCTCCGTCCTCTGCCGTCAGCTGGAGGAGATCGCGCCGAGGACCGCCGCCCACGCGGTGGATACCGTCTATTTCGGCGGCGGTACGCCCTCCTGGCTGGGCGTGAAGCGGCTGCGGCAGATTCTCAGGACGGTGGAGAAGCACTATCGCTTCGCCAAAAAGCCGGAGATCACCCTGGAGGCCAACCCCGACAGCGCCGGGGACTGGAGGGCCCTCCGCGCCCTGCGGCGGGCGGGGTTCAACCGCCTCTCCCTGGGGGTGCAGTCGGCGGACGACGGGCAGCTGCAAACTCTGGGGCGTCCCCACACCTTCGCCCAGGCGGAGGAGGCGGTCGCCGCCGCCCGGCGGGCGAAAATCAAGAACCTCTCCCTGGACCTCATCTACGGTCTGCCGGGGCAGACCCTGGAGAGCTGGAAGGACACGCTGGAAAAGGCCGCCACCCTCTCCCCGGAGCACTTGAGCTGCTACGGATTGAAGGTGGAGGAGGGAACCCCGCTGTGGGAGATGCAGGGGACGCTGCCCCTGCCGGACGACGATGCGCAGGCGGATATGTACCTGTGGGCCGTGGAGCGGCTGGGAGAGCTGGGATACCGGCAGTATGAGATCTCCAACTTCGCCAAGCCGGATTTCGAGTCCCGGCACAACCTGAAATACTGGACCCTGGGGGAGTACGCGGGCTTCGGCCCGGGGGCCCACTCCGACCTGGGGGACGTGCGCTACGCCTACGTCCGGGACCTGGACGCCTACTGCGCCGGGGTGGAGAACGAGGGGGACATCCTCTCGGAGAACGAGCGGATTCCCCAGCGGGAGAGGGACATCGAGTACATCATGTTGGGCCTGCGGATTACCAGGGGCATCTCCCGGCAGGAGTTTGAGTACCGGTTCCGCCTCCCCTTCGGGCCGATCCAGGAGGTGTTGGAGCGGTTTGAGAAATCCGGCCACGCCCTGCTGCGGGGCGGCCGCTGGCATCTGACGCCGGAGGGGTTCCTCCTGTCCAACCAGATCATCGGCCAGTGTCTGGAGGCCCTGGCGGGGGAGAAGCTGCGGCGGGAAGAGGCTGCGATAAAGCATGATTACCGGGTGCGGTGAGCACCCGGTAATCTTTTTGACGAAAATATGTTGGGCTCTGCCCTGGACCCTGTAGGGGCGCACACTGTGCGCCCCTACAGGGTGTTACGAATTTTGAAGGTTGCTATAGGAATGGAACACCCTGTAGGGGCGCACACTGTGCGCCCCTACAGGGTGTTACGAATTTTGAAGGT
>ERZ778518.1013-NODE-1013-length-21929-cov-4.976868_pt1 | contig 21929 bp, 21 predicted proteins | sample MGYA00510340_ERZ778518 | MGnify/ENA primary metagenome ERZ778518 (study PRJEB29527, sample SAMN07138967) | mouse gut metagenome | material: feces | host: mouse | place: China:Nanjing | collected 2016-01-25 ...
AGGACGATCCCGTTCTCCTTGGTTTCCCAATATGCGGAAAGCATGGCACTTTGCTTAGCTGTTACGGGTGTCACTTGTGTAATAATTGAGTTCGCTTTGCAAAATCAGAGGTTCGATATGGTCATAAAACTTAAATACGGGAATACAAATACCTATTTTGTCAACGGATTATTGATAGATACCGATTACGCGGGAACGCTGTCGGCTTTTTATAAGGAAATAAAGAAAAACGGGATATCGCTGACCGATATAAAAAATGTTCTCGTAACGCACTATCATCCTGATCATATGGGACTTATCGGCGAATTGACGGAGCTTGGAGTAAAATTGCTTCTGACAGAACATCAGTTCGGATACGTTCATTTTTCGGACGAGATATTTCGCCATGAGCCGCACATTAATTTTCAGCCGATAGACGAAAGCAAAGCCATTGTAGTCGCCTGTGAGGAAAGCAGAAACTTTCTGTGCGATATGGGAATACAAGGCGAAATAATCCCGACAAAAAGTCATAGCGGCGACGGTATCGCCGTTATATTAGACGACGGGAATTGTTTTGTGGGAGATCTCGAGCCGTTCGAGTATATCGGAGCGTATGAAAACAATACGGCGCTGCAAGAGGATTGGGCGCTGATATTAAGCTATGCTCCCGCTGTGATTCATTACGGTCACGCGAATGAAAAAGTGATGAGGTAAGCTATGCGATTCAAATACTGCCCCGATTGCGGGGAAAGGCTGATAATGAAACCTATCGGAGATGAAGGCGACGTTCCGTTCTGTGGGAAATGCGACCGCCCGTGGTTCGATATGTTTTCAAGCGCGGTGATCGTGCTTGCAGTTAACGAATACGGCGAGGCGGCACTGCTGCGGCAGAACTATATGTCAACGGAATACCGCGTTCTCGTATCTGGATTTATCAAGCCCGGTGAAAGCGCCGAGGAAACCGCGCGCCGCGAGGTCGCCGAGGAGATCGGTATCAAACTTACGGACTGCCGTCTTGTCGGAACATACTGGTTCGCTAAAAAGGGAATGATGATGATTGGCTTTATCGCCCGCGCGGAAAAGGCGGAGCTTACGCTTTCAGAAGAGGTTGACAGCGCGGAATGGGTACCCGTTGAGGAAGCGATAAATATGGTTCACGGCAAGGGCAGCGTTTCTTATGAGCTTTTGGACGAGTATCTGAAGCGCGGCGTTTCGGAGCGTTTTATAGATGAGGTCAGGTCGATAAAGTGGTTCAAGAACAGCGGCAAGCCGTGCGATAAATATCTGTTAGTGCGTTCGGTCTACGATGCTTACGATAACTGGAACGCTAATTATCTGAGCGTATGGGAGCCGCAGATCTGTTTTCTGGAGAAGATGGCGGAGAAAATTATCGGCGACGATGCGATCGACGATATCTTTGAGACCGTTTCACTGGCTATTGATAATGATATATGGCGTGAATGGCAGTCTTTCGGGGAGCGTAGCGGATCGGAGAATAGCGGTCTCAATGAGGAGATCGCCGATATGGTCAAGCGAGACTTGTGCTGGGCGGCTGTGGAGAGAGCGCTGAACACGACGGGATTTTTTACCAATCTGCTTAATATTTATCGTGGCGGGTATTTCCCGTGCGGTTGGGATGGCGAATACCCGAACGGCAGAGCGGCTGTAATGTAACGAGGTATATATGAGAATTTCGGATAAATGGATAGACTATGAATTGATAGATACTGCCGACGGTGAGCGGTTGGAGCGGTGGGGGGACGTTACTTTGATACGTCCTGATCCACAGATAATCTGGAAAAACGAGGGTGAAGCTCCCGAATGGGTTTCCGCACACGCGCGGTATATACGCTCGTCGTCGGGGGGCGGTTCGTGGGATTACTGCCGTAAGCTGCCCGAGAGCTGGCAGATTAATTACGGAAGTCTGCGCTTTATGGTGAAGCCTACGGGGTTTAAGCATACGGGGCTGTTCCCCGAGCAGGCGGTCAACTGGGATTACTGCGGTGACATTATCCGCGCGGCGGGGAGACCTGTCAACGTCCTTAATCTGTTCGCTTATACGGGCGGCGCGACTTTGGCGTGTGCGGCGGCGGGAGCTTCGGTCTGTCACTGCGACGCGGTAAAGGGAATGGTGGATTGGGCACGTACCAATGCCAAACTCTCGGGGCTTGACGATAAGCCTATACGCTGGATAGTCGACGACGCAAACAAATTCATTCGCCGTGAGATACGCCGCGGTACAAGATACGACGGGGTTATACTAGACCCTCCAAGCTACGGTCGCGGAACGAACGGTGAGATGTGGAAGCTGGAGGACAGCATTTACGGCTTAATGGAGGATATCACGGCGCTGCTGTCGGACAAGCCGCTGTTCGTGCTGCTTAACTCCTACACCACGGGATTATCAGCGTCGGTGATGAGCTATCTGCTGCAAATGACGGTCGGCAAGCGTTTTCCTATTGAGGTGCTGTCCGAGGAGATAGGTCTGCCCGTAAAGCAGACGGGTCTGCCGCTGCCCTGCGGAAGTACGGCTGTCGTTAAGTTTTTGTAAGGAGGTCGGTTTATGGAAAAGTTAAATGAGGTCACGAAACAGATATTGGCAGGGCGTTTTTGTAAGGATAGCGTTATCGCTTTGGCTACCGTCGACGGCGGTGTTCCATACGTTCGGTATGTAAACGCATACTATGAAAACGGGGCGTTTTATATAATTACTCACAAATATTCCGGGAAGATGAGGCAGCTGGAGAAAAATTCCGTTGCCGCGGTTTCGGGGGAGTGGTTCAGCGCACACGGCAGAGGTATCGATATTGGATATTTCGGCAAGCCGGAGAATACCGTTATCGCTGAAAAGTTGAGAGAAGTCTTTGTCGAATGGATAGATAACGGTCACAATGACTTCAGCGATGAAAACACACGTATTTTATGCGTTGAGCTGACGGACGGAGTGTTGCTTTCGCACGGAACGCGCTATGAAATAGACTTTACCGAATAGGAGCGAATAGATTTTGTGGTGTTAAGCTAAATACTTGACATCATTTTTTTATCAAATTTTCACTTGACTTATATATGCTGTTTGGTGTATAATATAAAATGTATGGCTATATCCAAATAAGGACAGAACAAAAGAGGATTGAGAACTTGGACATTATTAAAACGGAAAATCTATGCTTTGACTATATACTCCGCGACGATGACGGTAAGATAATCGAGCAGTCGACGGCGCTCAGGAACATTAATTTAAGCGTTCCCGAGGGGCAGTTTCTGGCAGTGCTCGGGCATAACGGCTGCGGAAAGTCAACGCTGGCAAAGCATTTCAACGCGATACTTACACCGACCTCGGGAAAGGTGACGGTCGACGGGATTGATACCGCCGACGAGGACAGGCTGTTCGACATTAGACAGACGGTTGGAATGGTGTTTCAGAATCCCGATAATCAGCTTGTCGCGACTATCGTTGAGGAGGACGTGGCGTTTGCGCCCGAAAATCTTGGAGTGCATCCCGAGGAGATACGCGTGAGGGTCGACGACGCGCTGAAACAGGTAGATATGTACGAATTCCGTGAGCACGCGCCGCACCAGCTTTCCGGCGGACAGAAGCAGCGTATTGCTATTGCGGGAATTATCGCCATGCAGCCGCGCTGTATCGTTATGGACGAGCCTACCGCAATGCTGGACCCGAAGGGTAGGCGCGAGGTAATGAAAACGATAAAGCGGCTCAACAGGGAGCACGGTATCACCGTTATCTTGATAACGCACTATATGGATGAGGCTGCACAGGCAGATCGAGTGGTCGTTATGGATAATGGCTCGGTGCTTATGGATGACGTTCCGAGGAATATATTCGCCCGCGCGGATGAGTTGAGAGCCGTCGGGCTTGACGTGCCGCAGGTGACGGAGCTGTGCGGAATGCTGAGAAAAAAAGGAATCAATATTTCCAAAGAAATTATTTTCGAGGACGAATGCGCCGCAGCTATCGAAATGTTGCCGCTCAATCGCAAAACAGCCGATATGACAAAGACGGTAGCCGTAAAGCTTGTGGGCAGCGGTGAAGAGGCGGCACGGCTGGAAAATCTTACCTATAAGTACAGCATTGGTACGCCATTCGAGAAAACCGCGGTCGACAACGTTGACTTAACGGTAAACAAATCGGAGTTCGTCGGTATTATCGGGCATACGGGCAGTGGAAAGTCCACGCTGATACAGCACTTAAACGGTCTGGTGAAGCCGACCTCTGGACTGGTTTTCATTGACGGCAAGGATATCTGGGGGAAGGATGTGAATATCCGCGATATACGGTTTAAGGTCGGTATTGTGTTTCAGTATTCGGAGCACCAGCTTTTTGAGGAAACGGTCGCCAAGGATATAGCTTATGGTCCTAAGAATATGGGTTTGACGGGCGAGGAGCTTGACGTGCGGGTCAAATCGGCTGCCGAGAGTATGGGGATATCCCATTTACTGGAAAAATCTCCGTTCGAGCTGTCGGGCGGTCAGCAGCGCAGAGTTGCGCTCGCGGGCGTTCTGGCGATGGATCCCGAGGTGCTGATACTTGACGAGCCTGCGGCAGGTCTTGATCCCAAGGGCAGAGATAAGATATTGTCGCTGATAAAGCGTTATCACGAGCAGTCGGGGAAAACGGTGTTATTGGTTTCCCATTCAATGGAGGATATCGTTAAATTTGCGACCAAGGTGCTTGTGATGAACAAGGGCAAGGTGTTCTGCTATGATGAGACGGACAAGGTTTTTGAACGCACGGACGATTTAGTCAAGATAGGTCTTGACGTACCGCAGATAACGCGCTTGTCACACAGACTTCGCGAAAAAGGCATTGACATAGGAAATGATATATATACAACGGACAGGGCGGCACAGAGGCTGCTGACCCTGATAAAAGGACAGGACAAATGATAAAGGATATTACGATAGGGCAGTACTTCCCAGGAACGTCCGTAATTCACAAAATGGACAGTCGTGTGAAGTTGCTGCTTGATATATTGTATCTGGTGATACTGTTTAGCTCGCAGACTTTTACAGGACTGCTGGTGGGCATTTTGTTTATGGTGGTCTGCTATCTGCTTTCGCATATTAAACTGATAATGATACTGAAAAGCATCAAGCCTATACTGCCCCTCATGCTGTTTACAGGTGTGCTCAACATCTTGTTTATAACGGGCGAGGAGCCGCTGTTCAAGTGGTGGATTATTTCGATATACCCCGAGGGTATACGAACGACGCTGTTTATACTTCTGCGCATACCCGCGCTTATTATTGGTATGTCGCTGCTGACGTATACGACTTCGCCGATAATGCTTACCGACGCTATCGAACGGCTGTTGTCACCGCTTAAAAAGGTAAGATTTCCCGTTCATGAGCTGTCAATGATGATGACAATAGCGCTCCGCTTTATCCCGACGCTGGTCGAGGAGACGGACAAGATAATGTGTGCGCAGAAGGCGCGCGGCGCGCAGCTGGATACGGGCGGACTGATGAAGAAGGCTAAGGCACTGGTACCCGTGTTGATACCGCTGTTCGTTTCGGCGTTCAAGCGTGCTAATGAGCTTGCCACGGCAATGGAGTGCCGCTGCTATCATGGCGGCGAGGGCAGAACGCGTCTGCGGCAGTTTAAGACCGCCCCAAGGGATTATGTGGCGATAGTGATAATGCTCGCACTGTTCGCGGGGATTATCGTGCTGAACTGCATTCCCGTTATACCGTAAGCGGAGGTAAAATGCGTAATTTAAAGGTTTTTATCGCATATAATGGTGCGGATTATCACGGATTTCAGCGACAAGACAACGCGTTGACAGTTCAGGAGGTCGTCGAAAAGGCGATAGGAAAGCTGTTGAAAGCCGAGCCGCCTGTGATATACGGCTGTTCGCGTACTGATACGGGCGTTCACGCTAGGAGGTTCTGCTTTAACGTTCATATTGACAGTGCTATACCGTGCGATGGCTTCATAAAGGGAATGAACACGCTGCTGCCCGATAATATCGCCGTATTGTCCTGCGAGGACGTTGACAATGAGTTTCATGCGAGATACTGCACAAAAGCCAAAGAATATGTGTATCTGATAAACAATAAGCCGACACGTGATGTTTTCTTACAGAATCTGGCGTATCATTATCCGTATCCGTTGGACATCGGGAAGATGAACGATGCGGCGGCGCTCCTTGTCGGAGAGCACGATTTTGCGGCGTTCTGCCGCGCGGAGGGGAAATCTAGGGTAAAGACCACGGTCAGGATAATTTACTCGCTTGATGTTTCTCTTAGCGGCGGAGTTTGCGAGATCAGGATACGTGGAAACGGTTTTCTGTACAATATGGTAAGGATAGTTGCGGGTACGCTTATTTACGCGAGCGAAGGCAGACTTGATCTTGACGATATCCGCACGGCGCTTGATACGGGAAACCGCGCGTATGCGGGAAAGACGCTCCCTCCAGAGGGGCTGTACCTTAGCGAGGTTTCCTATGATGAGGCACAGACTGATGAGGACTACCGCGAGATACTTATAAAAAATCTCCCCAAGCTGAGCGTTACCGCGTCGGGTAAGGAGCGTATAAAGCGGAATATGTATCTGAAAACGGATTTGATCGTCGATTGGTGCAGGAGAAAGCTTAATCGCGAAGAGACAGTCGTTACCAAAAAAGGAAAAAATTACTATGCGGTGGCGGCTGGATGTACTATCACGATAAACGCCAACAGCTACACTATAATCACTGCTCACCCTCACAGATGACGCATAACAAAGCCTTTTGTGCGGGACTTGACGAAACGGGTATGAATGTGGTATAATATAATGATAAACCGCTGATATCGAATAGATGGTATTTTGTATATAGAATAGTTAATGTTGTATTGGGGATAGGAGCATCATCTTGCCAATGGACGAACGAAATGATATGAATAAATTCCGCAAGAAGAGAAAACGAAGTAAACTTGCGGTACGGGGTGTGATATTCCTCGTCGTTATGGTGATTGTTATACTGATCGCCGCGAACTGGAAAACACTGATAGCTCCCTTTAAAGACGTAGCGCTTAACCCCGGTGAGGGAGGCTTTCCCGTTGCGTTACCGGGAAGTACGGGGTATGTAATGGGTGAGCTGGGAGAGAATTTCTACCTGCTGACCGACACATATCTGTACACATACAATGCGGTCGGTGCGGAGCTGTCAAGCTTTCAGCACGGATTTCAGAACCCCGCGTCAAATTCCAATGACCGCAGAACGCTTGTGTTTGATAAGAACGGGCTTGATCTCAAGGTGTTTTCGAGGACGTCAGAGCTGTTTTCCAAGACAATGGACGACAGTATCGTATTTGCGCAGATAGGCACGATGGAACGCAGCGCGGTGGTCACCACCTCGTCGAGATATTCCAACTATCTGTACATATTTAATGGGGAAGGCAAGCAGATATTCCGCTGGGCGTCTCCCGATGAAAAGATAATGCAAGTATGCTTCGGTCCGAACGACAACAGCTTTTTTGTGACAGTTGTCGGTGAAAGCGGCGGAGATCTCAGAACGAACGTGGTAAAATTTGACATCGAAAACGCTGAAAGTGAAACTTGGCGGACATATCTCGGCAGCGATATCTCGTTTTCATTGGAGCGCTGTGACGATGGAGTTTACGTTGTGACAAGCGGCGGCGCGTATCTTCTCGATGAGCAGACAGGTGAAATAAGCGCTGAGACTTTGTTTTCAAGGCAGGTCGTAGGCGTTGCCGGGACGGACGGTGTGCGCGTTATATTGTTTCATGATGCGGGCTCGAACGGCGAGATCGCGGTCGCCTACGGGGAAGGGCTTGAAGCCGCGGCGGCTATCACGCCCGATGCGGTAACAGCGTTTGACGTATGCAAGGGGAATTTGTACATTCTCAGCGGAAGTAAGCTTTTGGTCTATAATTCAATGCTGGAGGCTGTAAAGGTCAAAGACCTGGACGATGTGTATTCCGATGTAAAGATAATAAACAATTGTGCCTATCTGCTGGGCTATAATAAAGTGCAGAGAGTAGAGTTCTGAGGGGAGTAATATGGGACAGGAATTTGCAATAGTATTTGACGTGGCTATCGTGGCTGTCGTGGTGTTTTTTTTCTTCGCGGGCTGGAAAAACGGCTTTGCGAAGGTCATTCTCGGAATGGTTGCTGTGATAGCGGCATTTGCGTGCGCTATGATATTCAGCAAGCCTATTGCCGAGACGGTATACGGAAATTTTATCGAGAAGCCTCTTACGGATCAGATCGACGGCGCGATAGACGAGGGTTTACGTTCTATGAGGCTTGGCGGCATACCCGATATCGATTTTACCAAGGTGGAGATATCTGGAAAGCCAGTTACGGAGATAACTCCAGACTACGCGGGTACGGGCAAGGCGGTTTTTGATCTGTCTAATGTGGACTTCTCAAAAACAGGACTGAATGTTGATGACCTTAAGGCTGTCGGGTTAAATGAGGATATTGACCTCACCTCGGTGAACGCAAAGACCGTCGATTTCACAATGGACGATATTGAGAAATACGGGTTAGGAAAGCTTGTGACAGCACAGGCGGTCGCAGTTCAGCTTGTGCGGCGTGAGGATTTTAAAGGATTTAACGATATTGCCGAGATGTTGGGGAAATATATTCCGATCATAAGCGGCGTGACAGCCTCCGACACTATTGGAGTGAACGCGGCACGGACGCTTGCGCTTACGATGATTGAAACAAAGGACAGCATAAGAGGTGCGGTCATTAACGGTGTAATTGAACCGAATTGCCTGATAATAATCCGCACAGTTGCGTTTATACTGATCTTCTCGATTGTCACGATAGTGATTGGCATTGTTGCGAACCTCACGCAGGTGATCAACAAGGTACCCGTGATAGGCAAAGCGAACGCTCTCGCGGGCGCGCTTGCGGGACTGTGCGAGGGTATAATTGCTGTATTCGTTATTTGTCTGGTGACGCGGTTTATCGTGTCGCTGTGCGGAGGAAACGCGATACTGTTCAATCAGACTGCGATAGATTCCACATTCATTTTCAAACGGGTCTATGAAGTCGATTTTTTGAATTTTCTGACATAATTATATAGAAAGTAAGGGTGATATAGTATGATGATGTGTTCAAGATGCAAAAAGCGTCCTGCGGTGATGTTTATTTCCACCATGAGCGGCAGCGAGCGCAAGAGCGAAGGGCTGTGTCTTAACTGCGCAAAGGAGCTCGGTTTGCCGCAGGTGAACGAATATTTACAGCAGATGGGCATATCCGAGGATGATTTCGACAGCGCCGTCGATTCGCTGTTCGGTGAAGACGGAATTGTCGATAACGATATGCTCAGGCAGTTCGGTATCGGCAAGGACGACGATGACGAAGGCGATGACGAGATCGTATTCGAAAACTCCAAGGACAGCAAGGATGAGGATAATCTCTTTGAACGCGGCGGCGCGGGCACTATGCCGAATTTCTTGAAAAATCTGTTCGGTTCCGATAAGGACGATACCACACAGGAGAAGAAACCGCGTAAAAAGCCAGATAAGCCCGATAAAAAGCGCAAGTGTCTTGAGACATACTGTACCAATCTCACTCGTCGTGCCAAAGAGGGCAAAGTCGACACTATTGTCGGACGCGAAAAGGAGATATACCGCGTATTGCAGATACTTTCCCGCCGCACCAAGAACAATCCCTGTCTGATAGGCGAACCAGGTGTCGGCAAGACCGCTATCGCCGAGGGTATAGCGCTCAAGCTCGCGAGCGGCGATGTGCCGTTCAGACTTCAGGGCAAGGAGCTGTATCTGCTTGATCTTACTGCGCTTGTCGCGGGCACGCAGTTCCGCGGACAGTTTGAGAGCCGCGTGAAGTCGCTTATCGACGAGGTAAAGAACGCGGGTAATGTTATGCTTTTCGTTGACGAGGTGCATAACCTTGTCGGCACGGGTGGAGATTCTGAGGGATCAATGAATGCAGCGAACATCTTCAAGCCCGCGCTTTCGCGTGGTGAATTGCAGGTCATCGGCGCCACCACCTTTGCGGAATACCGTAAGCATATTGAAAAGGACAGCGCTTTGGAGCGCCGTTTCCAGCCCGTTACCGTAAACGAGCCGACGATAGAGGAGACGGTAACTCTTCTCGGCGGAATAAAGAAGTATTATGAGGAGCATCACAAGGTGCATGTGACCGACGAGATTGTGAAAATGTGTGCGGTACTTTCCGAGCGCTATATTAACGATCGTTTCCTGCCTGATAAGGCTATCGACCTGCTGGACGAGGCCTGCGCCTGCGCATCGCTGGGCAACGCCAGCATTACCGAATACGAGAAGATGAAAATGGAGCTTGCTGCACAGAAACGCGAGGAGAGCGAGCTTGCCGAGGATTCAAACATCGATTATGCGCGGCTCGCAGAGCTTAAAACTACGATAGCACAGAATGAGAAGAAGATAGACGGGCTGAAAAAGGCTGCCGAAAACGTTTATGTCAGCATGGAGGACTTGTCGAAGGTAATTGAACTGTGGACGGGAATTCCCGCGAATAAGATACAGGAGACCGAATTCAAGCGTATGGCAGAGCTTGAGGATAATCTTAAAGCTAAGATAATCGGTCAGGACGAGGCTTGCGAGCTCGTTGCCAAGGCAATAAAGCGCAGCCGTATACAGCTCTCCGACCGCCGCAGACCCGCGTCTTTCATCTTCGTAGGTCCCACGGGCGTGGGTAAGACCGAGCTTGTAAAGGTACTTGCCAAGGAGATGTTTGATACGGTTGACCCGCTTATCAGGCTTGATATGTCGGAGTATATGGAGAAGCACAGCGTATCGAAGATAATAGGTTCTCCTCCGGGATACGTAGGTTACGACGAGGCGGGACAGCTCACCGAGCGCGTCCGCAGAAAGCCGTATTCGGTAATTCTGTTTGACGAGATCGAAAAGGCGCACCCCGACATAATGAATATTCTGTTGCAAATTCTTGATGAGGGCAAGATCACCGATTCGCATGGGCGCAACGTAAGTTTTGAAAATACAATAATCGCCATGACCTCAAACGCGGGTTCAACGGGTGGTATGAACGGTATTGGTTTCTCGAAAACTCAGGAGGATATGAGCCGTGAGCGCGTTATGAAGGGCTTGCGTGACTTCCTCAGACCCGAGTTTATGGCGCGTGTCGACGAGATAGTCGCGTTTGCGCCGCTTACCGAGGAGGCATATGCTAAGATTGCTAAGCTCAACCTTAAAGAGTTGCGCTCACCTCTTGATGAAAAGGGTCTCATGCTTGAGATTGCTGAGGACGTGTATGTCGCGATCGCGAAAAAGGCGTATGGCGGCAAGTTCGGCGGACGAGATATCCGCCGCGTGATACGCTCCGATATTGAGGACAAGATCGCGGAGCTGATTATCGACAACAGCGAGAAAACGCTCACCAAGGTGTATGTTACCGCTAAGGACGGCGAGATCGTTGTGACCGTGGAATGAGCACGGTTTTGATCACAGGCGGCACGGGAGCTATCGGCGCGGCTCTCACGGAGGAATTTGCGCGTACCGATGATGTTATATTCACGTATAACTCCAACAAGGAACAGGCTCGGTCGCTTATGGGAAAGCTGAACTGCTTTTGTGCGCCTATGGACGTTTCGGATATTAACTCCGTGAATAATACCGTTCGGAACGTTCTGTGCGAATTCGGGCATATAGACATCTTGGTGAACAATGCGGGAATATCGCTGATAAAGCCATTTCTCGACACTTCATACGAGAATTGGCGGCGTATGATCGACGTTGATCTTACGGGCGTTTTCAACGTTACCCGTGCTGTAGCACCGTCTATGGTGAGCAGAAAAAGCGGCGCGGTCGTTAACGTTTCCTCGGTCTGGGGAGTGTACGGCGCGTCTTGCGAGGTCGCTTATTCGGCGGCAAAGGCGGGCGTAATCGGTTTTACAAAGGCGCTCGCTAAGGAATTGGGACTGTCGGGGATAACCGTAAACGCGGTCGCCCCCGGGGTAATCGACAGCCCTATGAACACCGTTGACCTTACCGAGGAGGAGCTTGCGGAGCTCGTCGGGGAAACGCCGGTAAACCGTCTTGGAAAGCCGTCCGAGGTCGCTAAGGCGGTGCGCGCGCTTGCCGAAAACCGCTTTATTACGGGACAGGTGCTGGGTGTTGACGGAGGATTCGGCGGTTGATATGTACAAAGCAGTTATTTTTGATTTTGACTACACGCTAGGGGACAGCACTAACGGAATTGTGCTAAGTGTGAATTATGCTCTAGGTGAGATGTATTATATGGAGAAATCCGTTTCCGAGATAAGAAGGATGATTGGACTGTCATTAAAGGATACTTTCCGCGAGCTTACGGGTTGTCTTGACGAGAGCGCCGCGGAGCGTTTTGCAAAGTTGTTCCGTGAAAAAGCCGACGAGGTGATGACGGACAACACGGTGTTGTATGATGCCACGCAGGATATGCTGTCGGAGTTTAAGCGGCGCGGTATCGAAACGGGTATCGTTACAACAAAATTTCATTACCGCATTGAGGCGATACTGCGCAAATTCGGTGCGGAGGACTTGATAGATGTGATAGTTGGCGGCGAGGACGTGATATGCGAGAAACCCGATCCCGAGGGTCTTCTGAAAGCGGTAGAAAAGCTTGGGAGAGACAAACAGGATGTGTTGTATGTCGGAGATAGTCTTGTAGACGCTAAAACCGCGCAGTCTGCAGGAGTTGATTTCGCGGCTGTGCTGACGGGTACGACAACGGATTTTTCCGATTATTATAACGTTGTCATCGCCGATGATTTGCACGGGATACTTCGTTTTGTAACAAAAATATAATTTATGAGTAATGTTTTGTGCAAAGTGCTGTATTTTCCGTGTAAAACTTTGTCAAAAAAATCTCAAATAATAGGTTGAAATTTTTGTGAAAATATAGTATAATGATTTTGATTTCGGAAATAATTCTCGATTTTTTTCGAGTGAAAAAGGAGTAGTTATAGATGAACATTGCGTTTAGTATGCTGTCGGAAAGCGGCAGCGCTATCGACAGGCTTCAGGGCTTGGGAAGCGCTAAAGATCAGCTTAGTGATCCTGATTACTGGGGCTCTGTCGGAATTCTCACCATTACGGGAATTCTTGTCGTTTTCCTTATCCTGGCGATTCTCATTTTCTTTTTCTGGTTGATGGGAACGATTTTCAAGGCTATCGACAAGAGTAAGGTAGAGAAGAAATCCGCCTCTATTGAAGCTGAGAAGGCTAAGCTCGCTGCAGAACCCGTTGTACAGGAAGATCCCGTTGAGGAGGGAGAAGATGTTGACGACGATGAAGAGATCATTGCCGTTATCAGTGCGGCTATAGCAGCTTATGCTGAGGCAGAGGGCACTGCTTACACTATCAAGAGCATAAGCAAACACAAGAATGCCCATGCACGTTCTGCGTGGTCTATGGCTGGCTTAAGCGACAATATGCGTCAATTCTGAGAAAGGAAAACCGTATCATGGAAATATTTCAAAGTACGATAACCGGACTGATTGACACGTCCGGATTTACGGGGCTTGGCGATATCAGATGCATAATTATGATCCTTTTATCGTTTGTCCTGTTCTATCTTGCTATTGTAAGACAATACGAGCCGCTGCTCATGCTGCCGATAGCATTTGGTATGTTGCTGACAAATCTACCGCTTACGGGACTGTATCACCCCGAACTGTGGGATCCCGCAACTAACCCCTACTTTGCGCCAACGTATGTTGACGCGGGGCTGGGCGGTCAGATATATATGTCGATATTTATGCCCGAGACCTCGCTGGATTACGGCAAGGTGTTGCACGAGGGCGGTTTGTTGGATATGCTGTATTTGGGTGTTAAGCTTCAGATATATCCGCCGCTTATCTTCCTCGGTATTGGTTCTATGACCGATTTCGGTCCTCTGATCGCAAACCCCAAGAGCTTTTTGCTCGGTGCGGCAGCTCAGGGCGGTATCTTCTTTACGTTCCTCGGAGCCTGCTTGCTGAACTTCTTCGATCTTTCGGGAATAGGGTTCAGCGGTTTCACGCTCAAGGAAGCGGCGTCTATTGCGATTATAGGCGGCGCGGACGGTCCTACGGCAATCTACCTCACGTCTAAGCTCGCGCCACAGTTGTTGGGCTCAATAGCGGTCGCTGCATACTCGTACATGGCGTTGGTGCCTGTTATTCAGCCGCCTATTATGAAGGCACTCACTACCGAAAAGGAGCGCGCTGTAAAGATGGGTCAGCTCCGCGAGGTTTCCAAGATTGAGAAGGTAGTATTCCCGATCGCGGTTACCGTTATCGTTTCACTAATCGTTCCGTCGGCTGCTCCGTTGGTTGGTATTCTTATGTTCGGCAACCTCATGAAGGAATCGGGCGTTTGTGACAGACTTGTCAAGACAGCTCAGAATGAATTGATGAACATCATCACGATATTCCTCGGTATTACCGTTGGCGCTACTGCCGTTGCGGACAACTTCCTCAGCTGGAAGACCATATTCATTATCGTGCTTGGGCTTATTGCGTTCTGTGTCGGCACTGCTTGCGGCGTACTGCTCGGCAAGCTTATGTATATCATCTCCGGAAAGAAGATCAATCCGCTCATCGGCTCCGCGGGTGTTTCCGCCGTACCTATGGCGGCACGTGTATCGCAGAAGGTTGGCGCGCAGACTAATCCGTCCAACTTCCTGCTTATGCACGCAATGGGTCCGAACGTAGCGGGTGTTATCGGCTCGGCAGTCGCTGCGGGCGTACTGCTGTCTGTATTGGGTTAAGATTATGGAAAGAACGATTACAGTAAGAGGTATCGGGACTGCCTCCGTAAAGCCCGATTATATCGCCGTGACGCTTAATATCGTTTCAACGGATTTGGAGTATACCAAGTCCGTTGAGAACGCAAATAAGCGTATAGAACTGCTTCAAAAAGCGGTTATTTCCTCCGGCTTTGCCAAAGAAGATTTAAAGACGCTCTCGTTCAACGTTCGTACTAATTACGAGGGCGAGACTGATGAGAACGGAAGATATCACAATGTTTTCGCGGGATATGTTTGTCGATACACGCTTAAGCTGTCGTTCGATATGGACGCGAAAAGGCTTGCGGATACGCTCACGGCGATTTCCGACAGCGGCGCAAACGCCGAATTCTCGATACAGTTTACGTTGAAAAATCCTGAGATTATCAGTGAGGAGCTGCTGAAATCGGCAACCGAGAACGCACGTCGGAAAGCGGAGATTCTCTGTGAGGCGTCGGGAGCAAAGCTCGGCACATTGCTCAAGATTGATTACGATTGGACGGATATCAACGTCTTTTCAGCAAGCGCCTACACAATGGAAAGGGAGCGCGGTATCGTTGCCGCAGGCGCGGTTCCCGAGTTTGAGCCCGAAGATATTAAGTCGCGGGACAGCGCAGCCTTTGTCTGGGAAATAACTTAACAAATCAAGGCTTGCTTAATTCACGGCAAGCCTTTTTACTTAAACACGGAGGACAGATGAAACACAAACTCACAAAATACGAGTTGTTCGGTTCGCTTGCGTTTCCCGTGGGGATAATGGTCTGGGCGGCGTATAAGTATATAAGCGGCTCGTTCGCGCTGGGCGACCTTGCTATACACTTCATGCATAGGTGGAGCTATATCATAGTGTTCGCGGTGTGTGGGGTGCTGCCGCTATTGCTGACCATAATAATGCGTATAGATACCTCGGAGCATTTTTTGCCGCGCCTGATGATATCTTTGTTTACTCTTGCGGCGGTGAGCATTGCGGGGGAGTTCCTCGACTTCGGGGTGATGATGATAGCGGAGGGGATACTGCTCCTGATATCGCTGGTGTTTTCGGGCCTGTTCTTTCACATCGCTAGACCCGTCAAGCTGTCGGGGTGGATAGTGATATTTCTCGGAAACCCGAGTCTTGTTCATTTTATATGCTATGTAATGCAAATGAGCGACCTTAAAGAGCTGATACAGCAGCTTAATATAACATTCAACTGAAAAAAGCAGAGAATGGCAATGCCTTTTTAAATTCGTTTCATAGAAAATTGCGGTGTCAAGCGCTTTCGCTCGACACCGCAATACTTTTATAATGAACGCGCCTTGACCTTGGCGTTTTGTTATAAAAGAATTCGTTCATCGCAGTATTCGCATACCAAAATATCCCCGCGGTTAATAAAGCTGTGCGGGAGGTATTCCTCGGTATGGGTAACGCATTTGGGATTGGTGCAGGCGATATCCTTATGTATCTCGCCGACGAGCAGGGGCTTGATCTTCGGCTCGCGGGTCATGGTGTACAGGATAAGCGCCATTCTGACGTACATTCCGTTGTTCGCCTGACGGAAATACGCCGCGCGGGGGTCGTCGTCGACGGATACCTCTATCTCGTTGACGCGTGGGAGAGGGTGCATTACTATCATGTCCTTGTGTGCGTACTGCATTTTCGCCTTGGTGAGACAGTACACATCCTTCTGGCGCTCGTATTCGCTGTCGTCGGCGAAGCGCTCGCGCTGGATACGCGTCATATACAGCATATCTAGGTCTTTGATTGCTTCGTCTATCGTGTTGACCTCGGTGAACTCCGAGCCGCGCGCCTTAATAACGTCCTTGATATAGCTCGGCAGTGCCAAATCGGGTGTGGAGATAAGCACGAATTTATTGTTCGGATAGCACGAAAGCGCCTTAACAAGCGAATGAACCGTCCTGCCGTATTTCAAATCGCCGCAGAGACCCACGGTAAGGTTGTCCAGACGACCGAGCTCGCACTTCAGCGTAAGCAGGTCGGTGAGAGTCTGGGTGGGGTGGAGGTGTCCGCCGTCGCCCGCGTTGATGACGTGACAGTCCGCGACAAGCGCAGCCGCCTTTGCCGAGCCCTCCTGCGTGTGGCGCATTACAAGGATATCGGAGTAGGTGCTGACAATCTTGATTGTGTCTTTAAGGTTTTCTCCCTTGGCAACGGAGGAGTTGCTCGGGTTGTCAAAGCCGATAATATTGCCGCCCAAACGTATCATTGCTGCCTGAAAGCTCATTTGCGTGCGTGTCGACGGCTCGTAGAACAGTGTCGCCATTATTTTCCCTTTGCATTTTTCGGAGTATTCCGAAGGGTTTGCCTTGATTTTCTCTGCGAGGTCGATTATCTCGTTCCACTGCGGAACGGTATAATCGTCCATATCCACCAGATTGTTAAAATTTTTCAAAAAAATCACCTCTGTTACAACAATTATAACAGAAATGTTCCACAATTACAAGATATTTGACAAAAAAATCTCCCGATCGTCCATGCGCTTAACAGAATTTGCGTTTATCATCGGTAAGTCCGCATAGATAATCGAGAGAGACCTCAAATTGCTTTGCGACTTTGATCAGCAGGTGAATTGGCATTAGCGCGCGCCCCGCCTCGTATCGCTGATATGCCTGCTGGTTGGTTAGTCCCAGGATATCAGCCATATCCGACTGCCGCAGATCGCTGTCTTCGCGAAGATCCCGCATTCGTTCATAGTAATTTTTCACAAAAAAACTTCCTTTCTTTTAATATTTTGTACAAATTATATCACACTACATATTTGTAGTATTGACAAAACTACCGTTGTGTAGTATAATAGCTTTAGAAACACTACATAAGTGTAGTAATTCCCAAATATATACAAAATGAGCAAAAGAGGGAAACGCCGAAAGGCGCAATGCGGGATATAGCCACGACGTGGTTATATATAAAACCCGCACAAAATTCCTTGTGCGGGTAAAAATTTTTTTACAGGAGGTCTTTATTATGATAAAGAAACTTCAGGCTCTCAGAGCCAAAAAGGGCTTTACGCTCGTTGAGTTGATCGTTGTTATCGCGATCATTGGCGTTCTCGCCGCTATCCTTATTCCTACGCTGTCCGGCGTAATCGAGAGCTCTCGTAAGAGATCCGCGGAAAGCACCTGTCAGTCTATGCAGAACTTGGCTAAGACTTTTGCGTCTACGGTAATGTCCAAGACAGGCAAGCTCTGTACGCCTGCTGTAAAGGTTGATATGGATGATGGTAATTCCGAACAGACAATGGCAGAGTACATTCAAAAGCAGATTCCCGAATTGGGCGGTGACAAAAAAGCATTGGTTAAAGTCAACAGTAAAGGTGAAGTTTCTGTAGTTGAATATCAGGAAGGTGCTTTTATCGCTCACTGGGATATGAACAACGGTATGGTCGGTGCCGGAAAATCGGGTGATAAAATTAAGGGAATTACTCTTGCTGATATTGGTGCCGGTGATATGGTACAGACAGGTGATGCACCTGCTAAAGCAGGTGCCGACGGCGGCGAAGATGTTGAAGATGAAGGTTAATTAATCGGTGAAAGGGTGCATATCAATGCGAAAAAATAAACCAAATTTCCGCCGTATAACGGCTAAGTTACATACGCTCAAAGACGGCGCGCTTGAATGTATCCGCGAGTACCCCGTCATCAAAAAGGAAAACTCCAACAGGCTTGTGGATATCGTCGCGATAGTCTGCATGCTCGGAGTGAGCGCCGTAACTTTGCTGTTCGCGCTTATCTGACGGCGGCAAACAAAAAATGAGAGAGCCTGTAAAAAAGCAGGCTCTCTTTTTTTATTTATCCTCCGCGCAATTGCGGCATATACCTTTAAAATTAAGCGCAGTTTCGGTGACGAGATGTCCGTGCCGCTCGAAAACGCGGTTCTCTATCCCCTCGGGCAGAACGCCCTCAATATCAAACACTCTACCGCACTGTACGCACAGCAGATGACAATGGCTGTCGGTGCGTGCGTCAAAGCGCTCGGGGGAGTTGTCAATATGTATCTTTCGGAGCATTCCCATCTCCGACAGCAGATTTAGGTTTCGGTATACCGTGCCCATGCTGAGAGTGGGGTGGTCTTTTTTCAGCACAGTGTAAACCTCCTCAGCCGTCGGGTGAACGGGGTAATCTTTTACCTGATTGTAGATAAGCTCGCGCTGCCGCGAAAACTTCCTTATAGCCGTGACCGTCAATTTTCATACCGCCTTATCAGTAATTGTTACTGATATTATATCATAAACGCTTCCCGTTGTCAATGGAAATTTTATCTTACAAAAATGTCCAAACTATCATACTTGCCTCCAAACAAGCATACAATACAATTGAAAAACTTATATACACCGCTAAAGGAGGATCACTATGGAAGAAATTACCAAGTCAGCCATACATATCGACGAGACCGTTTTCGACGGTCAGTCGGAGCAGGGCGTTGAACTGGACTATGTTCTGCCCGATTACTGTCCCGATATTTTCAAGATACTGTCCTGCACATTAACGCCGAAGATCGTTTCGTACAGCGTTTCCGCGGACGGCAAGCTGAATATTGACGGGGTAGTGTATATAAAGGTGCTCTATCTCGCCGAGAACAGCACCGACGTACATTGCGTGGATCAGCGCTACACCTACTCGAAAACCGTCGATATGAGCCGCAAAGGAATTGCCGCCGAGCCGATAGTATCTTTGCAGATGAAGACCGATTACTGCAACTGCCGCGCGGTCAGCCCGCGCAGGATCGACGTTCGCGGAGCGGTGAGCTGCCGTATCAGGGCGTCGGCAAGCGTGGAGTACTCGCTGCCCGATATTCCCGAGGGATTACAGGTGCGCACCCGAGAGATGACCTGCTGCGGCGAGACGCTCTGCGCTGATAAGCAGATGATAGTCCGTGAAGAAATAGAAACCGGCGCTTCGGGTATCGCCTTTATTCTGCAATGCGATACCGTACCAAAGATAACAGATCTGCGAGTTATTGCCGATAAGGCAGTGCTTAAAGGCTCGATTACGGTCAACGCGCTGTACGGTATCTTCAACCCCGAGACTAATGGCTGCTCCGAAACGGAGAAAATGTCCGCGGATATACCCGTCAGCGCTATTCTCGACATAAACGGTATTACCGACACGCACAGAACGTTTCCCGAGATTGGCGTGATGAACTGCGAGCTTATCCCCAAGCCCGACAGCGGAATCATTTCCTGCGAGCTTTTGGTAGAATGCCGTGTCCGCGCACAGCTTGAGGAGACCGCGCGTATCGCGACCGACGTTTACTCCACCGATTACGAGACAGAATTCACGGCAAATCAGCTCAAACTTGCGACCGAGCCGCGGGTGGTCGCGCAAAATCTCTCCGTCCGCACCGAGCTTTCCACCGATAAAGAGGAGATACGCTCCGTCTGGGACGTTTCCAGCGAGCTGAAAAATCCCGTCTGCCGTCCGAGATCGGACAGCGAGCTTGTTCTTACGGGTCAGCTGTATTGCAGGGCGTTCGGTTCTAATGTTGACGGCGTGCCGTTCTTCTGCGAAAAGCAGGAAGCTGTCGAGCAGGTCATTCCCGCGGCAAATGTCACGCAGGACACTATCGTTGATTTCAACGTCATGGTTACCGATACGGGGTTTTCGATAAAGCCCGATGGTTGTCTTGAGCTTACGACAACGCTTGATTTCACGGCAAGTCTTCACAATACCAAGCCCGTTGAGGCGATAAATACCGTAACTGTCCGCGAGGATAAGCCCAAGGACAAATCGGACGAATTCGCGCTCAGGATATGCTACACGGACGATTCCTCCGACTGCTGGAGCATTGCCAAGCGCTACAACACCACCGTAAAGGCGCTTATGGAGGAAAATGAGATAGAGGACTGCGATGCGCCGCTTTCGGGCATGATCCTCATTCCAACAGTATAAAGGAGCGTGACAAGAAATATGAACCATTCAATTTATTCAGACATCGCAAGACGTACCGACGGCAATATTTACCTCGGCGTTGTGGGACCCGTGCGTTCGGGAAAGTCAACGTTTATCAGCCGATTTATGAACAGCCTTGTTATCCCGAATATCCCGGACGAATTCCGTCGCGAGCGCGCTAACGACGAGCTGCCGCAGTCCTCGGCGGGCAAGACGATAATGACCACCGAACCAAAGTTCGTGCCCGAGGAGGCTGTCGCTATCGAGCTTGAGGACGGCGTCAAGATGAATGTGCGGCTTATCGACTGCGTGGGATATATAGTCCCCAGCGCGATCGGCTACATAGAGAACGAGGCTCCGCGAATGGTGATGACGCCATGGTTTGAGGAGGAGATACCGTTCAATATGGCGGCGGAGGTCGGCACACGCAAGGTTATCACAGATCACTCCACGATAGGTATTGTCGTGACTACCGACGGCAGCATTACCGATATCCCGCGCGAGGAGTACGAGGAGGCGGAGGAGCGCATTATCTCGGAGCTTAATGAGATAAATAAGCCGTTCGTCGTGCTGCTGAACTGCGGCGACCCGAAAAGCGCCGAGAGCCGCGCGCTCGCGGAGGAGCTTTGCGGGAAGTACGGAACGGACGTTATTCCTGTAAACTGCGTCGATCTTGACGAGGATGGCATTCGGGAGATACTCGGCGCGGTGCTGCTGAAGTTCCCCGTGCGCGAGGTCAAGATACGTATGCCGCGCTGGATAACCGCGCTCGACAAGGAGCACTGGCTGAAAAAGGACGTGTTCGGCTGTATCAAGGCTGCCGCCGCGGATATTGTAGGTATCAACGATGTAAAGACCGCCGCCGACGCTATCTCGGACTGCGAGTTCGTTAAACGAGCCGTCGCGGAAGAGTTGGATCTGGGAACTGGTTCGGGCATAATCGACATTATGCTGCAAAACGAGCTGTTCTACAAGATACTCGGCGAGGCTACGGGTCTTGAACTCAACGGCGAAAACGACCTTATGCCGTGCATGATAGAGCTTGCGAGTATCAAGCGTAAGTACGAGCGCGTAAGGAATGCTCTCGAGGAGGTTGAGGCGACGGGATACGGTATTGTATTGCCGCAGATGGACGAACTCACGCTTGAGGAGCCGGAGATAATCAAGCAGGGCGGCAAATACGGCGTGCGCTTGAAAGCCTCTGCGCCCTCAATTCATATGATGAGCGCGAATATTACGACCGAGATAAACCCTATCGTAGGCAGCGAAAAGCAGTCCGAGGAGCTGATAAATTATCTGCTCAACGATTTTGAGGAGAACC
>ERZ778518.1014-NODE-1014-length-21839-cov-7.580839_pt1 | contig 21839 bp, 18 predicted proteins | sample MGYA00510340_ERZ778518 | MGnify/ENA primary metagenome ERZ778518 (study PRJEB29527, sample SAMN07138967) | mouse gut metagenome | material: feces | host: mouse | place: China:Nanjing | collected 2016-01-25 ...
GCCAAAGAAAGCTGTTTATATGGTATCATAGGTATCAGAATAACTCCTTTCTTGGTGATGGTTAATGGTTTCTTGGCAACTCTATTATACCATATCCGGTGAGGAGTTATTTTAATTTGTGACAAAAAGAATCCCGTGATTATGCGGGTTCTGGCGTTTCGCAAACGCCTAATTACTTTTTGTATGAAAGGAGAACAATCTATGAAAGTAATCGCCATAGCAAATCAAAAAGGCGGAGTAGCGAAAACAACAACAACATACAATCTAGCTGCCGCAAAAGCTATCATAAATAAGAAAGTATTAATGATTGACCTAGATCCACAAGCGAGTCTAACAATCAGTTGTGGAATGAATCCCGATGCAGAGGAATTTGAAGACTACAATGTATGCAAATTATTCACAGGCAAAACAAATCCTGCTGAATGTGCATTTAATGTAGAAAGTACGGGGTTAGATAATCTATTTATTATTCCTTCCAATATTGATCTTGCTGTCACAGAAACAAAGCTTGTTGTAGGACGTAATAGCGATGTACAATTAAGGAAAGCTGTTTTAGCTTTAAAACCATATTTCGATTATATCTTTATTGACTGCCCTCCACAGCTTGGTACCCTACTTATAAATGCGCTTGTAGCTGCTGATGAAGTAATTATTCCTGTAAAAACAGAATACCTTGCCTACAGAGGATTAAAAGCTTTAATGAATACAATAACTGATGTGCAGAGTGGTGATGGTGATCGCTCCCTGAATCCAGATCTCATTTTAGATGGGATTATTGCTACCATGTATAAAATGAAATTAAATGATAATAAAGATGTTTTAACTCTTTTGGAAAGCAAATCGACTATATTAGGAATTGTAAGAGATTCAGCAGATGTTAACAGGTCGATAGCTGACGGAAAACCTGTCGTTTTAGCAAATCAAAAAGCAAAAGCTGCAAAAGCTTATATGGAAATTGCTTTCAAAATTAGTTAATACCTATTATATGATAAATATTAATAGTTATTATATAGTAACCATATAAATATAAAAAGTATTAATTATTATTACTATAAGGAGATCTTAAAATGCCAAGAAAATTATTAGATACCGTACAAGAAATGGAAGCAAAAGAAGCAAAACAGGCTGCAGAAAAGAAAGATAAAGAAAAAGGCGAAAACAAAAAACCAATCGAAAACATCATATCCAGAGAAGGTTTAAAAAATAAACAAATATCTGCCAAAGTAAATATGAAAATGTTCAATGCATTTACGAAAATTAACAGAATGCAAGGATTATCAAATAATTCTGCGCTTAATATGATAATCACAAAGTATGTAAGAGAAAACAAATCTTTATTAGATGAAGATGACTTTATTTAAATATCGGTATTAATAATTATATAAAAAGTAATACCAATTTTGGATTTTTTTTAATTTTAAGCAAAAAAAGTATTGCATTTTTTTTTTGTAACTTGTACAATAGACATTGATACAAATTAATGAAGTATATACAATACATCAAAAAAACAGAAAAAAAGCCAATCCAGCAAAAGGAAAGGCTTTTATCATGTAGGACTCTTTCAGGAATTGCCCGTTCCGAAAGTTCCGAATGATATGACGTCACCATATCGCTCAGAGTGTCATAAACACGCCCTAACAAATCTAATTATTTCGGAGTTTATTATAACAAAGATATTTTAGATTTGCAAGTGGGAGTTTTATACATATTTCTTACAGAAATGAGCAGCGTATGGTAAAAATCATACACTGCCCTTTTTATTTCCCTTTCTTTACACCACGGATGTAAAAACGGCAGTAACCACAGAAATGAGGTATATTGTCATGGAATTAAGTAATTATGCCCGCATCGGGAAAGGCGTGATCACAAAGGCGATCGGCCTGCAGGAAAACTACATAGATGTCTTTGAAGTAGCGGAATCAAAACTGGACGAGGAAAAATCCGGCTGCGCCGGCTGCCCGCTCTGCCAGGCCAAGTGCCAGATGCGTGACCTGGGCGCAGGGGAAGCCATGGAAATACTGGAATCCAAATGCAAGGAATGCCCGCAGGCTGTCTACACGGAAACTTATACCGAAAAGAAAAAGTACATCAACGAAAAGAACCAGTTCGGCTACCAGGAGACTTTAAAAAGCAACGCCATTAAGCTTCTGATGGTCTATCATTTCTTACAGCCAAATGCCAGCGGCATGGTCACGGATATCAGCATAAAAGGGCTGGCGGAAATGGTCGGATGCACCACGGCAACTGTCCGTGCCTGCAACAAGACCCTTTCCGGCTACGGCTACTGCCATACCTGTGAGTCCGGGATTTATGACGGCTGCATCAATATCATTCTTCCGGAATACAGGGATTACCATAAAACCGCCGCAGAAGGCGGCAGGGGCTATATTACGATGTCATCCGGCATGATGCACAAAATCCTCGGATTACAAGGCGTGAATACGCTACGGCTGAATTTAAAAGGGATCCTGGAAATTGACAGCAGCTCCTCCAGCAGCACGGAAGACCCGGAGCTTGCATCAGCCACGACCACCTATAAAAAACTGCGCGGCTTTCTTCCGGCTTACTGCAAGCGCAACGTGATTGTCCGGGCACTGCAGCAGGACAGCTCCATTTTCAAGTGTGATTTTTATGAAAGGGCCGTGACATTCCACACAAGCAGGGAATTTGTGCAGAAAAACATTCGCAGCGCAATGTTAAAAAACGAAGAAGCTGAAATAAAATCTTACATAGATACCCTCAACCAGACGCTCTCCCAGGCAGGCAGAACCTATCTAAACGGCGCTGATCCGCTGGCCGATGCCCGCCTGGAAGATTACCATATCGCTATAGCTGGCGGGTACGAACTGCTCAGCCTCTCCGAAAAAGATTATAAGGATCTGGCGTCCATGTGCGTACAGTACAGCCGCGACATGGTCCGGAAAGCCGTCATATCCGTCTATAATGATTACACCCTGCATGGGACGGAAATCCGGAATTTCGGCGGCATCGTGCGCACCATCATACGTGCCATGCTGTCAGCCGACAGGGCTGCGGCATAACATCCAGACAGGGTACGCATGGCACCATGCCGCGCTGCTTTACATGGGGGATAAAAAGAACACCTGTTTTTTTGAATATCCCGCATGGCTTCAGGGATTTTATGCCCTTTTTTAATTGATTAAAATCTTCATTCATTTCTATTATTCTAAACATTCTGTTTATTTCGATTATTTTCCAAATATTTAAAATAAATATTTAAATTTTCTGAATATTTAAGTTATCAACACTATCAGGTTTTCATCCTTTTGAAGATAATTTCATCAAATCAGATAGAATTATATCCATATTTTAAGAAATTCATCTGCATTTTCTATTTTTCATCCACCACTAAAAAACGTAATTTATAATTATATATAAAATTCCCTTGTTTCACGCAGCTTTCCGGATTTCTATTTTAGCAATGTCTGTATTAATGTCTGTTATAATATCTTATTAATATATGTAAATAAATGATATGTAAGGTCACATCCATTTATACATGTAAAATATATTTATATTACAGATACAGAATAAATTTTCATATATGCCTACATTTGTTTATACAATGATACAGATAAATCTATATCCATGCATTCAACAGTTTTCACTGTACCAAAATAAAAGCCTACTAAAAAGTACCAGATTCTTGACAACTGCTGTATCCAGCCGTACACTATTTATATACCACTTTAGACGAACGTATTTAGTTCAGAAAAATAAACTTTTATACCAAAAAAATCATTGATAAATCAAACATTTTGACATATACTATAAGTGAACCAGAAAGGTTCCGTGAAGCGGCACGTATCAAGCTGTACTGCGCCTGGGCAGGTAATATACCAGGACTTTAAAGTATCCGGAAGGATGCTGCGCCCGCACCAGGGAGATACGGTGAGTCCGCGTCGGGGACTTAACATTCCGGCGACTGATTGATGCCTGGAAGGGTATCCCGGCTGACAGCCAGCATAAAACCGCTTTTTTAGATTACCGATGCGTTGGATAACTAAATGTCCAACGCATTTTTATTTTTTAAAGATAGCTATTTCTGTAGCTCAAATATTTTGGGTATTTGTAATTAATCTTTATGGCTTTCTTTTTTCCATTCATCTGATAGTTCAATTAATTTTTCCTGAATTCCATCAAATGCATGTGCTTTAAAAAGCCTTGAGATGTTTAATACATAGTGCTGATTGTTATTAACATTCAAAACAGATAGTTTTTCCAAATCATTGATATTTATTTTGGTATCATTGTAATTTACATAAATATTTTGAACAATATGGTTATCTATAGTATCACCAACCTTAAAAAATCCAAAGTGTTTATCATCATATCTATACCGAATACTGTCTGACCTTTCCTTTACAATTTCGCCAGAGCAGAGATACAGCCCGATAAAATGAAAGATGGATTCAGTAAACCCAATACCGTTTTTTTGAAGGATTTGTTTTTTGCGTATACTTTTTAAAACAAAATCCAGAGTTTCTAATTCTATGTTATGAAATAGATGAATATTTTCTGTATCAGATTTCAGCAGCTCAAGCGCTGTTATCGCTTCTACAGAAAGACCTGTTTTTTCATTAATATCTGTCAAGGCATAAGTAGGCTTTTCAATATATCCCATTAAATAATCTGCACTGCAGTCAAAGTAATTGCAATATACAGAAAGCCATTGTACACTGATTTCTTCTGCAGAATTCTTTGCTAAATGATTCTGCAGTGATTTTTTTACGCTGTACTTTTGTTTTGTCCTTGCATCAATATTTTTTACATCATTAGCTGAATGGTATGCCAGTATGCCTGTATCAAATAGGGAAGATGCAACTGAATCAGCCCATCCGCGTTTGCTGGTATCTATTTCATTAATAGAATACAGGTATTTTAAACATTTTCCAAAATGATAATTAGGAATTTTATTTCTCATTGATTCTCCTTTCTCTATATATAAGAATCGATTTGCGAATTAAATTTCTTGATTTTAATGTAGCATAAACGTATAATGAATGCAAGGACCAGTTGAAACGCTGTCAGCGGTGGCGTCAAAATTAGAAACTGCTTTGACGGATTCCGTGTGGAAGAAAATTATATTTTAAAATATTGGAGATACATTTATGAAAATAAAAAGCCATGATAGGAAAGAGATTATATGATGAATAAAAAGAAAATTAATGACCGAAAACTAATCATAAATGAGATCAGTAAGGCTGCACAGTTATATAAAAAACATCTTGTTGGAAAAAAATTTTTATACGTTTTCGATGGCAGATACATAGAGGTTTGTTTTAAATCTGATAGTTTCAGGCATTTGACCGGAGTGGAAACCAACCTTTCAGCCAGGAGATTTTATCAGTATGCAGTAAAAAATCAGTTACAGTCTTCACAAATTTATTTTACATCCAGGCATCCATATTCACTATGTAAAAAGAAATTAAAACATATATGTGAGATTGCTGTATTGGCAAGAACAGAGAATTTCATGCTGGAGGAGATCCTGACAAATACAAAAAGCTACAGGTTTGGGACAACCAACCTTAATTTTACCCTGTGTCTGAACAAAGAGTATCATGAAAATGGACAGGAAAAAAGTGAATGTTACATAGTGGAATCACTACGGGATGAAGACTGTTTCAGTAAAAGCAAGACTGCATACGAGGTCAGCCATATTTTTTCAAAAGATAATTCAGACAAAAAATATAGTAACTTGCTTTTCATGGATAGAAGGTCAGATCTGGATATGCTTCCTGATAAAGTTATCTCGATGATTGAAGATAACCTGAAATGAAAATTCTGTATATTAGAAAAAGGGCATACCTGAAAAATAAAAAGGTAGTGTTCTTATTTTTGTGTCTATGACCTTTATCCTTATTCCGGAGGCCGGGTGTGGGCAGAGCCCACAAAGCCTTGTAAATACTGGAAATTCTGGCAATAGCCTATGCTGGAAATCATAGGTAAATAGAATCTCAAAGACACAAAATTAATTACACCCTCAATAAAAATATGATATGCCCTATATATTGTTTATGCGTCTTGTACAGCCTTATTTTTTGCGCGGATGAGCGTGGATTTTGAAATTCCGGTCAGTTCTGTTACCTGCCTGTAGGAATGGTCTTGCAAAAGTCCAAGCGCGTGCTGTATCTGTTTTCTGCCATACAGACGGGGACGCCCTTCTTTGAAATCCGGCTGTCTTTTTGCGATGGCCTTTCCCTCCTGAGTGCGTTCAACTATCATGTCACGCTCAAATTCCGCAAACGCCAGCATAATGTTCCGGATCAGCTTTCCGGTCGGCGTATTGTCTAGCAGTCCCATATTCAACACATGGACTGTAATCCCCTTGTCCAGTAATGTCTGTACCAGCTCTGCCCCCTGCGATGCGCTCCGCGCTATCCGGTCCAGTTTGGTAATGACCAGTTTGTCCCCTGTCTGCAACTTATTCAAAAGCCGGTCGAGTTCCGGCCTGTGAGCCTTGGTTCCAGTAAAAGCGTCTGAATAGATCTCCTCCGCCCCGTTTTCCTTTAATGCTTTTTCTTGTGCCTCCAGGCTGTTCCCGTCCCTGGCCTGCATCTGCGTCGACACCCTGCAGTATCCGTATACCATAAATATCCACCTCACTTACGATACTAAGTTATGACACTTCCTTTCCTATTGATTTTACTGCATGCTGTTTTCAGTGTCAATACTGTTAAGTTGTGATACTTTTAGGTAAATTTTTTATTTTGTAACAGTTCAATGGGGTATTTGAATTATTACCTTATTTTCAGTAACCAATTTTAATTTTAATAATATTCTTTATTGTAGATTGATTTTCTAACCATTTCATTCACTTTATTTGTTGTTCAGATAAAACAGTTTTTTTGTGATTACATCTGCTATTTGCACTACATCTGGATGTTCACTGGTAAGTTCCTCAAGATGTTTTTGGATATTCTCCACACCTGGTTCATCCTGTTTCATTCTCAGATTGAGCTGACCGTTTACATATTCAACTATTATTTCAAGCATATACACTTGTTCGTTGGAAAGCTTTTCAAGGAGGTTTGCAGTACTCTCTGTATTCTGTTCGATGATCAGATTGAGCATAACGCCAGCATATACAGCTGCTATCTGCGTTACATTTGGGTGTTCGTTAGAAAGTTTTTTAAGGCATCTCATGGTATTCACCACATCCTGCTCATTTTGTTTAATGCTCAGATTAAACAGCCCTTTTGCTAAAAGTATAGCCATTTCGTCTACGCCCAAATGTTCGGTGTATAGCTTCTCAAGTCGATTTACAGTACTTTTCATACCCTGTTCATCCTGTCTGCGACTCAGATTGTACAGGCATTTTGCGAGTTCAGTAGCAATTTCAGTTATATTAGGGTGCTCGTTGTAGAGTTTCTCCAAACGCCAAGCGGTTTTTTCTGCACCTTGAACATTCTGTTCACAGCTCAGATTGAATAAACCCTTTGCGAAAAGAATGGTTATTTCCACCGCATCCGAATGCTTAATGTAGAGCTTCTCCAAACATCCGATTGTTTTCTCAGCATCCTTTCCATCCTGTTTGTTGCTTAGATTGAAAAAACCTTTTGCAAGCTCAGCAGTAACTTCGGTGATATCTGAGTGATCGGCGTAGAACTTTTCCAGACGCTTTACGGTTCCTTCAGCATCTTGCCTATCCTGTTTGTTGCTCAAATTAAACAGACTTCCTGCGAATGCAATTGCAATTTCTGGATTATTCGGGTATCTGGTAACAAATTTATCCAATAAGCTAACCAGTTTTTCACATTGTTCAACTGCATTACAGTAGTACGTTGCATTTAGTACATATTGCGAGTAATATAATGAGGCATTTTTAAATGAAAGAATGCTGTCCGTAAATAAAATATCCCATCGTTCAGGAAATTCGTTTAATAAATGACCAAAATCTTGGATTAGTCGTTCAAAAAATATAGCAGCAAGAACTGGGTACTTCCATATAGTTAAAATAAAATCATGGATTGTTTTTGCACGTTTTTCAAATAACCAATCAAATACAAAATACTCCCCAACTATATCGGGGCGAAGTGCTGGAAGATTGCCATTAACTATAAGTCCTATCTGATACAGAAAATCCTCAGGGAATTCAAAATAATCAGATTTGTCTTCAATAATTTTCCATATATCTGGCAAAAGTTCTGTCAGTTTCTCTACAGGTACGCCTTGAAGCGCAGTAGCTGTACATTGCAGATATATACATGCATTGTATAGTTTCTGATCCAATAAATCTGTGTGCATTACATTTTTGATAGTAAATTGGATTCTCTTTTTTTCCCTGCTGATTACATAATTAAGAATATCTGTCCGTTTCCATTGTTCAATGTCATTACTTTCGATGTAGGCATCAGTCAACAACATTGCATACAATGGGCGACACATGCTTGGATCAATGGTTTTCAGTTTCTGTAATAACATTTGACTTGATTTGTTTTCCAATACCATGCCTGATTTCGTTTTATCCTCTTGCAGGGCTAATGCATAATTTTCCATAATACTCACAAGATCTTGATCTGTTAATGGGATCAAGTTTAAAAATTTCTTTCGATAACAAGCCTCCTTTAATTTGATTTCATTATGGACGTTACTATATAATTGATTCGTCCATGCAAATTCTTCTGGAACTTTGTATGCAACCCTTTCTGCTGGCAGAAGTTGTATTGATAGATCTCGTAGCTGCTCGTTCAATGAATCTATCCATTTTCCAGATGCCATTGCGTGTTCCCGCATATAATCCGTGTTCAATAATATCTTTTGTGTGATATGTTCAATAATCGCGGAAAGATTGTGATAATTACTATACTCTAATTGATTTGTCCATACAGAATCCTCTGGACTTGTTCCAGGTTCTCTTTCTACTAGCAAAAGCCGTATCGGCAAGCTGCGTAGCTGTTCGTTTAATGATTCCATCCATTCCCCAAGTTCTCTTGCGTGTTCCTGTACATCATCCGCAATCAGCAGCGTTTTATGTGTAAGATTAGAGGACATCCCATTAAGATTCGCATAATCACTTGATTTTAAATAATGAGAATGCCAGCCAAGGGGTAATTGATTTTGAAATTCATATGCCATCCTGCTTTTCCCACAACCGCCTGGCCCTGTGATAGCCCACCATTGAAAAGGTATATCAGGAGTCTGGAGAAATTTGTTTAGTTCCTCAAGCTCTTTTTTACGTCCGGATAACGGCACAATTCCCGCATCATAGGAAAATCGGTTTGAAAGGTTGCTTGATTTCAATGCACCGACAGGACGGATTTTCTGGTATATATCAGGCTTGGTTTCCTCCAGAAGATGTTCCAGTATTACACGTACAGCTTCATGGCGTCCCTGTTCATATAAAATTACACGTATATATTTTTCGCCAAGTTTTCTGACCTTTTCATCTTTCTCAGATTTCTTGCAACCGATGATAGAATAATGGTTTACACCTTTTATTATGGCATCCCGGATGATATCCATAGTACGGTCTTTTTCAAGGCTGCATCCCAAAAAGAGCATGAGCCTTTTCTCAAAACAAGCTTTTAAGTCATGGATCAACGGCGAACTTTTCCCATAATGGCAGTCATATTGTTCAGAAGTAAAGACAATATTTTCATATTCTATCAGGTTACCAGTAACAGTCCCATGCATCTTAAATAAGCCACAATGATTTTGATTCCTTATGAATTGTTCCAGTACCGGATGCCCCGGATGGGAAACTGTTCGAAATGGATACCCACATTCCCTGTAGACAGTTTCTAAAGTTTCATCAAAATTTGTCGTCAGCACAAGTCCCTGAAACAGCCAGGGCAGCAGGGAGATTGCTTCTTTCGGAAAATCGACCATTTTATTAGTCAAATGGTTTGATGAAAACAAATGTGCAATGTCTCTTGCCAGGTTTGACGGTGTCCGTAAATTTTCTAACTGTTGGGCTGCATCCATATAATGTCCATCCCTAATCAGTTTCTTGACCTGATTAGAATCAGATCTGTTTGTGATTTTATCAGCTAATTCTGTGAGTGCCTGCTTCCAGGAAGGATATGCAAACTGTGTAAGCCCAGCACCAACAAAAGGGACTAAATTTGACAGGTTTTCTTTAATCTCACTATACACATCTTTATTATCAGGATGGTAAGCCATAATTTCTTCAAAAGAATATGCCAAGTACATCACCACTTTCGTATTTTTTCTATTATACAATACTATACGTATAATTTGCAATGAACGTCATTAATTTTTAAAATAGGATTGTATCAACAACCCATAATCACGCCATTACACTTTTAGGATAAAAGTATTTATTTAGACGAACGTATAAAGTGGTACTTATATAAATTTTTTGAATGGGGGAATATGAGATGGGGAAAGAATATGCCTATGCGCGTATATCGCGTAAGACGCAGAAAATAGAGAGACAGATTGAAAATCTTACAAAGGCTTATCCGAACGCTCGGATTTATCAGGAAGCCTACACTGGAACCAGGACAGAAGGACGGAAAGAATTTCGTAAAATGCTGTCTGTTGTAAAGCCTGGAGACACTATTATCTTTGACAGCGTATCCCGCATGAGCAGGAATGCGGATGATGGAATTAAGCTGTACATGGATTTATATGATAAGGGGATTAATCTGGTGTTTCTCAAAGAGCAGTACATCAATACAGAAGTCTACAAAGAATCCATCCAGCAGACGATAGATGCTACGGGAAATGAAATAGCTGACATTTACATTGAAGCTACGAATAAGGTGATTAAGCTGCTGGCGGAGCAGCAGATCCGGAAAGCGTTTGAACAGTCAGAAAAGGAAGTGCAGGATCTGCATGAGCGTACCAGAGAAGGTATCAGAGAAGCCAAGCGCAAAGGAAAACAGGTAGGACGGGCTGCGGGAACAATGGTTATAACAAAGAAAAGTGTAGAAGCGAAAAAGTTGATGCAGGAATATAACAGGGATTTTGACGGGACATTGAATGACATTGATACGATGACGCAGATCCGTGCGCGGGTTGGTACTTTGAGCAGAAATACATATTACAAGTACAAGAAAGAATTGTTTGAGCAGATTACATAGTATCCGGCAGTTTGCAGGCTTATATATGCCAGCCTGCAAACTGCCGGATAATTTTTGAAAGTTGTTTTTTTAATTACTGCGTTTTCTGTTCTAAATCCATCTCCTGGTAAATATTCAAATGGCTGTTCTCCATTCCAACCGATGTCAGAAGGCATTCCAGATAATATTCCACGGTGCTGATTCCATATTTCCAGTGGCCTGAATAGTAATCACGCATATACTCTAAAACGGACTGCGCGATTCTTTCAGATGGCCAGCATTCCAGCTCATTCATGTATTTAGCCGATACATTGAACATCTTGACAAAAGAGATAAAAACTTTCTCTGCACACTCAGCTTCAGGACTGAGGTCCTGAACGTTTTCAGCAGACATGCTCATATAGTCATCATATAAGGAACTGACCAGTTTATCTGAAATGCCATCTATATTATCTAATTTTGTGGCAGTGTCATCGGTACAGTAATTTTTTAAAAACTCATACTCTGTCCTGCAGTGGTCTGGAGAATATGTAAAGCCGGGATACCTTTTGATAAATTCGACTTTTAATGCACTTGTTTTAATATGGCGCATCATATCAAAAATGTGCATTAAAACTTTATCAGCAAATTTATTTCCCATAAATAATCACATCCTTTTAATAAATTATTTGCTAAAATTTCTTGTACAATTTTAGTATAAATCATTTTATTCAGTTGGCAATATACTATTTTTAAATAAAAAGAGTTTCATAGTCTAATCTGCTCATAAATGAACCGATTTTTTATTTTAGTTTTCAAATTTCATCATACTGCACAAAAATATAAGTAAATTCAATGTAATTTGTATGCAATTTGTATGCAATATAAACTTTAAAATCTTCTATATCTCCAGAATGTAAAATGAGATAAAAATGAAAATAGTATAATAGGATCTGACATTGGGAAATAATACATTTTAATACTCCCGGCACCGAAGGTGCTTTTGGGGGGTTGTAGGGGGCCCGCCCCATGCCATTTAAGTGACGAAGGAACGGAGACTTTGCCAGCCAAAGTCTTAAATGCAAGACCTTGACAAGTCTGATCCGCCATGATAGCATATAATTGTAGATATAGTTTTGATGTAAGACTTTGGCAAGACTTTACTAAGACTTCTGCAAGACTTTTGGGAAATCTATAAAAAATTTTTAAGCTGGCTGCAGAACAGGGGTGGTTGAATATGGCAAGCTGTAAATTTGAAGGAGGAAAATACAAAGGGGCATCCGAGGTAAAAGCACATTTCCGGCATAATGATATTGATCCTGGAAGACGGGCTGTTGCTAAGAAAAAAAATAAGCATATCGACCTCGATAAATGCAAGTATAATTTTAATATATTAGGGCTGAGTTATGAGGAACGCTGTAAAAAATACGATGACCGGATTGCATATCTTGACAGCCACGGCAATACAAACAGGCGCAAAGACCGGGTAACTGCTCAGTGCATCGAGATCCCGGTTCCGGCAGCTCTTCCGCGGGACCGTTACAGAGAATGGTTTTTACGGATTGCGGAGATGCTGCGTGCAAAATACGGAGAAGAAAATTTTCTGGATGCGGATATTCACTACGACGAAGAACACGAATACAGAGAGCCGGAGACTAAAAAACTGGCAGTATCGCGTGTGCATGGGCATTTTATGTTTGTGCCGGAGATTGATGGAAAGCTGAACTGCAAGCAGATGACACTGCGAAAAAATATGAAAGCACTTAATCGTGAGATTGATACAATGACCAGAGATGAATTTGGATGCTCATTTATGAGCGGGACAAAGAAAAAGTCATTGAAAAAAGTCGAGGAACTGAAACAGGAGAGTGAAAATGCAGAACTGTTATGCCAGATTGAGCAGGCTCAGGAGGAATTAAATGCCCGCCAGGCTGCTGTGGATGCCTATAAAGCTGTTTTAGATGCGAGGGATAATGAACAGCGTGAGAAAGGTGAAAGGCTCTATAACGTGCAGAATACGCTGTCAGAATGGCAGGCGGAGCTGCAGAAGCGTGAAACGGCTGTCCAGGATCTGGAGCAGCAGAAAAAAGCAGTATTACAGGAGCGGGAAGCAGTCAAGCAGAAAGAAAGCCAGCTTGATGAAGCGATCCGGGCTGTTTCGGAAATGCCGGCGATGAGTGAATGTGTGGAAAAAGTGCTTGATGTTGCTTTTGTTACGCTGAAGGTGTCGCCCGGATCTGATCCGGTAAATTTTGTAGCGCGAAGGTATCTGGAATATCTGCAGGAATCGCAGAAAGAACGGGCAGAGCAGATGTGTAAAGATGTGAAGCGTACCGTTCCGGAGTATACTTTTGACACACAGCAGGATCAGCAGGATGAAGCGGTATTTTAATTTTTTTCATTACAGATACATAAAAAATAATTGCTGTCAGATAAATTTTAATTACGTAAGTAATAAAAACAGCACCACCCGTTAATCGGATGGTGCTGTTTTTATTATAGGTTTTCTGCAAGCTGTTCAACATCTGTAACAGTAAGCCCGCAGTATTCGGCAGCTTCTTCGATTGTAAATTTTCCTGTTTTCAGCATCCTGGCTGCCGTTTTCTTATTTGCTTCATCCATGCCGAGTATTTTTCCCTGATTTAAAATGATTCTTGCTTCTGTTTCAATTAATGCCCCCGCATCATAGAACCTATGCTTTTCTGAGTTTATACCGGCTGCATGTTCTGAAGTTTTTTTACTTCCGAAACGGGAAGCCCGGAACCGACAGCAACTTCCTCAATGGTGAGTTTTCCCATCTGCAGCAGCCTGAGTGCCGTTTTTTTTGCAGCTTCTTTTTCAGCTTCGTTTTTTAATCTGCGAGCTTCTGTCTCAATCAGTGCCCCTCCCATAATATCACCTACGCCTTTCTTTACATTCTCATATTTCTGTGTAATCTCTTTTATTACGTCGCTGGAAAGCTCTATGATAGTACGCTTGTCAAATGCGCCGATGATTCCCTGTTCCTCCAGACCGTTCAGCCTGTCCAGTATTTCTCTGTATTCTGATTTAAGGTTTTCCAGCCTTTGTCTGCTGCTGTTATAATCTGGAAAGCTGTCCTCATGCGAAAATATATAGAACGGGATCAGCATCAGCAGGCGTTTTTCAAAAATATCATCCAGTAAATATGACTTCACTTTCATGATGGGGATGTCATACTGTACCGTTCCGCCCGGCGTTACAATCACGTATTTCATTTTATCCGGTGTCTTTTTACGTGTGCGCAGGTACAGCACCGCTGTATTGGGGAATGTTACAGTCAGTGTCTCCTCTGTGATTTCGCCCTCATCAAGCGCTATCTGGCTGTCGTACTCGAAAAGCCTTATGGTTATCCTGCCGTTCGGATAGCTGCTTTCGCACTCCAGATGGTACTTTTTTGTTTCTGTTCCGGTTATCCGGAAATTGGTGTCCGTTATCCGTTTCCTGTCCGCCTCATCCTGCTGGTCTATAAAATGCTCATTCGGGAAAAACTCTATTTTTTCATCCCCGGTGTAGCTTTCACCGAAAATTTCGTTGATAACAGGGATGACCAGTTTCCGGCAGTCGTTCAGGATGGTGCGGAATGCCCCGTCGTATATGTCGCTCATTTTAGCTGCCTTTCTCATTATTATGGTTTTATCATAGCATTAATTAGTGGTGTATTCAATGGATTTTATTTTTACGGAAAAACATGGATGTGCCGGCTGTTTCCCGGTACATCCATGCTGTAGTATTTATACGGCAATTTTAAGTTCGTGTGTGTCGGCATCAAAGCAGTAACAGCTGTCAGATAAGATTTCTTCCGCTGGCACTTCTGTCCCGTTAATTTCTTCGACCATCTGTTTCAATTCTGACGGGTGCCCGAATTTTTCCGGAACGATGATAAGTTCGTGGACGGAGCTTGGAAGTACGTAGAAGTTTCCGAGCTTTTCTGCTACAGCATCCAGAAGACCGTCATATAAAAGTATTCCTGCACCGTATGTCTTGTTTTGATTTGTAGCTATGTACATTGGCGGTTCATCTCCTGTGATACTGGTAAAATCGAAGCCGTCGTATGTGTCTGGCTTGTGCAGGCCACCGCCTGATCCGCTGGATGGGATGCCTAAAACTTCTTTTATCGGCATGATACAGCCGCGGTTGATTCTTGGTGTATTATTCTGCGCCAGGCTGTAGAGTGTTTCTTCGTCAATACCCCAGATTTTTGCCAGGCTGTCACTGACGGTGACTGTCGCATGACCATTATCTGTTCTGGCAAGCTGGATATAATAGGCAACAGCCAGGTCATGGTAATCACGGTGAGGTGCTTCAGACAGAAGTCTGCTGTTTTTATTTTTGCTTATCAGCTTATAACAGATCTTGTCCCTGACCTGTGTAAAATCGGTAACTGCTTCTGCGTCGATGCCGATTTCTGCGCAGGATAACGCAGCCGTACATGTGCTGATGATCTGGCTGACAACTGTTTCAAGCGGCTGTCCGGACTGGAGCGCAGAGAAATACGGCTCCATGTAAATCGCAGGCGCAATTTTCTTATTCTGCGGATGGATAGCAAGACCGGTAAGGTGTACACTATTATTTTTAGTTACATTGACGGCTTCGATCCGGCATTCCGGGAATGCTGCAGTAAGTGCAGTCTGTACGGCGGCAGCAAAATCATTAATTGTATTGATACTTGGCATATCTGATCCTCCTTTTGGGTTATTGAATAATCAGATATGCTCCCGCTGCCGGCAGGCATTTTTCAAGGACTTGAAAAAAAGAAGATGCACCGGAAAGCTGGTATCCCGGCACATCATTTTTTTATTCGGCTATATATTTCCAGTAGTATTCTTCAGATTCAGCTCTCTGGTCATCCAGGTATTTACGGTAGCTTGGATCTATAGTGTCACCGTGGAGCTGCTTCGACCATTCAAATAAAGCTTCTGCGTCAAATGGACTGATGAACAGAACAGGTTCTTCGAGTACGAATGCAGGATTGATTTCGGTAAACCGGTCTAATGCTGCCTGCAGCTTGTCTTTTGGATACAATGACGGGTTTTCGATGGTGCTGTACTTTATTTCTTCGGCATCAAAGAACCGCTCCATCGTGGTTAAGAAGTTTGCCGGAATAATCAGCGTGTCGTTTGTCTTTTCTGTTCTCTTTACTGAGGATAGCGGCTGCTGCAGCTTGACGTCTGAGAAATCCATATATTTTTTATCTGCCATAGTAATCTCCTTTTTGAGTATGATTATAACAAAAGCGGGCGGTACACGTCCACCAGCAGATGGGTATGTACCGCCGTATGTTCGCCCGCTCCGGAGCGGGCCGGGTTCATGAGGTCACTCGCGCCCGTCAGGGCGGTTTTTCTATGCATCCTGTTTTTCAAAATATGCAAGATAAGCCTTGCAGTAACCAAGCAGCATATACTTTGCAAGCCTTTTGGAATCTCCAAAGTCGGCAGAGTATCCGACTGCTTTGTGCAGATATTCGTTGTACATTTGTGCCAGAGGATAATGTTTGTCCGGAATGGCATCCTGTGACAGCACATCTATTTTTTTATATAATGTCAGCATGGTGCGGGTATCATTATCCGGATCGAGAAGCTGTGAGCAGATGGCTGCTGCAATGACACACGCAGCAGCTTCTTTATTTTCCGGCAGGCCGGTTAATTTACTGCGGGCCGGTTTTGTAATCTGCTCTGAATACATCAGGATGTTACCGCGGCTGCTGTTACATTCAAACGGGACGGAATACAGGATATCGCGTTCTATATCGCCCAGCCGGTAAACGTCTCCCTGGCCGCGCCACTGTCTTTCTGGACGACCGTTATATGTATATTTAACGGTTAAGCTGCTGTTTTCCGCATCAAGCGTTATGCTGTCTATGCTTTCATCGCTGCCGAGTTTATAAACAGCCGGATGGAGTGCGGCTGTAACTGCTGCGGCAAGCTGCCTGGCTCCCGTGTCTGACTGCTGCGCCTGCTGTACTGCATAGTCAATGGCTGCGTCTGATATGCCAACATGCACGCCTATAGGGTTTAATAAACTGTTATACTGGCTGATCGGGGATGCTTTGGATTCTCTCAGGATTTTACGGTAATCAGCTCCTGTAAACGGCTTTGTACGGGTGATTAAGGATATGCGGCCTAGAAATTCTGTCGGGATGCCGTACTCATGCAGGTCTGCTTCTGTTACGCAGTCAAGCAGGTCTTTTTCTGATGGCTGCTCATGGCCTGCAGCAGAAAAACCGATACTTTTTGCTCCATAAAGACGTTTGTGTACAATGTTATCAAGCCCTTCAAACGCGCCTAAGCATATGACCAACATGTAAGATGTGTCAAGGGATACACTTTGGCTGTGGTCAGTATGTGTTATTATCCCGCCGCACAGGAATGTCAGGAGATTGTTAATCGGCATGAAACTTGACTCTGTTACCTGGGATTTAAAGACTTTATCTATTTCATCCAGACAGATAATTGAAAATGCTGCTTCTGCATCGTCTTTTGATGCAGCTATGGCATGTGCGATAATCTCGGATACCGAGCAGCCTTTCCAGCCGGCCCCAGTCAGTGCGGATGCGTCTTCAATTAACACAGGCAGGTCAAGCAGCTTTCCGATTGTCTGTACAGCAAGGGTCTTTCCGGTTCCGGACGGGCCAAGGCATAGTATGTTTTGTTTTGGTCTGTCTATTGTTTCGCCTGTGTAGATAAAATGCTGGTAACGCAGATTATGCATCCATGCTGCGGTACAGATGTCTTTCAGATACTGGTCCTGGCCGATGACAGTCTTTTTTAGTTCGCTGTACAGCGTTTCCGGGGTCTGTTTATTGATTTCGTCCATAAAAAGTGTCTCCTTTTCGTATATGTGTAATTATAAAAAAAGAGCCCGCTATCCTACAGACAGTGGACTCTTTTTTATTATTAGTTTTAATTAAATGGCAGCTCTTCGTCGATGCCGTCCGGGATGTCCATGAACTGGCTGGCATGAGAAGGAGACGGCTGTGCGGATGGTGCGGCGGATGATGCAGATCTGCTTTCGCAAAACTCCTGATTTTCAACTACAATGTCCGTTGTGTAAACTGTCTTTCCTTCCTGATCCGTATAGCTGCCAGTCTGGATACGTCCTGTGATGGCGATTTTTATTCCTTTGTAAAAGTATTTCTCGGCAAATTCAGCGGTTTTCCCAAAGCATACGCAACGAATGAAGTCGGCTGACTGTTCGGAGTTTTTAACCATGCGGTCTACAGCAAGGGTGTAACGTGCTATGGCTGTGTTGTTTTGCTGGGTGTAGCGTATTTCTGGATCTCTGGTTAATCTTCCAATCAAAAGAACTTTATTCATATATTTCTTCCTTTCCCTGATGTATTAATTAATATAAAAAATACATGCAGACAGCTTATTTTTGTTTTTATAATCACTTATACGCCCGTGCCGCCAGGCATTTTTTGTTTTGATGGGATGATTGGAAGGTCTGGAATACAGAATGGGGAATGGGAATGATGTGGAATGATAACTGGTCTGTCAGTATTAGTGTTACACATTTTAAATTTAAAAAGTGAAATATGCGAAAACGTAAGAAAATAAAGGGTTTACTGGCATCACATTATCTTGCATACTGTATGGTGGGATAAAGAAGTCTGACATACAGAAAACCTGTATTTACAATAGTTTATGAGGATTTTAAGTGTTTTGTCAGTAATGGCAGACATTTTTACAAACCTTTATATATAATTAATACAGATATAAGATATTATATATACTTTTATCTATAATTGTATTAAATAAAAGTCTGTAATTACTGACAAATGCCTTTAACTACTTTATTCATGCGTATTTTAGCCGTCAGTATTTTTAATTTTATCTGTAACGGTGTCAGTAATAAGTGTTACACTTGAACTATGTATAAATGATTACTGTTATTGTAGGTCAAACAGCATTAAAACTACATTTAAAGTTCGTAATATAGATTATCTGTATTTATAGAAAAGAACTTTCAGAAAAAAATGAAAACTGGTCTGTCAGTATTAGTGTTACACATTTTAAATTTAAAAAGTGAAATATACGAAAACGTAAGCAGATAAAGGGTTTACAGGCATTACGACATCCTGCGGACTGTATAGCAGGATAAATAAGCCTGACATACGGAAAGCCTGTGTTTACAAGAGATTACGAGGATTTTAAGTGCTTTGTCAGTAATGGCAGACATTTTTACAAACCTTTATATATAATTAATACAGATATAAGATATTATATATACTTTTATCTATAATTGTATTAAATAAAAGTCTGTAATTACTGACAAATGCCTTTAACTACTTTATTCATGCGTATTTTAGCCGTCAGTATTTTTAATTTTATCTGTAACGGTGTCAGTAAAAAGCGTTACAATGAACTATGCATATAAATGATTACTGTTATTGTAGGTCGAATAATAAAACTACATTTGAGGTGTGTAATATAGATTATCTGAATTATAGAAAAGGACTTTCTGAAAAAATATCCCTTAGACGTATTATTACGCCTAAGGGATATTTAGTGGAATTATGTATATTATTATTTATTGCTTTCGTCGCTGTCACTATCACTGTTATCCGTATCATCATCCTTACCGGGATTAATGCCGGCTGTACAGGCATCCCGAAATATTCCTCCTGTTCTTTCAATTTTTTTCTTAATCTTAACCCTTCCGTCTTCTGTTTTTGGGTTGTACATCCAGTCTTCGCACTTATACCCGTCGAGCAGCGGTTCGTCGCAGTCCATGCGTCCGGAAACTCTTTTCGGACTCTTTGGATCAACGTAATACCAGCCGCTGACAGCTCCAACGGCTTTTTTTACATCTTCGATAAATGTATTTCTGCCCTGAACTGTACCGTTTGGATTGTTTTTTTTGAACCAGTTTTTATACATATCAAATAACAGCGTGGATGGAAAGCAGTCCCAGCAGGCTTCTGATGTGACCTCTAACAAGAAATCTCTAACCGGGTCATTATAAGTCTTGTATTTTTCCAGAGCCTTTTCACATGACTCTGGTACTTTGATTTCGTAATAATTCATGTTGAGAATCTTGTACAATACATATTCCAGAACGTCTTTTCGGTTCAGATAATCGTTCTTGATGTATTTTCGTTCTATACCTGTGTAGCATTTTGTAAACGGAATGAAAATCTGCCGTCTGTAAAAGCTTTCGGATTTATCTTTGGTACGTGGCATTTCATTTACACATTGAACCATGAACCCCTTGAACTGATAGGCAATCGGTGTCTTGAACTTACGGTTGATCTGAATCACATCGTTTGTAATAATAGCCTTTAAGTTTGCAGCTTTATCAATGAACGTGCCGACATCGTTTTCATCTGTGATGATAGAACTTGCGTGAATCAAAGGCTCTAACATGAAGTCTTTCCCAAAGTCGGACAGCGGGATAGCAGCACACGTGCGCTCGCCTGCGAGGTTTCGCATCAGAACACATAATGTTCCTTTTCCATTGTTGCCCTTCTCTGATACAAACCAGGCTGCTTTATTCCAGCGTACGTTTGGCCGGATGATGGCTCCCATGATCTGCCAGATACATTCGGCAATATCGTCATCATCAAACAATTCCTTGATCCAGTCTTCTACATTCCAATCCGTATTGTCTTTTGGATTATGAATGGTAATATTGGATGCAACGGGGTTGTAATCCACACGGCATTTTGCTGTGAACACTTTTTCAGAATCAAATGGTTCCAGAATCTTGGTTTTGTAATTAAAAATGCCGTTATTGACAGCAATCAGATCTGGGTCGCTGCAGCGTTCTACGCGGTCTGCTTCTATTCGTAAAATGTTCATAGTCTGTTTGATCTGTACTTCTGTTAATTCAGGATTAAATTCAGATATTTTTTTTTCAATTTCTTTCTCTCTGGATATGTAGATTCCCTTGTCCGGGCCGTCTTCCTGATAAATACCCAGAATGTCATAGCTTTCGTCTGTACCTTTGCCTGCACAGTTGATATTCTTAATAGAATACATTCGTAACATGATTTTCGCAATCATAGCTGGTGTGAGGTCAGTCGGTACTGACATTTTTGTTCCCTCTGGGGCTGTTTCATTGTGTCTGCGGAATTCATTTTGTGTCAGGCTGATAACCTGTTCTGTGATATCTTTTGGATCACTGTAAGCATCTATGGTGTTGTTTTCCAGAAAACTGTTTACACACATATCCAATGCTTGGCTTCTTGAAGATGGAAATGACAAGGTGATGCTCGCATCAAAGTCATCCGTCTGCGGTACGATTAAATCTCTCATAATATTTTCCTCCCGTTATCGTAACTATTATTATCCTGCAGGACTTCGACTGCATGGACATATCCCTCATTATAGGATTCCTGCTGCACCTGGCTGATAATATCAGCCAATGCCTGCGGATCGCCGTATTCAGCACACTGCGATGCCGCGTTCTGCATCTGCTCTAAAAACCGGAAGCTCATATCTGTAGCTTTCATATGTATCAACACCTTTCCTATATATTTCTGATTAAGCCTGTACGTCTGAAAAAATTTATGCTTGTCACACTGCTGTCTCAATTCTATACGGCAATTTTTATAGATAAAAGTCTTGAAATTTGATTGTTTTTTTAGTATTATGTGGCGTTAAACATACGGCTGCTTTTTGTAGTATTTCAGGGTATAAAATGCCTGTTATTTATCAAAAAATTTGAAAAGTATATACTTAGATATAATTTTGAATAAAAAAAATATATAAAAGATAAAAGAGATACATTTTAAATGAATGAAAAATATTATGGAATGATAAAAAATGAAAATATGTATCATAG
>ERZ778518.1024-NODE-1024-length-21680-cov-5.182566_pt1 | contig 21680 bp, 16 predicted proteins | sample MGYA00510340_ERZ778518 | MGnify/ENA primary metagenome ERZ778518 (study PRJEB29527, sample SAMN07138967) | mouse gut metagenome | material: feces | host: mouse | place: China:Nanjing | collected 2016-01-25 ...
TTCCAGGTCAGGCGGCAGCCCGGATTCCACAGCGTCCCCTCCCGCGGGATTGTCGGCTGGAGAGTGCTGCCCGCGCGGGGCCGCGGGGGGTGAGCCGGAGGGGGCAGCGGGGGCAGAGGAGGCGGCGGGGGTGGCGGAGGAGGTGGCGGCGTCGGCGGACACTGCGGGGGATGAGGGGAAGTACAGGGGTGGGACGGGGGACAGGGCTCTGGTCTGCAAGGCGGAGGCGCTTCCGGGGGCGCTGCCGGGGGCAGCGGACAGAACTCCAGTACCTGGCTCAGTTTGTTTTTCAGCAGCATCTGGTTCTGCGTGACCGCTTCGACAAGAGCGGTCACGCTTTTGTTGACGGTCAGCACATCCCGCGGGCAGGCACAGGGACTTGTGCCCGGCAAAGTCCCCAAGATATATTGCAGTTTCTCACCCTCGGCGTTGAGGATATGGCTCAAGGCGAGCTCCTCCATGGCGATGGACGCAATAATCATGGTCAGAGCCTCCTCCCGTGTCATATCCGCCCCATTGGGAGGAAAGGAAGGCATAGACATATTCAAAACTCCATAACGCGTTCCGGGCTGTGCCGGAACGGGAATGCGCGGCAGGGGATCCATGCCGCTGTTCTACTCTATGACGGCCGGGGCGTCTCCGTTCCAGCAGGAACGCTCCCGGCGGCGGACGCATAGACTATCCCGGACGCAGCTCTGCAAAGCCCTCCTCTTCCGCCGCAGTCTGTCGGCGCACCTTCCGCGTGCGCCTCTTTTCTGAAAGGAGATCTTCTCTTATGTCTTTTGCCCAGCTTTCCAGCGGCCAACCCGCCCATTGAGCGGGAAGACGCAGTCAATCAGATCCTCTCCTCCATTGCCATGGAGGAGCTCGGACTGAGCCATATCCTCAACGCCGAGGGGGAAAAGCTTCAATATATTCTGGGGACTCTACCCGGCCTCAGCGGTCCTCCCGCCACGGTCAACGATGTGCTGGCCGCCAACGAGAGCGTCCGCAGTATGCTGGGGAGACCGCCGCACAGAACCAGCTCTTCCTGAAAGCGAAGATGCAGGGAGCGCTGACAGCCTCCCCCATGCAGGGTCCCACCGGAGCGGATGGTCCGCGCGGCGCTCCGGCGCTGCGGGTCCCACTGGAGCCGCCGGGGCCGGACGGCGCGGCAGGATTGGCCGGGATTACGGGCGCGGCCGGTGCTGCCGGGGCCACCGGGGCAACCGGCCCCACCGGACCGACGGGGCCCTCCAGACCGAATCCCACCGCCATCTCCGCCTTTGCTGCCAACACCCAGGGACGCAGCATCCCGGTGTCGCCGAATGGGACTCTCGTCGTCCTGCCCAACGCCCAGGCTCTGTCCCCCGGTTTTACGGCTAACTCTTGGGACACCGTGTTTACCGTGCCTGAGTCCGGCGTCTAACAGATTTCTTACCATTCTTCTCCAAGATTGCCGGAACCGCTGTCCTGACGCCAGACGGCGCAGGGGCTTCTCTGTCCATCATCCGGCTGGATGAAGCCAGCGGGGCGGGTGAAATACCGCCTGACTCCGGGGAGCACGACTCTGATATGGAGATAGAGGACGATTGACCGGAACGCCGCTGAAATATTGCTCCCGCTGGCTTTTGCCGGCGGGAGCCGATGATGAGGAACAGAAGGAGGACCCGCTATGGTGAGCGTCAGTCTGTGTATGATCGTGAAAAATGAGGAGGACGTACTGGAGCGCTGTCTCGAGAGCACAGCGGATCTGGTGGATGAGATCATCATTGTGGACACCGGATCCACCGACCGCACCAAGGAGATTGCCGCCCGTTTTACGGGACAAATCTTCAATTTCCCCTGGCAGGATGATTTTTCCGCCGCCCGGAACGAGTCCTTTTCCCACGCCTCCATGGATTACTGCATGTGGCTGGACGCGGACGACGTGCTGCTGGAAGAGGACCGAGGGGCATTCCTTTCCCTGAAGGAGACGCTGGATCCCACTGTTTCGGTGGTTATGACGCCTTACCACACCGGATTTGATGAGAACGGCCATGTGACCTTCTCCTACTATCGGGAGCGCCTGATCAAGAACCACGCCGGAATGCGCTGGGCGGGGGCCGTCCACGAGGCAATCACACCGGTTGGGAAAGTTCTGTACGGGGATTTCGCCGTCACCCATCGCAAGAAGCGCCCCTCCGACCCGGACCGGAACCTGCGGATCTACGAGGCGCAGCTGGCCGCCGGAAAGGAGCTGGAGCCCCGCCAGCAGTTTTACTATGGGCGGGAGCTCTACTACCACCGCCGCTGGGCGGAGGCGCTGGATGTCTTCGAGCGGTTCCTGGCGGAGGGCCGGGGGTGGGTGGAAAACGAGATCGACGCCTGCTGCCACTGCGCCTATTGTCACAGGGAGCTGGGCCATGACCAAGCGGCGCTGATGGCGCTGTTCCGCACGTTTGCATACGACCGTCCCCGGGCCGAGGTCTGCTGCGAAATCGGGTCCTGGTTTTTCCGGCGGGAGCAGTACCGCCAGGCCGCCTACTGGTATGCCCTGGCCCTGACCTGTACCAGGGATGACCGCCGGGGCGCGTTTGTTTCTCCGGATTGCTACGGCTATCTCCCCTGCATCCAGCTGTGCGTCTGTTACAGCCATCTGGGAAATCAGAGACGGGCGGCGCTTTATAACGAGCTGGCCGCGTCCTACAAACCGGACGCACCAGCGGTTCGCCACAACCGGACGCTTTTCCGGAGTCTGCTGGAGCAGGCGGAGTGAGTTTACTGTCTTTCTATGAACGTCAGATATAGCAAAAGAGCGAGGCGCATTACGCGCCTCGCTTTCTTGCGGATGTGCGTTTATGTCCATTGCCCATACGGCCCTAAGGGATGTTCTTGCGTTAGTCCGACACGGTAGATGCCGCGAGCGCAGGCGAGCCGCGCCAGATGGCGCGTACAAGCGGTTTCGCCTTAGGCGAAAGCCTTGACGCAGGGCGGACGCACTCCGCCCGAGCATTTTAATCCCCCCTGGGGTGGAGCGCCGTATCGCGGTGCGGAGTCAAAACCACCGGATAAGCCGGTGGTTTGAGTAAGCCCTATAAGGGCTTATTGCAGACAGCGCCCCTCAAGGGGCCCCGAAAGGTATGCCGACTGCATTGCTTTTACGGGCCGCCCCTTATAGTGTCCGGAAAAATTTCTCCGCCACTGCCCGGGCCATTTTGGCGCCGCCGGTCCAGTTGGGGTGAACGCCGTCGCCCAGGTGCATCCCCTCCTGCATCCGATGGGGATCGTCCGGGTCCCGCATCAGCCTATCCAGGTCAATCCATCCACCGGCGTCATACCTGCTCCGGATCAGATCGTTGTACGCGCACCGAAGCGCCTCTGCCTGGTCCCGCCAGGACTCCCCGAAGGCGCCGAAGGGTGGCAGCGTGGACACGTAGACGGTGCTGCCCAGGCTCCGACCCTGCCGGACGACATCCTGGAGGGCCTCAAAAATATCCTCCGCTCCGGGCACGTCCGGTTCCTGAAAGACGATACTGTGGGAGCAGTCGTTGACTCCTTCCAGGATGAACACATAGTCCGGCCTCGCTCCATGGTACAGGTCCCGCTGAAAACGGTCCCTGCCTGCCGGTCCGAACTGGCGTCCCTCGCCGGGAACCCCCTTGAGGACGGGGTGGGACTTCCCGATCCGGTTGCCGGATATGCCGCCGTTGATTACCGCACACTTCCCGGGAAAACGGGCATAGAGCACGGTGGTCAGCGGGTCGCTGAAATAGGACATATGGGTGAGGGAATCTCCGAACAGTCCAATGAGCTTTACATCATCATCCGTTAATACGGAGACCTCGCACACACCGGCAGCAAACTGGTTGGGATAGGGATCCATGGCCAGCACAGGAACCAGCTGGGGCTTTACCGTATAGCCCAGCGCCTCCGTCCGGGTGAAATCCCCGGTATATTGGACGCTCTGCCAGCTGTGCCAGGTGGACGTGGTGCAGACGCTGCGCACGGAATACCTGTCCTCAAAGTACAGGGATAAGATGACGTCCTCCTCATGGGAAACGGGATAGAGGATCTCATCGCTGTACACCGCGCTGTCCGGCTCCACTGCCAGCTCTTCGCTGCCTTCCAGCGTAAGCGGCATCCAGGGGGAGAGTCTCCCCGTGAGGCGGTTGCGCAGCGCGGCAGAGCCGTGCCGGATGCGCATGGGCTTTTCGCTGTGCAGGTTGTTCAGCCTGAATCGGAGTCCCTGACCGCTGAGGTTGTTGGAAAATACGCACTTCTGGGTGATATTCTCAAAAACACCCACTTCCTGGCCATAGTTGATGGGCACGTACCGCCAGGAGGGAATCCATTTGCTCATCACTTACCATCCCCTCTCCTGAATCCTCCGGATCCTCTGAACCAGGTCTTCCGCCATCAGCCGGTGGCGGTGGACGGTGGGATGGAGGCACCCGCCGGCGTCCGGGGGCACGTTCATCATCTTGTTGTACTTCAGGAGGAACAGCCGCCGGTCCCCGGTCTCCTGCCGGATCCGTTCCACGATCATGGTGATCTTGTCCCACAGGTAGTAATCCATACAACCCAGTGCGCAGATGATCACGGTCTCCGGACCGTTCAGCGCACGGAGTTCGGAGACAAAACGGGCGTAATTTGTCTCAAAATCCAACTCCGCCTGCTCCTTGTCCGGCCGGAAATAGATCTGATTGGCATCGTTGGTCCCCAGGTTCAGCACCACATACCGGGCGGGATTCCCGGCAAAATCAAAGGGACGGTAGGCCTCCACCGTCTCGCCCCTCTCCTGGGCCAGCTTGTCCTGAATGACCCGGTCCGCGTAGGGATACAAGTCCCGCATACAGTAGAAACCGGGCATGGGCGTCACGTTCTCCACGCTGATGCCGCTGACGCTGACGAACCGGGGCTCCAGCCCCAGCACCCGGGCGGCGATGGCCCCGTGGGTCATCCAGCCGTCCTGCTCGGCGGTCTCGTACTCGTGGCCGGCATCATGGGTGTCGTTGCCGAAGCCGCAGGTGATGGAGTCGCCGATAAACTCGATTACGTCCCGCTTCTCCTTCTCAAAGGGCAGCAGCTCCCCCTCCATGTGGAGGGCCCGGAGGCCCAGGCAGGTGCGGAAGTTCTCGTTGAGCTTGACGATAAGGACCCGGTGGCGCTCCTCCCCCTCCGAGGAGAAGATGCAGACCCGCTCCCCGTCCCGGACCCGGACCCGGCGGCAGGGCTCGTCCGCGCCGTCCAGGAACACGGAAAGGAAGGGCCAGTCCTCCCGGGGCGGCATCGTACCGGCCAGAGGCGGCGGTACAAAGGTATCCGGCACGGCGGCAACCTCCACCGAAAGCTCCCTCCCCTGAAACTCCATCTCAAAGGCCCCACAGGTGTAATTCGAGTACAGCACACCCTCCTGTTCGTCCCAGTAGGTGCGCCCCCAGGTCTTCACCAGGCCGAGGGCATCCCTCATACGGATCTCTTTCATTGCCGTCCCTCCCTCAAGCGTCCTCGCCCAGCATCCACCGGATGGCGGGCTCCAGATACTGGTTCCAGAACTTCCAGTCGTGCATCCCCGCGCTCTCGTGGTACTCCGCGCTGACGCCGTTCTCCCGCAGGAAATCCCGGAAGGCCCGGTTGGTCTCCACCAGCATGTCCTCCGTGCCGCAGGCCAGGAAGATTCCCGGCAGGGGTTCTCCCCGCTCCAGCTTCCCCCGGATGAGGACCTCCGGGTTGCACTCCCGCTCTTCGGCGGTCTTCAGATCGCCGAAGGTCTGGGCGTAGTAGGCGTAGTTGGCCATGGGCGCAGCCGCCTCGGGGGACAGCTCCTTGAGCTGATGGATAATCAGCGCGCTGGAGAGGGCGGCGATCTTGCTGTAGTTGTGGGAATAGGCAAGGCCGGTATGCAGCGCGCCGAAGCCGCCCATGGAGTAGCCGCCGATGAAGGTGTCCTCCCGTCTGGCGGACAGGCCGAAGGTCCTCCGGACGTAGTCCGGCAACTCCTCGCCCACGAAGGTCGCGTACTGTTCACCGGTGGCCTCCCGGTCCAGGTAGAAGCTGTTGCGGCCGTTGGGCATGATGAGCGCCAGGTTGTACTGGATCGCCAGATTCTGGACGCTGCTCCCCGTGACCCAGTCCGCCGCGCCGCCGCTGTAGCCGTGCAGCAGCACCAGGGTTTTCATGTCCCGCTGATAGCGGGGGTTCTCCGCCGCCATAAAGGGCGGCACGTCGTTGGGGAGCGCCAGGTAAAATTCGCTCTGTCCCGCCAGTGCCTGGGAAAAGTAGGTAACGTGCAGCAGTGCCATAAGAATCTCTCCTTTATAAAGTAAGTGGTATAGGACGTCAGACCACGCCCTTGATTTTTTTGATCCATTTCCCGCTTCGCAGCCGGAAGATGCACCAGACCGCCTTGATCACCTGGTCGGCATACAGACACAGGTACACCCAGAAAGCGGGCAGGCAGAGCCACAGTCCGGCGATTGCGCCCAGGGGGACCGCAACAAGCCACATGGTGCTCATGTCTGCGACCAGCAGAAAGCGGGTGTCGCCCCCGCCCCGCAGGACCCCCTTGGTCAGGATCGAGTTGGTGGCGCGGAAAATCACGATGACACACACGGCGTTCATCAGCTGCCGGGCGATGGCCTTGGTCTCCTCCGTGATCTTGTAGGCGTCGATCACAAAGCCGCTGAACAGCTGGATGAGCCCCGCCGCCAGCACGCCGACCCCCAGACCCAGCAGCAGGTAGGTGTACCCCTGCTTCTTCGCGGCCTCCACCCGGCCTTCCCCCAGCACCTGTCCCGTCAGAAAGCACCCGGAGAAGCTCAGTCCCGAGATAAACACGGTGCTGATCCGCTGGACGATCATGGTGATGGAATTGGCGGTCACGAAGCCCGCCCCGATCTGTCCCATGATGATGGCCAGGGCGTTCTCTCCCAGGCCAAGGAGGCTGTCGCTGAGCATGACCGGGACGCTGATGCGCAGGAACTCTCCCACCATGTCCCCGCAGGACTCCCGCAAATGGCGCAGCCGGTAAAAAATCGTCTTGTCCCGGAGGAAGAAGCAGAGGATGATCCCCGTCTCCGCCACCCGGGCGATCACGGTGCCCAGCGCCGCGCCCGCCACTCCCATGGCGGGAAAGCCCAGCTTGCCGAAGATCAGCACGTAGTTGGCCCCGATATTCACACCGAAGGCGCTGACGGAGGCGATCAGCGGAACGCGGGTCAGTCCGGCGCTGCGCATGATGTTCGTCAGCACAAAGGAGACCGCCATCAGCCCAAACGCCGGGGCGGACCAGTGCAGATAGACGATCCCGCCCGCGATGCCGGCGGTTTCCCCGGACTGGAAGTACAGGCGCATGATCTGCGGTGAGAAAAGGATGTCCGCCAGGGTGAATGCCAGACCCAGGAGAAGTCCAAAGCGCAGGGCGATGGTGACGACCTTCCGGAGGGAAGCCGTGTCTTTTGCCCCCCAGTATCGGGACGTGAGCACGGAAGCTCCCATGCTGATCCCCATGATGGCGAAGGTGAACAGGCCGATGAACTGGTTGGCCTGGGTCGCCGCGCTGAGGGCGGTCTCGGTCAGCTGCCCCAGCATGATGTTGTCCACCAGATTGACGCCCGTGGTGATCAGACTCTGTAGGATCACGGGTATCGCGATATTCACCAGACGCCTGTAAAACGTACCGTCCGTCTCAATTATTTTATCAATCCGCAGCATATTTCCTGTTTCTTCCTCTGTTTGTTTGCTCCATGTTACCACGGCCGCTCCTCCGGCGCAAGTAAATAATCTATCCAACGGTATTAAAAAAGCAACCGTCTTCTCCGAAAACCGTTCCCCATACTTTTTCAGCAGCCGAGTCCTCTTTTTTACTTGTCAGGCGCGGCGCCATATGGTATGCTTTTCAGGAATATACAGCAAAAGGAGGCTACAGCATGGAAATGCTCACGCAGGATTTTTCCTGCACCCGGGAGGGGCTGACCATCCGGGGAAGGGAGTACCGTCCGGCGGGAGAGAAGCTCCCGGCGGTCATCATCAGCCACGGGTTCATGGGGACCGGGAGCGATATTGCCGGCTACGCACAACAACTTGCACAGTGGGGCTCGGCCGCCTATGTGTATGACTTTTGCGGCGGGAGCATCCGGAGTACCAGTGACGGGCGCTTCCAGGACATGACCGTGCTCACCGAGCTCCGGGATCTGGAGGCCGTTGTGGAGTATGTGAGCGGACTGCCCTACATCGACGGCGAGCGCCTGATCCTGATGGGGTGCAGCCAGGGCGGCTTTGTCAGCGCCCTCTATGCCGCCGCCCACCCTGAGCAGGTGGAGCGTCTGGTGTTGTTTTATCCCGCCCTGTGCATTCCGGAGGACGCCCGGCGGGGAAACATGCTGATGTACTCCTTCGATCCGGAGAACGTCCCCGAGCTGATCCATCCGGAGATCCCGGCGGACCTGCCCCCGGAGATTGCCGGCTCCATGGGGCCCATTGGCCGGGAGTACGTGACCAGTATGCAGCGGGTGGACGCCTTCTCCTCCATCGCGGCCTACCCCGGACCGGTACTCATCGTCCACGGCGACAGCGACAGCGCCGTGAACGTGGTCAACTCCCGCCGGGCCCAGGCGGCGTACCACTCGGTGCGTCCGCTGCGCTGCCAGCTGGCGGAGATCACCGGCGCAAACCACGGTTTCCGGGGCACAGAGGACGTCCATGCCATGGAACTGGTGCGGGAATTTATCCGGGGCGGGACCAACGTCCTGAGCGTGGACGTGGTCCTCACCGGCCTGGACCGGGAGGAACAGGGGGAAGAGACCGTCCTGACCATCCCCTTCGGCGGCGTGATACGCACGCCCTTCTTCACCGGCATGGTCCAGCCCGGCGCGGCGGACATCCAGCGGTGGAGGGGAACGCAGGCCATCCGTCTGTGCGCCGACTACGTTGTCAAGGGCACGGACTATACTGGTGCGCCCTGCCAAGTCCACATTGTCAACACGGATACGGGGAACGGCTGGCATCCCACCGTCACCACCGACAGCAAGGCCCTGGATTTCCTGAATGGCGCGGTGTGTACCGAGTCTCTGGAGCCCCGCCGGGTGGGCCCCGTGGTCCGTATTTTCACCAAGCTGTCCCTATAAACGGATGGAGGAACACGCCCTATGAAGAACAGAGATGTCGTTGAGAAGATCCTGGCCTACCACCCGGACCTGCCCGGCTATCAGGGGTGCGACGAGTGGAAATGCGGCGATCCGGAGGCGGAGTGCACCGGCATTGTCACCGCCCTGGTGCCCACGATGGACATCATCCGGAAGACCGCCGAATTGGGGGCGAACCTGCTTATCGTCCACGAGCCAATTTTCTATACCTCCGCCGACAAGGGCGGCTGGTATGAGGACTTTCCCAACGCTGTATATGATGAGAAGAGAGCCCTGCTGGACCGCTGCGGCATCGCCGTCTGGAGGGACCACGACCATATGCACGCTCACCAGCCGGACGGCATTTTCACCGGCGTTCTCAAGCACCTGGGCTGGCTGGGCCGGGAGCGGGCCGACTACTCCTCCGGCGGCTTCGGTCATTTCATCGTTGATCTGCCACGGGAGATGACAGTAGAGGAACTGTGCCGCCACATCAAGTCCGCCATCGGCCTCAACGGCGTTCGCTATATCGGAAATCCCCGGGATAAGGTCCGCACCGCGGCCATTGTCGGGCACCTCTATCCCATGGACTTCGGGATCAAGCATACCGACGGGACTCCCGCGGAGTACAGCGTTCAGATCATCAAGGACCTGGAGGGGCAGGTGGATGTGATCCTGCCCGGAGAAGTTATTGAGTGGACGGTGCTGTCCTACATCCGGGATGCCGTCCAGCAGGGGAGGGCCAAGGCAATGATCCATATCGGCCACCTCAACTGGGAGGAGCTGGGGATGAAGTATGCCCAGGAGTGGATCAGCGAACTGGTGGGGCCCCAGCTTCCCATAACCTACGTCCCCTCCGGAGATATGTATCAATATATCTGAGGATGCATTGAGATAAGCAGAGGGCATCCGCCGCAGAATCGCGGCGGGTGCCCTGCTGTCATCCCTGCGGGAAGATATAGTCGATTCTATTCCATAGCTGCTCTCATCCTCTGGGTGTGAATCTGGGCAGACCGAACAGGGAGACCTTATAATCGTTGGTGGTCAGCTTGCTGTAAAAGTAGCGGTACTTGTCCATCTGCTCCCGGGGGACCATGTGGGTACGGTTGCACAGCTCACAGATATCAAAGTCCTCCCTGTATTTTTTCCACTGCGGCCGGTCCCCGCCGTTGGGGTCGCCGCAGGCGCAGAAGCTATGCCAATAGCCCTGGATCAGCTCCATGAAGTCGTAGTCCGCTCCCACCCAGTGGTAGGGGAAAAAGGGGTTGCGCTCCCCGGTGTCCACCCGGCCGAAAAGGTAGGGCATTTCGGCGCAGTGAGGACTGCCCGCGTCCCGGCCCCGCTGCGTCTCGTTCTCTTTGCTCATCAGCCACACATAGGCATTCCGCCCGTTTCTGGCGCACAGCTCTCCCAGCTTCACCGAGCCCATGAGCATGATGTCCGAGGCGATGGTACTGGCCTGCTTCGCCGCCTGAACCCCGGTCCCGGCGGGATACCACCGCTTCATGTTCTCCGCGTTGTCCGGGAATGCCTCCTCCAGATAGGCCAGATACTCCTCCACGGTGAACTTCTCCGGGTCCACGCAGGGAAATTCCTGAGAGCAGCTGCCGATTATCACGTCGAAATCATTGAAGTCCCCGGCGTCCATGATGTCGGAGTACCGCCTGGGCAGGAACTCGCCGTCCACGCAGAAGCTGAAACCGCCGTCAAACCCACGCTCTCCCACAAATTCGCTGTAGGAATCAAACAGCTCCCAGGCGTCCCGGCTGCGCAGCTCCTGGATGGACCTGCACCCGATATGCTCCATGAACTCCACACCCCGCGCCTCCAGCACGGCGCGATCCACGGGCTGCATGAAGCCCCAGTAGATGGGGCCGCTCTCGATGGATACCCGATGGATAAGGCCCTTCATCAGGGGGGACGCGTGGAGCGCGCCGGTCCCCGCCGCGCCGCCGGACTGTCCCGCCACGGTGATCCGGTCCGGGTCTCCGCCGAACCGGGCAATGTTCTCCTTCACCCACTGGCAAGCCTTGCGCATGTCATAGAGCGCATAGTTGCCGGAGGTTCCCCCGCCCTCGGCGGTGAGATCCGGGTGGGCGAAGAACCCCAGGAAGCCCAAGCGGTAATTGATGGTGACCACCACCACATCCTTCCGTTTGGCGAAGCCCGTCCCGTCGCACACCACCTCGCATCCGCTGCCCGCCACCATGCCGCCGCCGTGGATCCAGAGGAACACGGGCAGCTTGTCCTCCGGCGTCTCCGCCGGGGTCCAGATGTTCAGGTACAGACAGTCCTCCTCGTACTGGGAGGGCGCCAGGAACTGGGGCACACCGTGGACGTTGGCGGGCGTCTCCGGCAGTTCCATGACCTGCTGGACGGAGGCGGCGGAATACTGGGTAGCCCGGCGTACGCCCCGCCAGCGGCCCGGGTCCTGGGGATGACGGAACCGCAGCGCGCCCACGGGGGGCGCCGCGTAGGGGATCCCCTTGAAGATTTTCAGCCGGTCCTCCGTGTAGCCCTGGAGCCACCCCTGTGCCACGCGGACCTTTGCCTTTTCAAAATCACCCATCGTTATGACCTCCTGCACTTAAAAAATATGTATACCGTTTATCATAGTACCCTCTCCAACGCCGGATGAACAGTAAAAATGTGAACACTACTTTTGTTTTTATCGTTTTTTTTCGGGAAACTCGCAATGGGCTTATTTTCTAAAAGAAAAGCAATTTTTTCAAAAGCATTGCGAAACGGCGTGTGGTTTAATGAAAAGGCGACAGCAGTACCCTTACTTTACTGTTATGGAGGAAAAAGCCATGAAAAGATTTCTTGCCCTTGCCCTTGCGCTGATCATGACGCTGTCCCTGGCCGCCTGCGGCGGGAGCAAAGCCCCCGATTCCAACGGCGGGGATGCCGCCAGCGCTCCTGTCAGCGACGACACCGCCGCCCCCGCTCCCAGCGGCGAGGTGACCCACATCAAGCTGGAGATGGCCACCCTGATGACCGTTCCCAGCACAGAGGCCACCAAGACGGTGGAGAACGTCATCAACGACTACCTGAAGAACACCCTTGGGGAAACCGAGTATGTCCTGGATCTGAGCATCATCCCCATTGCCGACCTGTTTACCACCGTCCCCATGGAGCTGGCCGGCGGCGCGGGCCCCGATCTGGTCATGCTGTTCGACAACATGCCCTCCTTCGTGGACCAGGGCTTCCTCATCCCCCTGGATCCCTACATGGACAACGAGCTCAAGCCCACCGCCGACATGATCGGCAACATCATGAACAACGGCAAGATCAACGGCTCCGTGTACATGGTCCCCCGCTATTTCGGCACCGTGCTGGACTGGAAGTTCATCTATAACAACGACCTGGTCAAGGACGTGTACGACATGACCAAGGTCCACGACATGGACTCCCTGGAGGAGTGCCTGGCGGCTCTGAAGACCGCGTATCCCGACGAGCACTTCCTGGTCTATACGGATCAGTTCTACCAGATCAACAAGTTCATGACCCACACCGCCCAGGTGGGCACCTATGCCGCCACCGAGAACGACAGCACCACCCTGGTGAACTTCTACGCCACCGACGCCTACCACGCCGCCTGCCAGAAAGCGTATGATTTCCGCCAGAAGGGCTACTGTGATCCCGAAGGTTCCGCCAACACCCTGACTCACGACGAGGCGGTCATGTCCGGGTCCTCCAAGGGCGTCATTATGGGCCACTCTGCGGAGGCGGACGCCATCGGTGATATGTTTGACAAGATGAACTACTACGGCGCCGATTTTGAGGCCGTGACCATCGCCATCGGCGATCTGACCAACGACGGCTGCGGCATCGGCATTTCCTACAGCTGCAAGAACCCCAGCGCCGCCGCCCGGTTCATCAACCTGCTCTATTGCGACGAGTTCATCTGGGACACCCTGATCTATGGCGCCGAGGGGCAGGATTACGTGTGGAACGCGGACCACACGGTCTGCGAGTACCCCGAGGGCATGGACGCCAACACCATTCCCTACAACTGCATGTACAGCTGCGGCATCATCGGCAACGGCTTCCAGGGCCTGCCCTTTGAGAACTCCAACACGGGCTCCAACAGTGAGTACGGCATGGAGCTGATGAAGAACGCCTGGGAGCCCCCACTGTACGGCTTTACTCCCAGCAACGCCAACGTGCTCAACGAGTCCGCCGCCGTGGCCAACGTCGTCAGCCAGTACGAGGACGTGCTCAACTTCGGCGACGTGGACCCCGACGCGGGCACCTATCAGCAGTTCCTGAACGACCTGGAGGCCGCGGGCATCAATACCATTATCGCTGACTACCAGGCCCAGGCGGACGCGTGGCTGACAGCAAATAAATAAAAGCAAATAGCGCCATTCCGATGCGGGAGGAGCGATCCTCCCGCATTTTGGGGTTTTCGCGCACCCGGGGCTTTCCAGAAAATGGGGGATTACAATTGGAGCGCGGCGCGATATAATGGGAGAAGCGAACCGAAAATTGTCAGCAATGTAGGGAGGGAGCACGATGACGGGGTCCTGGTGGAAGCGGGCAACGACCCTGCTGTGCGCCATTTTGCTTTCAGCGACGCTGTTTTTTGCCTGGACCAGCTTCAATGTCACCGGGCAAATCCGCCGGACGGTGGAGGCGGAGAATATGAACTCCGTGAGGCTGTGGGCCGGGGACGTGGAGTCCCGTACAGGGGCGATCCACGAGCACATCCACGAACTGCTGGTCACGCTGCACAACTCCAACGAGCTGCGCACCGGCACCCCGGTGATGAATGCCCGCACCAAGAGGAAGATCGTGGAAATGATGGAGGAGAAGCTGATCGTCAGCACGGACGCCGACGCGTTTTTTGTGTTTGACACGGAGAACGACTACTACCTGTTTTCCGCGAAAACCAGTCTGGACGGCAGGGCCGCCCATGCGCTGAAGGATTTCTTCCGGGAGTACGCCACCCTCCGGGAGACCCCCTTCCGGGACAGGAAGTGGAGCGTCATTGAATCGGGCGGCGCGGCGTACTTTTCCCAGTGTATCCGCCTGGGGAAATACGTGGTGGGCGCCGTTTCCAGCCTGGATTATTACCATATTGACCACAAATTCAGCGTTCTGGGGGAGGATCTTTGCTTCTTCCTCCAGACGGAGGACGGCTGCTTTTTCTGCGGCGGCGATGAACTGCCCCTGGATCCGGACAGGAAGGACTACGGATTGGGCAGTGCCCGGAGCACCGTGTCCGCGCAGATCGACACGCTGGACGCCCTGGCGACGCTGTCGGTCAGACCGCTCCTCTCCACAAACGACAAGATCCTGCTCCCCGTGCTGCTGTTTCTGGACAGTGCAGTCTGTGTGGTCCTCGTTTCCGTCCTGCTGATGCTCCTTCGCAGGAAGGTAGCCCGGCCCAGCACGGAGCTGATTCGTGCCAACCAGGCCCTGGCCCAGGGGAATATGGAGTACCGCCTGGAGGTGCAGGAGGCGGGCAGCGATGAATTTGAGGCCCTCTATGAGAGCTTCAACGCCATGGCGGCCCAGATCACGAAGCTGCGCATTGAGTCCTACGACCTGCGGCTTCAGGAGGATCAGAACCGGCTGACCATGCTTCGCGCCCAGCTCAGGCCCCACTCCTTCCTCAACGCCGTCACCACTATCAGCAATATGACCTATATCGCTGAACCGGAGGAGGTCCGCTCATACATCGCCGCCTTCGCAAAGTTCATCCGGTATATGCTGAATGTGAACTCCGACCGGGTCCTTCTCTCCGAGGAGCTGAGCCACATCCGCAATTACCTGGATATGCAGGAGGTGCGCTTCCCGGGCAGCATCCGGTTTGAGGCGGAGTGCGAGGAGGAGGCGGCGTCGTGCCGCATCCCCTTCCTGATTCTTTACACCCTGGTGGAAAATTCCATCAAGCACGCCATGACCCTCTATGAGGCGCTGGAGATTCGCGTCCGGTGCTTCCGCTTGCAGACGGAGGATTTCCAGGGGCTGTGCCTGATAGAGGAGGACAGCGGCGAGGGCTTTCGGGAGGATGTCATCCGGCAGATCCTAGCCGGAGACGCCGTTTTTACAAAAGAGCACCTGGGCCTGACCAACGTCCGGTATACACTGCACCTGGCGTACTGCCGGAACGACTTGCTGCGCATTTCCAATCGGGAGGAAGGGGGAGCCCGGGTGGAGATCCGGATCCCGGATGGAGAGGAGGGACTATGAAGCTTTTGATCTGCGACGACGACATTTCCACGGTGGATGTCATCCAGAGCCAGCTGGATTGCGGCGAACTGGGGATCACCAGGATCCTCCGGGCCTACAACGGGGACGCCGCCATCCGGCTGATCGACCGGGAGAGGCCGGAGATCATCCTCTGTGACATCGGGATGCCCCGGCGCAGCGGGATCGAGGTTTTGAAGTACATACACGAGAAGGGCTACGAAACAGAGTTTTGTTTCCTGACCTGCCATGAGGACTTCGCGTATGCCAAAGCCGCCATCCAATACGGTGCGCGCAACTACATCACAAAGCCCTTCGCGGTAGAGGAGCTGAAAACGGCTGTGCAGGGTATGGCCTCTGCCGCGGGAAAGAAGCGGGACGCCATGCGCCTCGCAGGGCAGCCCCAGCGGGATTCCGTCCTGAATAACGTCCTCCGCCAGATCAGCTACGGGACGGCGGGGACATCGCCGGACTCCGTGGAGTCGGTCCTGCGCCGGAACGGCCTCTCCCTCTCCCCTCTGAGCCGGTGGTATATGGTCATGCTCTGTGCGGACCTTACGGACGCCATACAGAGCGTATGGGACCGGGAGCTACTGCTGTACACCGTGGGCCGCCTCCACGATGAGGTTCTGGCCAGCTATATCGGCTCTGCCTATTCCATGACGGATTACGATGGGAGGTTCCTGCGCTGCACGGGCTTCGTCCCGGCGGAGAACTGCGGCGAGGCGGAGCTGACGGACCGCTGCCATACCATGCTGGCATTGTGCGCGGAGCACCTCTCCCTCCGCCCATCCATTCTGGTCAGCGGGGCTTTTCCGCTGCATCGGGCCGCCAGGATCCGGGAGGAAATGGCCGGAAAGCTCCCCCGCCTGCGGGTACACACGGGAAAGATCTTTTCCATGGAGGAGATCGGCAGCAGCGCCGGAGATCCGGTCCGCCTCCTGGACACAAACCAGATCCTCCTGTATCTGAAACGGCACGACCGCAAGGGCTGCATGGAGTACATAAGCTTTGCCGTCCGCCAGGCCGGGACCTCCGGGGAGTACACCCGGGCGGTGCTGGACGATTTTCGCCGGGAGCTGGTCAACATTTTTCTCTCCTGTCTGCGGGACAACGGCATTTCCTCCCGGGTGTTGTTTGAGGACGGCGTAGTGACCGGACTGAATACGGCCTCCATCCCAACCCAGACGAACCTTCTCCGGCTGGCGGAGAGACTGTTTGTTCTGACGGAGGAGGCGCTGCGGGATCTGGTGGACGCGGATGACATCATCGCCAAGGCGGACGCCTATATCCGGGAACACTTCCGGGAGAACATCAATCGGGAGGATGTGGCCGCCGTGGCCTGCATCACGCCCAACTATCTCTCCAAGCAGTTCCGGAGCAAAAAGGGGATGAACCTGCGGGAGTACATCAACAAGATCCGGATTGATGAGGCAAAGCGGCTGCTGCTGTCCACCAATCTGCCCGTCAGCGAGATCGCCGGGATGACAGGATATGACAACATCTCCTATTTCTCCACGGTATTCCGCAAGCACGTGGGCATGAGTCCGGTGGACTGGCGTCTGGAGAAGGGGGGCGCGGACCGTGAAGCTTAGGGAGCGCCTGGAGAAGGACCGGGCGGCCATGGCGGGCCTCGACCGGCAGGGAAAGCTGCTGTTCCTGTGGGATTACTATAAGCTCCCTATCCTGGCCGCGGCTTGTGTGGTGGCCCTGGTGCTGGTCACCGCAGTCACCTCGGCGGCCAGGAGGCCCGCGGCCATGTACGCCGTGCTGGTGAACGCCGCCGATGCCCAGGGGGACCGGGAGGCGCTGGACGCGCTGCTGGCAGAGGGCGGCGTGGACATGGCGGACCGGCAGGTGGACGTGACGGCGGACCTCCGCCTGGGGTGGGCCTTTGACGAAAGCGGCGACATGCAGACGGTTCAGGTGCTGGCCGCCCTGTTCGGGATCAGCGGTCTGGACTTCTTCGCCGCCGATGAGCCGGTCTTTGCGCGGTATGCGGACCAGGACGCCTTTCTGGACCTGTCCCTCTTTCTGGACCGCTCCCTGCTGGAGCGGTACGGGGACGATCTGTATTACTACCAGAGCGGGGCCGGACAGGCCGTCCTGGGCGGCGTGATCCTCCGGGCCGGTTCTCCGCTCCATCGGGCCGGATACTACGAGGAGGACGTGGTAGCGGGGGTGGCCGCCAATGCCCAGAATATGGAGGAGGCGGTGATCTTCCTCCGGCAGCTGTTGGAAAAGGGTAGAAAATGAAAATCCGCCTGTACTTTTTTAATTGTCTGTGAACATGCCCATAGGGTATCATGTTCTTATTACTGTGAAAGGGAGTGGAGCACATATGTCCCAAAAACCGGTCCCGGCTGTATCAGAGTATAATGACCTGCTGGCACGGCAGAAGAAAGCCAAAAAGGCGGAGGAGCGCAGGCGGAATCTGCCGTTGTATCTCTTCATGCTTCCCGGACTCATTTACCTGGTCGCCAACAACTACATCCCCATGTTCGGCATCTTGATCGCCTTCAAGAAGGTCAATTTCGCCACGGGCATCTTCCAGAGCCCATGGTGCGGATTTGAAAACTTCGAGTATCTGTTCGTTACCAAGGATGCTTGGATCATGATCCGCAACACCCTGGCCTACAACGTCTGCTGGATTATCCTGGATATGGTCATCGCGGTATCCATCGCCGTGCTGATGGCGGAGATTGCCTCCGGCAGGGCTGCCAAGGTCATCCAGCCCATCATCTGCTTCCCCTCCATGGTGTCGGCGGTGCTGCTGTCCTTCATCGTGTACGCCTTCCTCAGTACCTCCTATGGCTACCTGAACACCACCGTCTTCCGGGACAATCCCATCAACTGGTACGCCACCGCCCAATACTGGCCCATTATCCTGACCATCGTACATTTCTGGCAGAACGCAGGGCAGAGCTCCATCATCTATATGGCCAGTATTGGCGGCATCGACAAGAGCCTCTATGAGTCCGCCCGCCTGGACGGCGCCGGCAAGTGGAAGCAGATCATTCACATCACCCTTCCCATGCTGCGGCCCATGATCATCCTCATGCTGCTGATGTCCATCGGACGGATCTTCAACTCCGACTTCGGCCTGTTCTATCAGGTCCCCCTGAACAGTGGCCTGCTGACCAGCACCACCCAGACCATCGACACCTACGTCTACCGGGCGCTATTGCAGCTCAACAACGTCAGCATGTCCTCCGCCGCCAGCGTATTCCAGGCCGTGATCGGGTTTGTGCTGGTCATGGCGTCCAATATGCTGGTGCGCGTGATCGAGCCCGATAACGCGCTGTTCTGAGAGGAGGTTGTGAAATGGCAAAGACAAAGGTTACGCAAATCAAAGACGAGCAGGGATTTTACCGGCTGTCCCTGGTGCTCATGGCAATCCTGGCGGTTTTCTGCGTAGTGCCCTTTATCCTGATGGTCTCGGTCTCCTTCTCCTCCGAGACCGCCCTGGCCCACGGCTACAAGTTCTTCCCGGAGGAGTTCTCCCTGGCCGCCTACAGCTACCTGTGGCTCAAGCGCGCCACCATCTTCCGGGCTTACGGCCTGACCATCCTGGTGACGGTGGTGGGCACGGCCGTGAACCTGCTGATCACCTCCCTGTTTGCCTACCCCCTCAGCCGCAAGGACTTCAAGTACCGCAACGTGTTTGCGTTCATTCTCTTTTTCACCTGCCTCTTCAACGGCGGCATGACCGCAAGCTACATCGTATGGACCCGGCTGTTCTTTGTAAAGGACACCATCTGGGCCTACCTGCTGCCCGGCGCGCTGATGGGGGCCATGAACGTGCTGATGGTGCGCAACTACTACAATGCGAACATCCCCTACGCCATCATCGAAGCCGCCCGGATCGACGGGGCCAACGACGTGCGGATCTATACCAGCATCATGCTGCCCCTGTCCAAGCCGGTCATGACCACCATCGGCCTGTTTGCCGCTCTGGGCTACTGGAACAACTGGACCAACGGTCTGTACTACATCACCGACTCCAAGCTGTTCACCATCCAGGTGTACTTGAAGAAGCTGATGGACTCCATCCAGTTTTTGAAGACCAGCGACCTGACCAGCGAATCGGCTATGCTGGCGGCCCAGTCCCTGCCCACGGAGTCCGCCCGTATGGCCATCGCCATCATCGCCCTGCTGCCCATCCTGTGCGTCTACCCGGCCATTCAGGGGGAGCTCATCAAGGGCATGGTGGTCGGCGGCGTCAAGGGATAATCCTTTTTCTTGAAAGAAACAGGATCAAAAAGAACTTTAACACGCTCCCCTCTGCGCTGCGGCAACCAACATTTCCGCACGGTAACGAAAAAATAATTGAATCGAGAGATGGTATAACCGCATGAACACGAGAAAACCTTTTGAGACGGCCACCCCGGAGGCCGTGGGCATCCGCAGCGAGGACATCCTCGCCTATATCGACGCCCTGGAGGCCAGTCAGACCGAGATGCATGGCCTGATGATCATGCGCCGGGGCAAGCTCTGCGCCCAGGGCTGGTGGGCCCCCTTCGGTCCCAACCTGCGCCACGGGCTGCAAAGCCACACCAAGACCTACGCGGCCACCGCCGTGGGCATCGCCTACACGGAGGGGTTGCTGCGGTTGGACGAGCGCCTCATCGACATCTTCCCGGAGGAGTCCCCCGCCCACCCCAGCGAGAACCTCCGGCTGCTCACGGTGCGGGACGTACTGTGCATGGGCTGCGGCATGGATACTATGCCCCATAACTCCCCGGATTGGATCAGGGAATTTATGCACACCCCGGTCAACCACAAACCCGGCACCACCTACATGTACAACTCCACCGGCTCCACCATGCTGGGGGCCATCGTGCGCAAGAAGACGGGCCTGGGACTCCACGACTATTTGACCCCACGCCTGTTTGAAAAGATCGGCATCGACCCGGAGAATCTGCGCTGGATGTGCATGGCCGACGGCATGGAGGTGGGCGGCGGCGGGCTGTTTGCCACCACGGAGGATAACCTGCGCCTCATGAAGCTGTACGCCGACGGCGGTGTCTGGGAGGGAGAGCGGATCCTGGCGGAGGACTACGTCCGGCTGGCTACCACCAACCAGAACGACTCGGCTACAGAGGCCGTCAACAATCCGGAGGCATCGGACAATTTCCTGGGCTACGGCTTCCAGATCTGGATGTGCAAGCCCCGAGGAGCCTACCGGGCGGACGGCGCCATGGGCCAGTTTACCATCGTCCTCCCGGAACAGGAGATGATGATCGCTATCACGGAGACCGCCCCGGGGGCTCACTGGGCCCAGAGCACCTTGGACATCACCTGGGATTTTGTGGAGAAGGTAACATCCCGGGAGGCGCTGCCGGAGGACCCCGCCGCCCAAGCGAAGCTGCGCTCGAAGCTGGCTCGCCTGAATATCGGCAATCCCCCCTGTCAGCCCTTCAGCCCCGTGATGGAGCGGATTTCCGGCAAAACGATCCACATGACTTCCGGCTGTTTCACGCCCTTCGGCGGCAGCTTCATGGTGGGGACTCAGCCGGACGGCATTACGGAGTTCTCCTTGGACTTTGATGTATACGGCTGCATGTGGCATTTGACCACCCGTTCCGGACGCAGGGAGACCATCCGCGTCAGCACCGGCGGGACCCGGTTTACCAATCTGCTGGGCAAGCTCTCCGACTGGAACCAGCTCTACCTCTGCGACGGCTGGTGGCCGGAGGAAAACGTGTTCCAGATGCACTGCCGCTGGCTGGAGACCTGTCTGGAGGATGTATTTACCCTGACCTTCGATGGGGATGAGGTGCGCATTGACGCAACCAACAACTCCCCCTTCCGCTCCTTTGAGAAGAATGAGCCCATCCGGGCCGTTGTGGAGTAAACCACAGCAGGAAATGATGACATATGGCATGATCCGATCCGGGTCATGCCATATGTTATAAAAACTTAGAACCTGTATTCATAACCGGGGGATGCTGCATGGGCGAGGATTTTTTTCGCCAGACAAGGAGCTTTCTTGCAGCAATCCTGGCGGATTGCAAGGGAAAGCGACGCAGTATGGCGGGGAAAGGACCGCTCAGGCAGCGTCCAACGGTCGTGAATACAGGTTCTTATGGAGGTTTACGATGGGAAAACGATTTGACACGATGCTGTTTCCCGGAGGGAAAAGCAAGGCGTTCACCCTCAGCTATGATGACGGTGTGGTTCAGGACCGCCGCCTGGCGGAGCTGCTGCGTCAATACGGATTGAAATGCACCTTCAACCTGGGTTCCGGGCTGCTGGGACATGCAGAGACCGGACGCGCTCCCGGCAGGAAGGAGATCGACGTCTCCAAGGTCGCCCCGGGGGAGGTGGCGGAGGTATACCGAACCCATGAAATTGCGGGGCACGGGCTCTATCACTCGGCGCTGAATACGGTGGGGA
>ERZ778518.1029-NODE-1029-length-21606-cov-3.819127_pt1 | contig 21606 bp, 15 predicted proteins | sample MGYA00510340_ERZ778518 | MGnify/ENA primary metagenome ERZ778518 (study PRJEB29527, sample SAMN07138967) | mouse gut metagenome | material: feces | host: mouse | place: China:Nanjing | collected 2016-01-25 ...
AAAAAGCTGATACCAAGGAGCATGATATTTTTATCGATAACTCTGTCTGTCACGAAAGACAGGCACCAAAGGCTGTATTTAAAAATGAACAGCAGAAGAAGATTGAGAGCAATGAGCGCTATGAAAATTTTTTTGCCGTGTTTTTCATTGGCAAGGTATGATGCGCCGTAATAGTTGATCAGACAAATTGCTATGAGTATCAGCGTATTGGTTGATTCTTCCCAAATATAAAAAAATAAGCTGATGATGAGGACCGAACAGTTTCTGAACGCCGCATTTTTAAAAAATGAGCCGCATAAAAGCGCAGCTAAAAAAAATGGAAAAATTAAAAAGAGAAACGGTAAGGAAGAAAAGACCATATTGTCCCTAAGTATGAAAAATTTTTGAAAAAATAGCTAAGAACACCTGGACAGTCAAGTTTTATTTGCTTTTTACGGTGACAAATTCAGAGGCTTTCAGGTTTTCAGGCGGGTTTATGATATAAAGTTTGACAAGGCTTTTTTCTTGTTTTTCTTCAATCTTGAAAATGCGGGCTTCGAGTTTTTCGCCGTCTTCGGTGAGGACGGTACAGATATCCCGTTCCTTGAGTTTTTTTGCGTCATTTTTGGAAAATTCCGCAAGCACCCACCATTCTTCTGCATTTTCCGGATGAATATCCATAAGTATTTCATTCCGCTGCACTATCGACCCTGCCTTTACGTAGGTTATGCCGACAACGGCATTGAAAGGCGCGTAAATATATTCGTTTTTTTGCAAGGCGAGGGTTTTATTGTATTCTTCTTCCAAATAACGGTATAAGATACTGTTGGGTTCTCCCAAGGAATTGGTTAAATCGCGGTATTTCTTATCAGCCAAGGCGCGGGCGGTACTGGCTTCGTGAAAAGCCTGTTCCGCTTCTTCATATTTTTTTTGCAGTTCCTGTTCTTTTTGCACGAGTGCGGCATCGGGTTTGCCGTCGACAAAAGAGGAAGGGCTCCGCATGGCGACTTGGGCTTTGGTGTGTTCCCGTGTGATTTGCTGCAATTCCGCCAGTTTTTTCTTTTCCGTTTCGGACAGCGAGAGAACTTCTTGGGTAATTCCCGCAAACACATCATTCAAAAGAGGTTTGAATATTTGTTTGAGTGTTCCGGAATTATGCCGGTTTTCTTTGAATAACTGCAAATATCCGCGGATTTCCGAAACTTTGGAGCGGATATAGGCAGGGTCGAAGCGGATAAGGGCGTCTCCTTTGCGGACAGTTTTTCCTTTTGGAATAAGAACTTCATAAATTATGCCCTCAACAGGGGAATAAATTGCCTCTCCCCGCATGGTGAGTTCCGCCTTTTCGCTGACGACTTTTTGGCTCAATAAAAAAAGAAGGAAAGCAAGCAGGAAACAAAGGCAGATACCGATGATCAAGTGCTTTTTTTCCGGCATTTTTTGTTTGATGATCGCCATGTTTTCCAAACTTTTGCCGGGCAATGCTTTTAATTTTTTCATAAGAGCCTCACTGTGAATAATGCAGTTTATACTATATATGTAAATTTTGTGCAAAAGAAAAATATTATGCGAAAAAATTCATGAACCAAGTTTTTAATAACAAAAGCCCCCCATGTGCATGCAGGAGGGCTTTTTGCAAGATTTTTAGGGACTACATGAAGAGATTTTTGTCCTTGACGCAGACTAAATCCATTTCCAAAAGTTTTTCGGCGATTTGTACCGCGTTCAGCGCAGCACCCTTGCGGACGTTATCCGCAACTATCCACATGTTCAGACCGTTTGCGATGGATTCGTCCTCACGGATACGGCCGACGAATGTTGCGTCTTCGCCTGCCGCGACAGTCGCCAGCGGATACATGTTTTCTTTCGGATTGTCATAAAGCTGCACTCCGGGGGCTGTCGCCAGGATTGCGCGGGCTTCCTTTGCGGTGATTTTCTTTTCCGTTTCTATGTTGACGGCTTCGCTGTGGCTGTAAAATACCGGAACACGAACGCACGTCGCCGTGACTTTGATATTGGGGTCTTCAAAAATCTTATTGGTTTCGTTGACCATTTTCATTTCTTCTTTGGTATAGTCGTTGTCGAGGAAAACGTCGATATGCGGCAGGCAGTTGAAAGCGATACGGTGAGGGTATACGGTGTTTTCCGGTTCTATGCCGTTGAAGAGCTGGCGGACTTGGGTTTCAAGTTCCTGTATGCCTTTTTGCCCGGTGCCGCTAACTGCTTGGTAGGTGGAAACAACGACGCGCTTGATAGGGCTCACATCGTGGATAGGTTTGAGGGCGACAAGCATTTGAATGGTGGAGCAGTTGGGGTTCGCAATAATGCCGTTGTGTTTTTTGAGGGCATGGGCGTTGACTTCCGGAATGACAAGGGGACAGCGTTCGTCCATGCGCCAAGCGCTGGAATTGTCCACAACAACGCAGCCGGATTTCACGGCGTGGGGCGCAAATTGCGTGCTTGTGCCGCCTCCTGCTGAAAAAATAGCAATATCAACGCCTTCAAAGGAATTTTCTGTCAATTTTTCAACAACGAGCTCGTCATCGCCGTAAGGAACTTTGGTTCCGGCAGAGCGGGAAGAAGCAAGAGCTTTTATGGTTGTGGCAGGGAAATTGCGGGAATATAACGTGCTTAGCATTTCTCGTCCGACAGCGCCTGTCGCACCGACAACAGCAACAACCAATTTCTCTTTCATAGCGGGTTCCTCTCTTAATAAACAAATTTGTTATATTTAATTTTTTGTGACAACGCTTTTATCATTGCACTAAATAAAAGCACTGTCAAGCAATAAAATACGGATGTATTTACCTGTTTTTTTCGTAACTGTTAATAATATTACAAAATTGTTATTTTTAATCCGTCCCGAACGACATGGTTCTTGCAATTTTACAGGAAAATAGTATTTTTTTTATAAATGATGAAAAAGGTATGATATGAAAGAAAGAAAAAAAGCAGTAGGCAGACCGAAAGAATTTTCCAGAGAATTGGTTTTGGAAAAAGCTTTGCACGTTTTTTGGGATAAGGGATATGTTCTTGCTTCTATGGCGGAACTGTGCGGGGTAATGCGGATAAATGCCCCGAGTTTATATGCAACATTTGGAAATAAAAGACAATTATTTTTAGAAGCCTTGGATTTTTATGAAAAAAAATACTGGGCTGCTCCTATCCGGAATTTTTTTCAGGAAAAAAATATCACGGAAGCTGTGCATGGTTTTTTCTCTGCGTCTGTTGATATCTTGTATTCCCAAAAAAATCCATGTGGCTGCATGACTGTTTTGGCGGCTGTCAGCATTCCTTCGGAAGAAAAAGAAATTCATGCGAAAGTTCAGGAATTGCGCATGCAAACGCAGGATATGTTTTTAAAGCGCTTTAAGCAGGCTGTGCAAGACGGGCAGCTTTTAAAAGAAATGAATATACAATCTCTTTCCTTTGCTATGAATACATTGCTTGAGGGATTGTCTATTCAGGCGAAGAGCGGAATTTCCATAGTAAGTCTTCAGGAAATTCCTCAAATAGCGGTGCGTATGTTGGGACATTGTTACTAGGGGGTGGGGTGAATTTTTACTATTATTTTGTAGCGAACGTTAAAAAATTATTGACAAGCATTTTGTGTTTTTTTATTTTGTAATTATCGTTACAAAATATTACCCTGGAGGAACGGTTATGAATAAGCAAATTTTAATTTTAAATGGCAGTCCGCGATTAAATGGAAATACCGCCGCGCTTTGTCATTCTTTTGCAAACGGCTGTAAAGAACAAGGGCATATGGTGACACAGTTCAATTTGGCGCGTATGCAAATAAACGGCTGCCTTGGCTGTATGCAGGGGGGAAAACATAAGGAAAGTCCTTGCGTGCAAAGAGACGATATGCAGCAAATTTATCCCGCTTATCAGGAAGCCGATATTGTCGTGCTTGCTTCACCTATGTATTATTGGGGGGTCAGCGGGCAGTTGAAAATTGTTTTCGACAGGCTTTTTGCCGTGGCGGAATTAAATGAGACATACCAAAACCCTCGAAAAGATTGTTATTTAATTATGGCGGCAGAGGGCGATTCAAAAGAGAATTGGGAACCTGTCCTGCAGTATTACCATGCTTTGCTTAAATTTCTTGATTGGAGGAATTGCGGAGAGATTTTAGCCGGAGGCGTCATGCGGGCAGGGGATATTGAAGGACATTCTGCATTGGAAGAGGCTTTCATGGCAGGCAAGGCGATTTAACGGCGAACACTTGAAAATCATTCATGAAGCGGCGTGTTTTTACTGAAAAGTGTCTTTTCGATAAATGCGCTCGCTTCCGCCAAGCCGAAACCGGAAAGCGCAGAAACGGGAAACGCGTTTGAAAAGCGTTCCAGCAGCGGGTCTTGGGCATTTTTTGGAATATTATCCCATTTGTTGAGCAGAAGAATCCGCGGAATATCCGAAAGTCCCAATTCTTCCAGAATTTTTTCAACAGATTCGAGCTGTTGTTCCATTTCCGGGTGGGAAGCGTCAAGCACGTGGATTAACATGTCCGCTTCGTTGAGTTCTTCCAAGGTCGCCCGGAAGGCTTCCATAAGCTCTTTGGGCAAATCGCGGATAAAGCCTACGGTATCGGCAAGGACGATTTCATGTTCTTCAGGAAAGCGGAGCCGTCGTGTTGTGGGGTCGAGGGTTGCGAACAGTTTATTCTCGGCAAGGACTTCGCTTTTTGTGAGCTTGTTCAAGAGGGTTGATTTTCCGGCATTGGTATACCCCACAAGGGCTGCTGCGGGCAAATCATACCGCCTGCGCTTCGCCCTGTTGGCTTGGCGCTGTTTTTTGAGTTTTTCGAGTTCGATTTTTATTTTGGCAATTCTGTCTTTGATACGGCGTCTGTCGGTTTCGAGCTTTGTTTCTCCGGGACCACGTCCGCCGATTCCGCCCATGAGCCTGTCCATGGCGCGGTTTTTTCCGACCAAACGGGGCTGAGTGTATTTCAGCTGCGCCATTTCGACTTGCAGTTTTCCCGCTCCTGTTTTGGCGTGCTGGGCAAAAATATCAAGGATGAGCTGTGTCCTGTCCAAGACTTTCCGTTCCGTAAGTTCTGCCAAATTTTGCAGTTGGGCGGGGGAGAGTTCTCCGTCAAAAACAATGACGCCCGCATGTCCTTGCAGGGCTATGACTTCAAGTTCCGCCAGTTTGTTTTGGCTGAGAATTTGCCTTGGATTTATCGATGTGACACGCTGGATTAAACTGCCTGCCACATTGAGCCCTGCCGTTCCAGCCAGTTCCGCCAGTTCCGCCAGATTGCGTTCCTGAATGGTCTTAGGGGCTTTGCTTACGGAAACAAGCACGGAACGTGAGCCTGTCTGAAAAGTGCCCAATGAGCCGTTTGCATCGTATTTAGGGGGATTTTTTGCGTTTTCCGTGGAATGGGAACCGCGCATAAGACGGGCGAATTCTTCTTCAACGGCTTCAATTTCGGCAGATAAATCAAGAGGGTTTTTGTCCCATGCGAAAAACTCCGTGACATGGTATGGAACGCTTGGACTTCCTGTTTGCGTTCCGGGCTTTTCAAGGGAGGCGTTATAAAGATTTTGCGTAAGAATGAAATCAATGTCTTCCGCTTGTAAATTTGTGTTTGTTTCTTGGGTATTGCCGAAAAATTCAAGCTGTTTTCGGATTTTGTCCGGTTTGCCCGCGTCATGGATGTACGATTCGTCGGAAATAAGGGCGGGGAGCAAATGGGCGGATTGAAAATGCAGGGGGGAACCGAATTCATCGACGGTTAATGCGCCAATGCTGTCCAAACGCAGGAAAAGCAAATCCATCAAATCTTCATTGGAAAGAGCGCTGTCTGTAAGGTGGGTATGCAAAAGGCGTATGCCCCGCAAGCGTCCGGCGGAGCGTTCACGGGCGAGGGTCGGAATTAAAATTCCGTGGGCGTCGCCGACAATGGCGAGTTCGACTTTCCCTTGCCTGTTGATAAGCAAACCGATTTGCCGGGCAATAAGGCGCGATAAAGCGGCAAGTTCTTTTGCTTGCTCCGGGGTATAGCCGGTATGCGTGTCATAACGGCGGTTGATGAGGCGCTGCAGGGCTTTTAGCTCATTAGGCTTCAGCCCTGCCAAATTTCCTTCTAAAAGAGCTATACGCCGACTCCTTCAAGATAAAGGGAAATCATTGCATCGTATTCGGAAGTGATTTTAAAGGTTTGGGCGGACATTTCCTTTCTGAAAGCAAGGCTTACCCCGTTGGGATTTTTAATTTCTTCCATAGCGCGGAGATAATATTTAGGGTCAGGCAGAACAAGCATGCTGTGGAAATTTTTTGCCGTGGCGCGCATGAGGCACGGACCGCCGATATCGATTTCTTCCACCATGTTGCGGACAGGCAATTTTTTTTGCAAAGCGGAAGCGAAAGCGTATAAATTGACGCAAACCAAATCAAAAGGGGCTATTTCGTGTTTTTTCAGGGTTTCCATGTGTTCCGGATTGTCCTTATCCGCCAAAATGCCGCCATGGATTTTGGGGTGCAAGGTTTTGACGCGGCCGTTTAAAATTTCCGGAAAACTTGTGACGGATTCAACAGCGGTCACAGGCAGACCCGCTTCTTTTAAAAATTTCATTGTTCCGCCGGTGGAAACAATTTCAACTTGCCGTGAATGCAGAAATTCCGCAAATTCTTTCAAGCCGCTTTTGTCTGTGACACTTAATAAGGCGCGTTTAATAGGTAAAAAATCCATATCGTTTCCTTTGTTGAAGGTTAGGGGTGTTTTCAGTAACCAAAAATGAGATTGCCATAAAATTGCAGCGGATACATCAGAAGTGCCGCCAAAAATCCCGCCATGACATCATCAGCCATGATGCCAAGACCGCCCTGCAGTTTACGTTCGCAAAGCCCTACCGGTCCGATTTTGCCGATATCGAAAATACGGAAAAACAAGAACCCTATCATAAGCACAAACCAATCCTGAGGCGTGATGGTTTGAGAATTGAAATAGGAAAGCGCATTGACCGGCAGGAGCGTAAGCCACTGTCCCACGACTTCGTCAATAATGACGCTGGAAGGGTCTTTTTCTTTAAGTTCTTTTTCCGCTTGTTCGCTCGCTTTTATGCCGATAAGAAAAAGGACGGACAAAATCAGCAGGCGTATGGGCAGTGAAAAAGGTAAAAAACAAAGCGGGGCGCATAAGACCGCAAGAAAGGAACCTGCCGTTCCCGGGGCTTTTTTGATACGTCCGACAAGACCGAGCGTCGCAATATTGGTCAGAAGTGAATAACGCATATTTATCCTGTGATGAGGGAATTTCTGTATTGTTCAAGGTTTTTGATACCTAATTCTTCGCAAAGTCCGGGCAAGTCCTGGATGATTTTAAAAATTGCCGCAGGGTCGGTAAAAGAGGCGGTGCCGATTTCCACCGCGCTCGCTCCGACGAGGACAAATTCCAAAACATCTTTCGCACTTGCGATTCCGCCGATGCCGATAACGGGAATGCTTACGGTCTGTGCGACTTGCCAAACGCAGCGGAGCGCAACAGGCTTGACAGCCGGTCCGGAAAGTCCGCCTACGATATTCGCGAGCAGGGGCTTGCGGGAGCGGATATCGACAGCCATACCCGTAATGGTGTTGATACAGGAAATCATGTCCGCGCCGGCTTCTTCAATGGCTTTCGCCATTTCTGCAATATTGGTGACATTGGGGGACAATTTGACAATCACAGGCAGACTGCCCGCATTTTTTTTGACCGCTTGCACGATGGAACCCGCCATAAGCGGGTTTTGTCCGAAAAGAACGCCCCCGGCTTTGACATTGGGGCAGGAAATGTTGACTTCGAGGGCGGATACTTTTTCTTCATGGGATAACACATTGGCAAGTTCGGCGAAGTCCTCGGCGCTTGTGGCGTAAATGTTGGCGATAATGGGAACTTCGCTTGCCGGCAGGAGAGGAAGTTTTTGGCTGATGAAAGCTTCCACCCCGTCGTTTTGCAGTCCGACGGCATTGAGCATGCCGCAGGGGGTTTCGGCGATGCGGGGCAAAGGGTTGCCTGCGCGGGGTTTGAGCGAGAGCCCTTTTACGATGATGGCCCCTAATTTGCTGATGTCGCCGTATGGCATGAATTCCGTTCCATAGCCGAATGTTCCGGAAGCGCTCATGACAGGGGTTTTCAATTCCAAAGCGGAGCCGTTCTTTGCCCGCAGGGTTGTATGCATATTGATCATTGTGTCGAACCTTATGATAAATCTTTGTTTGCGCCGGACTTGGTTATTGTGCGTCTAAATTAAGTTCGTGCGCCCAAAAAACAGGGCCTTTTGTACAGGTTTGCACCGGCAGTCCGGCTTTTTCCTTGTCAGGATAGAGGGCGGATGTTACGGAAACACAGCCGAGACAGGCTCCGATACCGCAAGCCATGCGCTGTTCAAGGGACAGCTGTGCGGAAACATTCAGTTCAAGAGCGTTTTTCCAAACGGTTTTCAAAAAAGGCATGGGGCCGCAGGCTAAAACCAAGCCGTTTTTTTTTGCCGTTTCTTCCATTTTTTGGCGGATCGTTTGAATTGTTCCTGTTAAATCTTCTTGTTTTTGCTCATAGCGGGTTTCAACTTCGATATGGCGGGTCAGGCTTTCCACAGGATAATACTGTTCGGGAAGCCGGTGGCTGAAAAACATGGATAATTGATTTTGCACGGGGTGCTGTTCCACATAGCCCGCAAAAGGCGCAATGCCTATTCCGCCTGCAAGCAGCAGCGTCGGTTTGTTTTCAACGGCGAAGTGCGTGCCAAGAGGTCCCCAGACAGTCACGGTGTCTTTTGGCTTGAGTTTTGCGATTTCTTTTGTTCCGCGTCCTGCGACTTGGAAAAAAAGCACAAGCGATTGGGGAGTGACACGGCAAATGGAAAAGGGTCTCGCCCAAGTGAGCTCGCAGTTCCAGGAATTTGGACGGAGCATGATGAATTGTCCCGGTTTCCATTCCGCCCATTGCGGACGGGCAAGGGTGAGGGCGAAAAAACTTCTCTCTTTGTCGTATCCGAAAGGAATGAGGTCCGTAACGGCAAGTTCCGCACGTATAGGCAATATGGGTGCATTTTCCATAGTGTCCTCCTAGCCGAAAAAATCCATAATTGGAATAAGTTTAGTATGATGTTTTCTTTGGGTCAAGTTAAGCAGGCTAAAAAAAAATATTTTCTTATCGGTGATTTTGTTTATGAATTTTCTTGCAAACTTCTTAAGGCTGTGAAAGAATGTTCCTCTTGCGAGGATGTTATGATACGAAAATACCTGTTGCAAAAACATATATTGATCATGTTGGGCGGTTTGGGGATTTTTTTTGGATATGCGAACCCGTTTCAGACCGTTCCTTTTTTAGTGCTTCTTTATCCTTTCAGCCTGTATCTGCTTGCGCACACCAGTAAAAATTATTTGCGGGAAAGCCTTGTCACAGGCATGATCGGTTATGGAAGCGCCTTTTATTGGATTGCGGTGACAGCCAATATTTACGGGGCTGTTCCGTATGTTTTGGCTGTTTTTTTTCCTTTATTGCTCGGCTTTTATTTTGGCTTATACGGAACGGCTGTCGCTTTTTATGCCAGGAAGGTCAGGCATTTTCCGCCCTTGTGCAAAGTGTGCGGATTAGGTTTGTTCTGGTATTTTTGCGAATTGTTCCGAGGCTGGTTTTTAACCGGTTTTTCTTGGTTCACGCTTTCTTCCGCCTTTGCGCCGCTTCCGGTGATGATACAAGGCGCAAATATTTTCGGTTCCTATGTTTTGTCCGGAATTTTTGCTGTGTCCGCATTTTGTTTTGCGGAGCTCGTGCTTATGCGCCGACAGGCTAAGCGCGGTTCTGTTTTGCGTTCCGTAAGGGGAATACAGTTTTCGGGCGTTATCGTTTTGTTTTCGCTTTATTTTTACGGAGCTGCGGTTTTGCAGAATGCCGTGCCCATGGAATACCAAAGTACGGTGAAAGTCATGCGGAAAAAGCTTGATATTCCTTACCGTGCCGTGCATGAATTTCCCTCTGTCCAAGGGCAGGCGGTGCATAAGGCGTATAAATGGACCGATAGGGACATGGTTTATTTTTCCGTCATTCAAGGCAATATCTCGCAAAATATCAAGTGGTCCCCTTTGTTTCAGGAAGATTGCATGAAGAAATTCATACGGCTTTCCGAGGAAGCCCAGTCAACTCTGAACGGCAAAAGCATTCTTGTTTATCCGGAAACCGCCTTTCCCATAACATCTTATCATCATAAGGAATTATATCGAGAATTGCTTGACTGGAGCGGCGATAAGACGCTTCTTTTGGGTATTCCGTATTTTGACGGCGGGAACTATTATAACAGCATGGAACTCATACAGAACGGCAAAAGCCTCGCCCGTTATGCAAAAGAGCATTTGGTGCCTTTTGGCGAATATGTGCCGTCTTTGCCTTTTCTGTCTTATTTTGAGGAGATACTCGCACAATATGGCGGCGCATATACTTCGGGAAAAAATGAAAAAGGTATTATCGATTTTCGTTTTCAGGATAAAACCGTTTCTGTTTTGCCTCTTATTTGTTATGAAGCGATTTTTCCGGAGCTTACGTGGAAGCGTTTGCAGGGAAATTCCGCCCATGTTTTGCTGAATGTCAGCAATGACGCGTGGTATGACAAAACTTCCGCTCCTTACCAGCATTTGTATTCGGCAGTTATGCGTTCCGTGGAAAGCGGTTTGCCCATGATACGCGCAAGCAATACGGGAATTAGCGCGTTTATCGATAAATACGGGCAAATTCAAATGCAGACGGAACTTTTCACTGATGAAAGCCTGACCATGCCCCTTGCTATCCGAACCTATGAACCGACTGTTTTTATCGGGCTTGCCCCTTATTTGCCTTATATAGGAATTGTCCTTTTCGGCTTTCTGCAAATGTTCGGCGTGCTGCGGCACCGGCTGGAAACACCGCATGGCGGCAAAGACCGCGCAGGAACGGATTAAGCGCCAAATAAAAACTCCCCGCAAAGGGGGAGCTGCAAAGAGAGGGTTGTAAAAAAAAGAGTGTAAAGAGAGGTTGTTTTTTTAGGATTGATTGCTGTTTGTCATGATTAAAACATGTTATGCATAAATTTCTTTTTTCAGCCAGTCTTTGATTTTTTCGGAAGGAGAATACAAACCTTTTAAGCCCTCGTGTTCTTTTTTAAATTCTTCTTCCAAATTCTTAGGCAAATCAAGAACGAGCAGATCGACGGCCTGTTCGGAGTTGCGGCGGACAAGGCGCAGCGTGGGTTTTTCTTCCCAATTGTCCACGACGAAATAGGTTGCGAAATCATCTTTTGAACGGACCGGTGCGTGCTCCGCATGCCAATTGTTGTTTCCCCATTCCAAATAGAGGGTTACGGCGTCTTCCGGCGCAAGATTCCAATCTATGTTGAGAGAAGCCGCATCTTTCAATGTTTTTATTTCTAAAGCCATATAAGCTCCTTTTTATTCCAGTATGATTCATATATAAAAGATCATGGGGTACTTGTCAAGAATTATTCCTGATAAGAATAGAAAGGGAGATTTTCGGTGAAAGCGGTAAGATGAACGGAAAGAGAACTGGGAAAATCAAATCATATAGGAAGCGACCACTTCCTGGCAAATGTCCCATGCCTTATTCACAACAGCCATATGTTCTTCACGGCTGACATTGACCAATGTGTCGTTGACTTCTTTACTGATAACAAGTTCAATGCTGCCGGGCAGATAAAGAAAATGCAGTTTTGCGTCGAATATTTTGCAGAGTTCTGTCTGCAAGTGTCGGAGCATAGGGGTTTCCTGACCCCGGATACAGAAATTCGTCCAAAGTTCCCTCGCAACACGGGCGATGACAAAGGCTTTGCGCGCTTGGGGGTCTTTGAGTTCTTCTTTGGATAAGAGCCGTCTTGTTTGCTTGTGATAAATCATTGTGCGGGTTTCCACCAATTGTTTTTCATATTGGTGTATGCTGCTTTTTGTCTGATATTGCGGCAAACCTTGCAGCAAAGCCCGGACACTGGCTTTTTGCACTTGCTGTAAACTGTTTTTGTCCAAGATGCTAGACATGCTCTTATCCTTTTAATGATACTCATTTTCTCTTTTCGGATATTTTTTTAAGGGCTTTAGGTTTTTTCATAAAAAAATGGAATTTTTTATTCTGTTCAAAGTTGATATTATATGCTATCAAAGCATATGGCTATAATGCGTGGAGGAATATATGGGATTTTTTTCTGCAGTCAAAAAGTTATTCGGCTCCGAAACGGCAAAAGAGAATACGCAGGAAGTTTTTCTTGAAAGCGCAAGCGCGGAAGAGCTGGAACAGTTCACTATACAATTAAGACAGTGCGAGCCGAAGCTTTCCGCATGGCTGCAAGTCATTCTGGAAGGCGTGGATAAGGCGGACGATGTCTTATGGGCGAGACTCGGAATTTTGCTGAACGCCCTTGAAACCCCGGAAGAGGAAGCAAAACGGTTCATCGGTGATTTTCGTGCCTGGACGAAAAAAATGGATTATCGGCAAGTTGCCGATTTTCGTTCGGAATTGCAGTACCGTTTGGCTCTCGCCCTTGATATGGAAGACGAAGAAAGCGAAAAGGACCTTGTTTTTGCAAAATTGCAAAGCGGGTTGGAAAAAACGAGAAATCAGCTTGGTAAGGGGCTGCAAGCCGTTATCGCCGGGCACGGTAAAGCGGGCGAAGCCTTTTTCGAGGATTTGGAAGAACTTTTCATCATGTCGGACATCGGGGCGGAATTGTCTTTGCAGCTGGTTGAAAAATTACGTCGTCACGCCAAGCAGAACAATATTGAGGGCACAAAAGAGCTGCTGCCTTTTTTGCAGAAAGAAGTGCGTGAACTTTTTAAAACGCCGCGACGCATCAGCGCTGTCAATCTGCCTGAAGTGGTGCTTTTGGTAGGGGTGAACGGCGTCGGGAAAACGACGACTATCGCCAAACTCGCTTACAGAGCCAAAATGCAGGGGAAGAAAATCCTCATTGCAGGGGCTGATACGTTCAGAGCCGCCGCCGTGGAACAGTTGGAAGAATGGGCGAAGCGTATCGGCGTTGATTTTTATTCAAAAGGAAGCGGCGCCGATCCCGCAGCTGTCGCTTATGAGGCTATGGATAAGGCTTTGGCGGGGAATTATGATTTGGTTTTCATTGATACGGCAGGCAGGCTGCATAATAAGAGCAATTTAATGGACGAATTGCAAAAAATTAAAAATGTGCTTGGCAAAAAGCATGAGGGCGCGCCCCACAGAAGCATTCTTGTCATTGACGCGACCACAGGGCAAAACGCCATTCAGCAGACAAAAGTATTTAAAGAAATCGGCGGAGTGACGGAAATCATTTTGACCAAGCTTGACGGAACCGCCAAAGGCGGTGTCGCCATGGCTGTCGCCCACGCTTTTGAAGTTCCGATAACCTATGTGGGGCTTGGGGAAAAAATGGAAGATTTGCGTCCTTTCGATTGTGATGATTTCGCAAAAGCTTTGCTCGGCGATATTGCGGAATAATCACCGCGGCAGTTCGTTCTTTTTTAGGTAAGAAGCGGGAAGACAGGGGGAATTATGCAAAAGACATTTACGATAAAAACCTTGGGGCAGTGCGGTTTTGACAATCCGAGAAAGCATGGCGCCATCAGCGACGAATACATTCCTGTTTATGTTTCCGAAGAATTTATGAAAGCGTGCGGCGCTGTGTCGGAAAATGACGCAGCCACATTATATTTTCAGGAAGCAGGTCCGAGAGAAAAAATTTTCTTTGAACCAGAAAAAACAAAGGTCGCCATTGTGACATGCGGCGGCTTGTGCCCGGGGCTCAACGATGTGATCCGTTCCATTGTCATGGAATTATGGCATGGATACGGCGTGCGGGACATTATCGGCATTCCTTACGGCTTGGAGGGGTTTATCCCTAAAAAATACGGACATAAGCTTATTGAGCTGACCCCTGATGTTGTTTCAACAATTTATATGTTGGGCGGAACAATTTTAGGTTCTTCACGCGGAGCGCAGAATTTTGACGAAATAGCGGATTTTTTGAATGAGAAAGGGATTAATTTGCTTTTCGTGCTTGGCGGCGACGGTACCATGAAAGCCGCAAAGGCTATTTCAACAGCGGTGAAAGAGCATGGTTTGACCCTGTCGGTTATCGGTATTCCTAAAACTATCGATAATGACATCAATTTTGTGGAGCAGTCTTTTGGGTTCGCCACCGCTGTTGACGAGGCGACAAAAGCCATTGCGGCGGCGCATACCGAAGCTGTCGGCATGAATAACGGCATAGGAATTGTCAAGCTTATGGGACGCGAGTCGGGCTTTATCGCCGCCCATGCCGCTGTTTCTTTAAGTTTGGTGAATTTTGTGCTTATTCCTGAAGTGCGTTTCGCATTGCACGGGGAAGGAGGGCTTTTGCCCGCTTTGGAAGAAAGGCTTGCCAAACGGCATCATGCTGTCATCGTGGTCGCAGAGGGGGCGGGGCAATACCTCATGCAGGAAACCGGGCAGAAAGACAGTTCCGGAAATATTATTTTACAGGATATCGGCGGTTATTTGCAAAAAGAGATAAAAGCGTATTTCAGGGAAAAAGATTTTCCCGTGGTAATAAAATATATCGACCCCAGCTATATGGTGCGTGCTGTGCCCGCCAATGCCCATGACAGGGTTTATTGCGGTTTTTTGGGACGGCTTGCGGTTGACGCAGGCATGGGCGGCAAGACGGAAATGGTGGTGTCAAAACTTATGGGACGTTTTGTGCATTTGCCTTTTGAACTGGTGACCAAGCAGCGCAGGAAACTGGATATTGCTTCGCATTACTGGCATTCTGTTTTGGCTGCGACAGGGCAGGGGCATTTAAAAGGCATGTTATGATTGAATATCCATTAACAAAAATGAATGCGTCAGCAGGTTCCGGAAAAACCTATGCTTTGACCAATCAATTTGTGGATTTGCTTTTTGCAAGCGATCTTGCCCCCTGTGAAAGCTGTAAGCCCGTAGCAAATAAGAAAAAATATAATTTTTCCGAATTGCTGGCGATTACGTTTACCAATCTTGCAGCCAACCAGATGAAAGAAAAAGTAATTCAAATTTTAAAGCAGTATGCGTTTAAAGAAATACCATGCGCAAGCGAAGAAGAAAAAGAAGAAAAATCAAAACAAGCCCATGCCATGCTTGAAAGTATTTTCCGGCAATACGGGGCGTTGAATATTCGGACCATCGACAGTTTGCTCAATCAGATTTTAGGGCTTTTCGCTTTGGAACTCGGATATTCCCCTCATTTTAAAGCAAGTTTCGGTTCCAGGGACTGCATTGACGAACTCTATGCCCGTCTTGCCGAAGAAAGCCTTGCGAACGAAGAAAGCATGGAAAGCGGAACAATCAATTATGCGCCTGTTTTTCACGAACTTTGCAAAAACGTGTTTGACTCCGATAACTATGACACGTTTTTTGCCAAACCATCCGTGAAAGAACGGCTTATTAAACTTATCGAATATTCGATTACGCACAATCATTACTTTGTTTTTGATGAAATACGGGAAGCGGAACAAAATTATGCTTTTTTCCGGCAAGAAAAGGAAAAATGCGCAACTATCATCAAATCGAATTTGGAAAGTCTACAAAACCTGATAGAGAGCGATGGTATCGCCGTGAACGCATTTTTTAAAAAAGCGCTGAACAATGCGTTTGACGGTGATTTTTCTTCGGCTACCCTGAAAAAAGAAAATTTCAGCCAAGTTCTTTTAAAAGGAAATAAAGCGGATACAGATGAGGCTTCTTATCTGTATGAGGAATTGAAAAAAAATATTGCGAAAGCCGGTGAGGCACAGTTTTTGTCGGATAGTTTCCGTTTAAATCTTCCTTTGATGAAACTCAGCCGTGTCATCAATCTTGCCTTGACTCTTTACGAACAAGAAGAACAACGTGTCAATACGCAAAAAATGCCCCATATCATCGCATGGCTTCTCGGTAAGGAAGAATGCGGTCTGCAAAGCGATTTTCTGGTGCAGAAAAAAGAGGAAGAGCAGCTTGTTTCCGCCGCTTTTTGCCGTTTGGGAACAAGGCTCAAACATATTTTATACGATGAGTTTCAAGACACAAGCAAGGCGCAATGGAAAGCGTTGAAAGATTTGTCGGCTGAAGCTCTCGCAAACGGCGGTTCCGTCCTTTTTGTGGGTGATGTGAAACAGGCTATTTACGGTTGGCGGGGAGGAGATTCTTCTCTTTTTCATAATGCGCCGAAAGAATTGATTCCTTACGCCGGTAAGCTGAATGAGGGAAATTTAGCCTATAATTGGCGGAGTGCGGGAAATATCATTCAATGGAACAATGTTTTTTTTAAAAGCCTGTTGGATTTGGATAAAGGCAATGCATTGGAATTGCTTTTGCCAAATTCCGCGAAAGAGGGGAGTTCGGAAACGCTTTTTGCCGAAATGAAAGAAAGTTTAAAAGCCGATTATGAATTTATTGAACAAAAAATTCCGGAGAGCCGCAGAGAAAAGACCGAGGGAGAGGGACTTGTCGAGGTTCATTTTTTGCCGGGAGAAGATTATTTTGATATTGCGGCGCTTGCCCTGCTTCCGGAAATGGTGCGGAATTTATATGAAAAACATAAGGAATACGGCAAAATCGCAATCTTGACAGTGAAAAACGAACAAGCTTCCCGGGTTTCGCAGGTTCTTTTGAGTCACGGCATTCCCGTTGTCAGCCAAGGCAGTTTGGGCTTGAAAGAACACCCCGTCATCGTTGAAATGATGGCTTTTCTGCGTTTTTTGGCAAATCCTCTGGACGACGGCGCTTTTTGCCAAGTCCTTTTAAGCCGGCATATTTTTCCTGAAGATTTTTACTCCGCCTGTCCTGCGGAAGAAGTATGGAATTTTTTGATTGCCGAACGCAAAGGGGCTTGTTTTAATGCCTTCAGAGAAAAATATCCTCTTTTGTGGCAAACATATTTTCATGTGCTTGTAGACGGCGCAAGCCTTTTGACAGCGTATGACACATTGTGCGAACTGTATGAACGCATGGCGGTACTGGAGAGAAATCCCGACGCTTCCTTATATTTGCTGCGCCTGAAAGAACTTGCGTATTTGGCGGAAGAGAACGGCATTGTCGATATAAACGCCTTTCTGTCGTGGTGGGAGGAAAACGGGGATGAGGAAAAAGCTCCTTTGCCTGAAGGCTTGAATTCCGTTTCCGTTTTAACCATTCATAAATCAAAAGGCTTGGAATATGAAGCCGTTATTGTTCCATGGCATGATTTCAGGATCGCCGTTCCGGACAATGTTCAAAAAATGAGCATTCCTTACGGGGGTAAAACGTATACCGTTTATTCCGCGCTGAACAAAGAATGCGCGGAAGGTTACGAGCAAGCGCTTCTGGAGAAAGTCAAAGAAAGCATTAATGATACGTATGTCGCTTGGACAAGGGCTAAATCTGAATTGCATATTTTTATGCCTGCTGTTTGCAGGGAAAAAACGGAGAGGAATTTTTACCGTTTTATGGGCGCATTGCTTCATGAGCTTGAGAAATCTCCGGAAATGGAATTGGATAAAAATGAAAACCTGCTGCGGTTTGGCAAGCAATCCGATTTTCCAATTATTTCTGAAGAGAGCTTGCAGCTTGCGAAGTATGCCCTTTTTGGGGATGAAACGTATGAGGGCTTGCAGGAAAACAAAAAACAAGCTGTCGATTTGCTGCTTGCCGGCTATATGGTGAAAAATGGCGGCGGCGACGATTTGAAACTCAGGATATTGGCTGACGATGCGTTCCATGTTGCCAAAAAACTTTCGCATATTCTTTGCCCTGTCCGAAAAGAAAAGGAAAAAGAGAGGGAAACAAAGGCAAAACCGAAAGAAACGGTCGATTATGAACACAGTATGGGCTGGCTGCCGCAGCTTCGTATTTTCCGCTCCGATTTGGAGGAAGTGCAGGGGCATAAGAAATTATCCGCTAACAAACGGGGAACGCTTATTCACAAGAGTCTGGAGTATTTAGTGCTTTCCGGAAATATTGCCGAGGATTGCAAACGGGCGGTGTATGAGGCGATGAAATATTTGCCTTTTGGGCGTTTTTTGGACAGCGGCGGGCAAAACATTGTTTCAGGCAATGCTTCCCAATATGAAGTTTTGTATGATGAAGTGCAAAAAGATTTGCGGTGGTTCGCTTCTTTGGAAGAACCGTTTGGCGGTGCCGCTTTGTGGTTTAAATATGGGTATAAGGAACACGGGATTGCCGATGAAAAAGGCAGCTTGTTCCGCGTGGACCTGTTGGTGGAAATACCGGAGCGGCTCCGCAGGGAATATCAGGATATCGCCTATATAGCCGTCGATTATAAAACAGGATATGCGGGAGAGGATTTGCCGATAAAGAGCAATAGGGAGCAAATTCTGAATTATGTCGAATTGTTGGCAAAAGCGACAGGGAAAAAGGCGGTCGGGTTATTGGTGTATTTGGATGTACGGAAATGCTGTATTGTAGAGAGTGAATAACCATGCGTCAGTATTGTAAAAAGTATAGGCAAAACGAACAGAATCCGTTTGCGGTTGTTTCTTGGCAAGATGATTTTCTTTATAAGCTTCAAGAACTTGTCGATTGTTTCATACAAGAGCGAAATATTTCCATGCAGGACATAGTGCTTGTTTTTCCGAATGCCAGACCCAAACGGTATTTGACCGCGCGCTATAAAAAATCGGCAGGGCAGAAACAACAGGCAGGCATTTTGCCGCAGATTTACACAAGCTCGGAATTTTATGCGCTTTGCCTGCATCATTTCGAGCGCGGGCAGTCCTTGTTTTCAGAGCAGGAACCTTTGGATAGGTATGCGAAATTATATGAAATCGTAAAAAATATTTTGCAAAAGAAAAGAAATACCCACTTTTCAGCCAGCGTGGAAATCCGGCAATTGGAAGCCAGTGAAACAGATGTTTCTTATAAAAAAGAAGAAAACGGCGTTTTGCAAATGGCGAAATTCTACCCATGGGCGGAAAGCCTTGACATGCTGTTTGAAGAATGTTTTCAGCATTTGATTTTTCCAAGGAATATTGAATATGCCGACGGGGAGGTTTCGCCCTTCGCCCAAAGCCTGCTTGCCGATTTAAAAGAAATTTTCACGGAATATGTGCGTTCCATGCAGGAAAAAAGACAATCAACGCCGGCGTACGGTCTTTTTCGGACAGCCCGCTATATCCAGTCCTATTATCAATATCAAGATGGAAAAACGCCTGACATGGCAGATATGCCTTTTGAAAAAAATAAGGGAGATGCGGAGTGTTTTTCTGATTTCACGCCCTATTTATTGCAGGGAAAATGCATTATTTTCGCAGGGTTCGTGTCTGTTTCGCAGGCGGAGGAAGTGATTTTGAAATATTTTTGGGAGCGGGGCGCCTGCCTTTGCTTTCATACGGACAGCCGCCTTGTGACCGATATCCGGGCTTTGCATTATTCCTGCGAAGAGCATGGGAAATGGCTGCAAAAATGGCGGGCAGAGGCTTATTTATTGGGCGCCGGCGGGGAAAGAAAACCCAAAATTTCTTTTTTGCCCGCTTATGATGTCCATTCGCAGCTGCAAAGTTTAAAAAAAGACATCATGCCTTATATTGAAACTGCGCAGGAACGTGATGATTACTGTGCCGTTGTTTTGCCGAACCCGTCTTTGCTCATGCCTGTTTTGCATGAGCTTCCCAATAAGAATATCAATATATCCCTTGGCTATCCCATACAAAGAACGCTGCTTTGGCAGTTTATGGAATGTATTTTCACTTTGCAGCTGCAAAAAAAAGAAAATGCGGGCGGGTATTCATACCGGGCGGAAGATTTGCGCGCCTTATTGCGGCATCCCTACGCGAAAATGCTTTTGGGGCAGGGCAAGCAGGGAAATTCCAAGGCAAGGGCGGAGCAAGCCGCTGTTTCCGATGATAATTTCAGCACATGGCGTAAAGTTTTGTATTATGCGGAAAAAAAATTGGCGGAACAAGGCGTGTATGCGGATTGTGCCGATTTTGTACAAAATACGCTTTTTGATTTGGATAATGAAAACCTGCCCTATGCGTTGAATGAAACCTTGGAAGAATTTATTGACAATTTTTTCGCTTTGACGGTTTTTTCATGGGAACAAGTTGAAAATTTGCGTGATATCGGCGAACGGCTTTATGCGTTGATTGATTTTTTAATACGTTACGGAGCCGGGGTTTGGTATCGTTTTCCTTTGGATAAGGAAGGGCTTGTGCGATTTTTGCAAAACACCGTGCCTTCCGTCATGCAAAACGGCATGGCGGAAAAGGTACTTCCTTTGAAAGTGTTATACGGTATTGTGGAACAGCTTGTTCATGCGGAACGTGTTCCTTTTGAGGCGGATCCGTTAACCGGTTTGCAGGTTCTCGGCATGCTTGAAACCCGCTTGCTTCGTTTTGAAAATGTTTTTGTACTTGACTGCATTGAGAGCGCTTTGCCCGCCCAGCAGAACCAAGATCCGCTGATGCCCGATTCCCTTCGGAATATGATTGGTTTGCCGGATAGGCACAGCCGGGAGATTTTGGTCGCCCATACCTTTTACCGGCTTATCAATGGGGCGGAAAACGTGTACTGCTATTGGCAGGAAGGCGTGCTTTCTTCAGAAATTCAAAGTTCAAAAAATATCCGTTCCCGCTTTATTGAGGAATTGATTTGGGAAAAAGAAAAGAACAATAAAAAAGAGGGGATAAGCACTCCTTTTCTAAGGGCTGTTGATTGCGGTTTCAATGTTCCCGAACGGCGGAAAAAACGCGGTATTCCGATGAACGGCGCTCTATTTGCCGCGCTGGAGAATGTTCTTGCGTTCGGGCTTTCCGCAAAAGGTTTGAACGCGTATTTGCAATGCCCTGTAAAGTTTTATTATCAGTATTTGGCGAAAATAGGCGGAAAGGAAGAGCCGGAAGCGGGAGACAATCATTCGCTTTTCGGAACGAAAATCCATGAACTGTTAAAAGAACAGTATCAAGGTAAAAGCCGTGTCAAGCATGATGAGGCGTTCGCCCGGCAGCTGCTGCAGGGTTTTCATGAAAAATTCAACAAGAAAAACTGGCAGGAGTATTTTTCCGCCGAAAGTTATTTCATGCTTCAGGAATCCGGGAAATACTTTTTGAACAAATATTGTCAGGAAATGCCCAGCCAGCTTGAAATCCTTGCATTGGAACAGCAGTTTTTCCATTTATTGCAGCATGGGGCTTTTTCTGTTCCCGTTCATTTGATAGGATATGCCGACAGAATAGATAAGCGGGATGACAGTTATTGGATTGTCGATTATAAAACGACGAAAATCAATAAAAAGCAGGCGGCAATATGGAAAAATGAGAGCCTGCTGCATGAGTTGGCAGAAATGAACGGAAATTGGCAGGAAGAAAAGGCGGAGCACTGCTTTGAAGAATTGGCGGCGGAGCTTTCCGATATTCAATTGCCTTTTTATTTGTATTTGTTTGCAAGAGATTTTATTGATAAGCAAAACCGTGTTGATGGGAATGCGAACATTAATGCGTCTTGGATATTTTTAAGCGAGCGGAAAGAACCCTGTGAGCTTGCTCTTGTTTCTGAAAATGTCAAAAGCGGGCGGACAACGTGGGAGATATTGAAAGATATGCGGGAAAAGCATATGGATACTATCCTGCATTTTATCTTGAACCACATGGCAAAGGAAAAAAAATGGAAATGCAAAG
>ERZ778518.1038-NODE-1038-length-21494-cov-8.804375_pt1 | contig 21494 bp, 20 predicted proteins | sample MGYA00510340_ERZ778518 | MGnify/ENA primary metagenome ERZ778518 (study PRJEB29527, sample SAMN07138967) | mouse gut metagenome | material: feces | host: mouse | place: China:Nanjing | collected 2016-01-25 ...
TCCGCCGCGTGGGAAATTATCATGGGGCGGGGCTGTTTTTCTTCACGGACAGCCCCGCCCCTCGATATCCTCCCATCGGCTGGAAAACCGAGTTTGAATTGGAGGGAATTAATAGCATCCTTCCATCCCTGGAACTGGAAATACTAGAAATCCAGCCGCGTTTCCTTGTGGAAGTGAAAGCAGGAAAATTTGTAAAAAACAATAGAAGCTCCCATCCATATTTTTATTCTTACATCGAAGAATCCTTTCAATAAAGCAATGTAAAAAGCTGAAAGGGCTGAACTGCTACCCTTTTCCTTCTATTATTGTTACATCATTCCTCCTCATCCCTTTTATTTTCCTCTATCATTTCGTGAAGCTTCTTCATCGCTTCATCAATGCCTCCCACTTCATTGATAATTCCTTCTGCTACTGCCTGGCTTCCCACCAGGATTGTTCCCAAATCCTTGGTGAGCATACTGGTATTCATCATCATTCTTTCTAATTGTTCCTGGGTAGCAAAACAATGGTCTGCCACAAACCCTGTGATCCGATCCTGCATTTGCCTAAAATAATCATAAGTCTGAGGTGCGCCAATCACCAGTCCATTCAAGCGTACGGGATGTATTACCATTGTTCCTGTGGGTACAATATAAGAATAATCGGTAGAAACTGCCAGGGGAACCCCGATGGAATGACTGCCGCCTAACACAAGAGAAACGGTGGGCTTACTTAAGGATGATATCATTTCTGCAATCGCCAGCCCGGACTCCACATCTCCTCCTACGGTATTGATAATTACCATAACTCCATCTACACTGTCATCATCCTCGATGGACGCTAGCTTTGGTAATACATGCTCATATTTTGTAGTTTTTGCATTGGGAGAAAGACTTTCATGTCCTTCCACCTCTCCGATAATAGAAAGGAGATGAATCTTATGGCGAGCTTTTCCTTGCTCCAACGTAAGCTGCCCCATCTCTTTAATTTCCTCATTTTCATTCTGATTTTTTTCCTGCTGCCTTAAATTCTCTTCCATGTTTTCCCTCCATATCTAATCTTTTGCCTTGTGTCAGCTGCCATATCTGAACATGAAAAATACAAGTTGAGATTTTTGCCGCAAACTCTTATTTTAGTATAGAAAATCATATGGGAAATTATGCAAATGCTAAATGGGAAATTATTGAAAACCGAGAATTTTGTATGAAATTGATGAAGGAAAAAGCATAAAACCTTTCACTATCCCAGAAAAGAGGCATATTCACAGTTTATTTACTCATGCGTTTGTCGTGGATATCCTGAATTTTAGAACGTATAAAAAATTTTTTTTCTGTCATACTGTTATTAGGATGGAAAAGAAAGAGGTGTTTTATTATGGGAAATAACAGCAAAAAGGACACCCATCCGGTGCCTGATTTTACAGATATGAATTCTTATGATTACTTAAAAGCAAGTTCAGCTACTGACTGTACAGGTGCAGTTCCAAGACCACCCCAGAACAGCGCCGAACTAGATTCCTATCTGGATGTTTACAACTTCCTGCCCCAGTGTGCCTATACACAGCCGAATTCTGTAGAAATTGATATGTTCAGTAATAAGTACAAGGATGGACAGGCAAAATAATAGAAAGCTCGCAAAGCGAGCTTTCTATTATTTTAACATATGCCTGATACTTGACACTATATTGTATAGTCAAACTGCTGTCCCACCCAGGTTTCTTCCTTTGTGCGGACAGAATCGCCAGCTCCATTCCCAATGGCGTCCGTTATCTTCTTTAACAATTCATCCCAGGAGGAAGCCGTAACGGTTACCGTATCGGAATCTTCATCTTCTTTTCCCTTTAGACCCTCTGTACGCTTCTCCTCTGCCTTCTTTTTCTTATCCAGCTTCTCTGCCTGCTTCTTATCATCCTTTTTCTGGGCTGCCTTATCCTCAATGCGCTTTTTCTGAGCTGCAAGAGATTTATCGATAACAGCAAAGAAAGAAGCGGTTCCATTGTCATTAACCTTCATGCCAAAGGTTTTCACAGCGCTTGCGCTGCTTCCCATGTCGCTCTTCATCTGGGCAAACTGTGTAGTAGCTCCGCGAAGTACCTTTTCGTATTTCTCACGATATGCTGGATCTTCTGCCATCTTTTCTATCTTTTCATCATCAATCAAAACTACCAGGCTCTTACTGTTGCCGTACTTGCTTAAATTTGCCTGTGCTTCTTCTTTTTGATCCGCGCTGACCAGGATAAAATCCATATTAGAAAATTTCTTCTTCAACTGATCATAATATTTCTGCGCCTTTTCACTTAATTTGGGATTCCCGATTTCCTTTTGACCATTGGTCTGTTTGATTTTCCCAGTGTCCTTGGCCTTTGCAGCCGTTGTAGACTGTGCTGCTAACTGTGCTGCATATGTGCTTCCTATTCCGTTAGTGTTCATATTCATTTCCTCCTTGAAACAAACGTATCATACATCCTATTGTACTATTATCTATATCGGCAAAATCTGGGAAACAGTAACACGGTTTTTAAATATCAGGACAATTTTTGAGAAAATACGCCTCTGCTTCTGCACTCCATAATCCATGATTCTTGTTTACAAGTTCCTGTATCCTGAATCTGCTGGCCCTGCAAAGAAATTGAGGCAACCGTCTCCAGCCAGTAACCCTTCTGCTTTTGTCACCATATCCTCCTGTGCCACCATAAGGAAAATATCATCAAATCCTTGCTTTCCTGGCGTAAGCTCCTTTAATTCTTCTGTAAAATCACTGTCCTTTGGAGTTAGTACTAATGGAGCTCTATCCCATGTTTTTTGGCCTCTTCTACTGGATAAAGCTCCCTGCTTCTCTCCAATTTTTCTGACATGCTTCCTGTCACAATCAAAACAGACGGTTTGCGCTCTCCATGAATCACATAATCAACTGCCAAGGAGCCCATTGGACCTGTTCCGCCTAAAATTGCCATAGCGCCATGCTCTTTGATCCCCATCGTATGATCATAATCGTTGCGATCCCGAAGATGGAAATTTGCCTTAAATCCTGCAATGATACAAGACAAAGGTTCTACCAGGGCACCTTCAAAAAAGCTTTCCCCCTTATAAGGAAGAAGACATCCCTTTTCCATTGCTTCATTCATAAAAATTACTTTTGTCGCTTCTCCACCCACGTAAGGGAAAGAATATCCAAGAGAAAATGTATCTGCCCGCCCCAGGTTCGGCTGGGCCACAAATTTGTCTCCTGGCTGATAGAGGCGCTGCCACTTTTCCCCTACTGCTTCAATAATTCCACAAAATTCATGTCCCATTATCACTGGATTCTGTGCCAAATCATCTGGCAGCTTTTTATGCTTTGCTCCCTGGTTCGCCACCTTGTAAGTAGACATACACAAGCTGTCCGTCACAATCCTAGCTTATATTTCGTCTTCCCTCATAGCTGGAAGCTCAAATTCTTCCAGTCTTAAATCCTTTACCCCATAAATCCTTACTGCTTTTGTTTTCAAAAGGACACCCTCCCTTTTACATTAGATGCAGCTTCTTTGCAATCTTAATAATCAGGCCGCCCATGGGAAAACTGCGAAGCTCATTTTCACGCAGCCCTCGTAATAACAGCAGGAGAATTCCATATACACCTACTCCCACAAAAATAGAAGCCAAGGTAGAAACTGCATTGATTTTTACTGTTTTCATCAAAAAATAATACGTACCATAAACGGTCACTCCCATCACTGCTGCACAAATGCTGGGAATCACAAAAGTCCGTGCCACCTCCTGGTGGTATCGCAAATACTTTCGAATCGCCATCCCATTCAAAATACACATCAAGAAGGAGAAAAAGGTATTTGCCCATACAACTGCATAAATATTCAAATCCATCCCATACATGAGAGCCGCTAATACACCAATATGTAACACAAGGGCAATGACTGCATTTTTCACTGGAACACTCATGCGGTTAATGCCCTGAAGAATTCCGTTGCTTAAGGTAGACAAGGAATAAAATACAATAGAGACCGCACCAATCTGCATCATATGTGCCGTAAGGGGCCGATTGTCATGGAAAAGAAGCTGCAAAATGGGAGATGCAAGCACACCCATACCTACCGCACAAGGAATAGCAATCACCATAATAAATCGTATGGAATAAGCCACTTTCCTCTTTACCTGAGGAATATCCTTTGCCGCAAAAGCAGTCGACAAGCTTGGTACACTAGAAGCAGATACCGAAGAAGCAATGGCAATGGGCACATTCACAAGCACTTTATATTCTCCTACGTAAATTCCCCACATGGTACTGTATTCCTTTGCCTGATATCCCTGCAACGCTGCAATATGTTTAAAAGTACCCATATCCAAAAAAGATGTAATATTATAAATTGTAGTGCTCAACAATACAGGAATAATTGTAATAATCAATACGTAAAAAATGGCGCCATAGCTTTCCACATTTTTACTTCTGTCACGCTGAGACATTTTCTTAAATACTGGACGGTAAATCACCAGCACAAACAGTGTAAACAACAGCCCAGCCAATGCGCCTGCACCAGTACCAATGGTTCCGCCGGCTGCTCCATAGGCTTCCGCATAAGTAGCAGGGTTTCCTAATACAGCGCCAATTTTTGCGCCATATTGATAGAGCATATAAGCGCTCCATACACTAATCACCGCATTGATAACCTGCTCAAGAAGCTGAGAGACAGCGCTTGGCATCATCGTGCCCATTCCCTGGAAAAATCCCCGGATTACCCCAAGGACTGCCACAACAAACAAGGTAGGCGCCAATACCCGCAAAGCAAAAACGCTCAACGGCGTCCGTACAATATATATGGTAATTACATCTGCACCAAAATAAACAATCAAGCCTGCTGCTGCTCCAGATATTGCTGCAAAAATCAGAGCGCCTTTAAAAATTCTGTATGCATTTTTCCGTTGTCCTTTGGCCACCCTGGTAGATACCAGCTTTGAGACAGCCAAAGGAAGGCTGTAGGAAGATATCAGCAATAATATACTGTATATCTCCATAGCCGTACCATAATAGTCATTTCCAATATCGCCGATAATTGATTTTAAAGGAATCCGGTACAATAATCCTATCAAACGGCTGATAATAGAGGCAACTGCCAGAATAGAACCCTGTACCAGAAAATTAGATTCCCTTTTTGCTTTTTTACCCATATAACTTCCTCAATACTGCCCTTTCCTTGGCATTTAGAATTCATGTTCAGGACAAAATCCGCCTATTCCTCCGTTGCTCTCGCCTGAGACAATTCTTCCTGGGTCGCATATACACCAAAACGGTCTTTATAATTATTCCTTACCACACATACCCATGTTTTTCCTTGGTTCAGTGTAATTTCATTTCCTGCCTCATCATAATAACGCGCCGGGGAATCTTCATTATCCTTATTCCAGGTTACACGCTCCATTTTTCCATTTGTAATATAAATGCCCTCTCCGCCGGAGGTTGTCTCAATGTCAAGGTATCCGTTCTCATCCATCTTAGACCAGTTACAATACTGTATCAGAATATTCTTCACGGCTAACTGATTTTCATTGGCTCCGTCAATCTGCTTGTCCTTAAATTCATAGCGGTAATACAAGCCATCTTCGCTGTTATACACAAACCACGGCTTATTGACAAAATACCCTGGACTTACCACCAAAGCATCCTCCCCAGTAAGATTTACTGGCGCATCATCCTCTGCAAACTGATAATGCCCACTGTAATTTTCGGAAAGCTCGGTACGATATCCTTTTTTTTCGATTCCTGCCTGAATGCCCTCATCACTGATAAACGCGTTGTGAGGAGCCTTCCGGTTTGCATCCCGGTAAAACATAATAGATTCAATGGAAGAATCCATTCCACTTAGATTATGCACATCCTCCCGTTCCAAAACTGGCTCAGCATAAACAGCATGTCCATAGTGAGTATAAATGGCGTCAAATTCTCTTGCAAAATAAATAAAATAATGACGACAGCTCCGCACAGAACCAATTTTTTCAAGCCCTGCATAATCTTGAAAAATAGCCATCAGACGTGTATAAGAGCCTTCCACCGGAACCTCATAAATAACATCTGCAGACGAGATTCCATATTGAGGCAATGCATCAGAGGTATTTCCAATCATAACAGCAAGAGGTCTTTTTCCTGCCAGCTCTTTGTCAATCCACTCTCCTGTCAGATAACTTCTCGCCATCCCTTCCGGGGTTTCCGGTTCAGGCTCCGGGGTCGGGGTTGCTTCCGGGGTTGGCGTTGGTGTTACCTCCTCCACTTCTACTTCCGGTTCTGGTTCTTCCTTTTTTCCGCAGCCTGCAGCTACCGTCAATACCATTGCTGCCAACAACAGTCCTACCATACGTTTTTTCATCTCAATTCCTCCAGTTTCTTCACTTTCGCCATGTCTTGCTTTGTGGCATGACAAGCCTTACCATAGATTTTTATAAATTTATCTGAAAATTCCCATCTGATCCAGGATATCCCGCTGTTTTTTCTCCATAATCTCAGCTTCCTCCTTGGTCATGTGGTCATATCCAAACAAATGCAGCATACTGTGCAAAATCAAAAAAGAAAATTCTCTTTTTTCACTGTGGCCAAAATGTTCGGCCTGTTCCTTTACCTTGTCCACACACAGTACAATATCACCAAGCATTGCTTCCCCTGTATCCGGGTTAAAATTATCATCTTCCTGCCGAACCTTTGTAAAATCTCCCGGACTTTTATAAGCAATCATAGGAAAAGACAGCACATCTGTAGGACAATCCAGATTCCGCTGCTGACCATTGATCTCTTGTATTCCCTCCAGGGAAACCAATAACAGGCCGATTTCTGCTTCAAAGGGAAAATCCTCTGCTTCCAAAGCTCCACAAATGACTTCCTCTGCAAGTTTTTTATAGTCAAAAGGAAAGGAAACCTCCACTTCCTCCTCGATATTGATTGTCAAGATAACGCTGCCTCCTTTATAAGATAATCCCTGATTTTCAAAAACATATTCATACTGAAACCAGATTTATCATACAGACCTGAAGCAGAATTCTCATTCAACGTCTGATATACTAAAATATCCTGATTCCAGGAACTAGATAGGGTTGTCTTATCCAACACATCAAACTTCGCCACCACACTGTCTACAATATGAACGATGGCTGATTCCAAGGTAGAGGGAAGCTTTTGTTCCCCATTGTACTCCCGTAATATTCCAACAACCTCTCTGGGCAGATTATTGCTTTTTGCTAATGCCACCCCGTTTTCCACATAGGGCACTCCGACCATTCTCCCTAATCGGTAATAAAATCCTCCGGCCGCTGCCACTTCTGGATCTGCGCCAACCAGCTTTGCACAGTTTCCAGCAATCTCCGACACCTTCCTGGCATGTTCGTAGTCCATTTTAGAATAATTCCGTACTTCCTGTACCAATCCAAATTCTGACTTTAAGATCTTTTTCAGTCCTTGTTTCTTTGACTGATGCAGATATTTATTCAGCCTTCGATATAAGATACAGGAAAGCATAGAAGACACTACGCCGTTACATATTCCATAGAGTAACACATCCCACTCCAATTGACCAGTCTGAAGAAAAGAAAAAATTAAAACACTGGCAAAAATATAGAGAAACAAAAAAATAATTTCCCAACGCAAATCTTTGATTCCTTCCAAAAAAGAAACAGCCAGACAACCGCCAATTAACAAAAAACTGCCGCATAAAAGCAAATATAGATTTTCCTGTCCGCAAATAGCAAATACCGTTACATGGAAAATACCTGCCATCATGCCAAAAAAGGAATCTGTAAGAATCGTCATCCCTATGGCAAGAAGCAGCACTGGCCTCGCATATTCTGGTAAAAAGACAAAGAAAACAGCCGCCAAACAGGAACCATTATGCCACCATGCAATATTCTTATAATCCGCTGCTTTTTCATAAAACCAGTCTTTTTGCTCCCGATACAACTCCATTCCTGCCAGAAATATGACAGAATACAAAATCCCAAAAAACGCCAGTACCACAATCCGGTCTAATTCCTGCTTACTTGCAATCCCTGCAAAAACGCATTCCAAAATTCCGCATACCGCCATGCTAAAAAGCTTAAAATTCTTCCGGCCCTTGTCGTGGTCTCTTAACCTTTCAAGCCCTTCCTGCCTTACCTCGTTCTCTTTTGCTTCTCCTGTTTCCTTTTCTCTCATGTCTTTCATACTCTTCATATGCCTTTACTATTTTTTGCACCAATGGATGCCGTACTACGTCGCCGCTGGTCAATGTACAGATTCCAATATCCTCCACATTTTTTAATACCCGCAGAGCCACATCTAAGCCAGACACAGCTCCTGGAGTCAGATCCTTTTGGGTAGCATCTCCTGTTACCACAACTCTGGAACCAAAACCGATACGTGTCAAAAACATTTTCATTTGCGCTGGCGTAGTATTTTGCGCCTCATCCAGGATAATAAAAGCATTGTCCAACGTCCTTCCTCTCATATAAGCAAGGGGCGCTACTTCTATCAATCCTTTTTCCATATTCTTCTGAAAACTATCAGCTCCCATAATCTGGTACAATGCATCATAAAGCGGCCTTAAATAAGGATCTATCTTACTTTGCAGGTCACCTGGCAAAAATCCCAGCCGTTCTCCTGCTTCAATGGCAGGACGGGTAAGTATAATCCGATTTACTTCTTCATTTTTAAAAGCAGTAATTGCCATTGCCATTGCAAGATAGGTTTTACCCGTTCCTGCTGGTCCCATACCAAATACAATCATTTTATTGCGAATCTCATCTACATACTTTTTCTGTCCCAGCGTCTTAGGCTTTACTGGCTTGCCGCTAATGGTATGGCAGATTAACTCTTTATCAATCTCCACAATGACGGACTCATTTTCCTCAAAAGTTAGAGAAATCGCATAGTCTACATTCTGTTCTGTAATCTGGTTCCCTCGTTTGGACAACTCAAAGAGCTGCTTAAATACTCTGGAGGCTTTTTCTACATCTCTTTCCTGTCCCAACAGCTTTATTTTATTGTCCCGCACCACTGCCGTAACGCCAAAGGTACGTTCTATTTTTTTCATATGAACATCAAATTGACCAAACACATTTGTCATATGTTCCATGGAACTATTAATCTCTGTTTCCATTAGACTCATCTTCCATCTGCCCTTCCTGTGGTATGTCTGTCACTGCCGTTTCCTTCCGTTTGCCAATTGGTTCAATCACCTTTATGCTGCCAGAAGCCGTACAGCTTTTTCCATCTGTTACTATCATAACATTATTTTCTATAATTTGAACCCCTTTTTGTGTTAATTCTTCACAAAATTGATTCAATTTCCCTTTTGCCACCTGTTCTGCTTCGCTTTTTGTATACTGCTTTTTCTCTGTCTGATACTCTTTACTGGTTTCTTTTGTAAAGGCCAATGGCAGGTAAAAGGTGCCTCCAATTTTCAGATCATATTCATCCGTAACGGTATCATAATCTTTAAATTTGCAAAACAGATGAGGCAGCTTTATTTGTGCAGAAAAAAAGCGGATGCCCCAGGCTTCACTTTCCTCTCCGGTAAAAATCTTTTCTTCATACCACATAGAAAAATGATCCTCATAGCTATATTGCGTGATTCCTAAAATATCAGCGTCAGAAACGCAGTACTGGTAAGAGGCGATTTCTCCGCTATCATTGTATACGGCGTTTCTTCCTTCTACCAGCATGTCTCCTGGTTGTACCTCCATCCCTTTTTCTACATAGGGCGTCCCCTGCCTGGTCAGAATACTATAAATCACCGCCTCTTTCTCTGCTACCAAATCGCTGGGGGTATCGTTTGTCTCCTTTTGCGCTGCCGCCTGCTGATTGGTTGCAAGATTTTCCTGAACATCAATAATCAGCATGGTTCCTTCTAATTTGGCAGAAGCCCATATAATATCTCCATATCCTGCCCGAAGCTCTTCTTCTATTTCTTCACAGTTTATTTTGCTTTTTAGCAGGCCATGATATACCTTATTTTCTTCCAGAAATTTTATAATATTGCTGTCTGTTTCATGAAGATTCCCATTAATTTCAATTTTCCATACAAACAACGACATAGTATACAATAATCCGCAGCAAAGAGCAATCCCTGCAAAAAATAATTTTCGTTTCCGGTAACGGCGCATCACAAAGGGAAGCCCGGTACGTTCTAAGATCACAAACTTTGTCCTTGTTTTCTTTAAAATAGGCTTTAATCTTTTTAATCCCTGAACGCTGATGCAAAATACATAATTATCATCCTCATACTCTAAATTCCAAATAAGAATATTGTGATTACTGCACAGATTTAAGAAACGCTCTGGCGCATACCCGGAAAGTTTAATTTTAACATACCCCTGCAAAAATTTCAATTTATCAATTAACAATGCACTACCCCTTATGAGTCATATAAGATTCCTTGAATATAACCGGTAATTTTCATTTCCTCATTGGTGTAGTATTCCACAACCAGACGTTTTCCCTGGATGGTGACCTGGCATGTCTTGGTCTGAAGGCGTATTTTCTCTTGGGTGTATTCAATGATTCCCTTATAGTTTTCCACCAAGACCTGACCTCGGCCCATGGCGGTGATAATAACTGCCCCATACATAATATCTATGGGGAGTTCCAAGGATTCTACAATATTTGATTTTACATTTTCCTTTACCTGGCCGAACCTGGTACGTTTTTCTTTTCCCATACTGCACTATATGTAGCAGCCATATGGATTATTCCAAAAAGAAAACAGGAACCTCATTTATCCCAATCCTACCGGATAATTCCCTTAATCATTGAAACCTGTTTGGGCGCATCCTCTTGGATCTGATAAGCTCGTACGATTTTACCATAAGCTTCCTTGGCCTGTTCCATATCATTGGCATAGATAACTGCAAGAGTTTCCCCTGGATGTACCAAATCTCCACGCTTCTTATTGAGCAGTATACCGACAGATAAATCAATGGAGCTGTCCTTTGTAGCACGTCCTCCGCCTAATATGAGGCTTGCCAAACCGATTTCCTCCGCCCAAATTCCAGCAACATAGCCTTCCTGTGTGTTCATCACCTGCAATTGAATACGGGCAGCAGGCAGAAGCTCCGGCTGATATACCAAGGTTTTTTCTCCTCCCTGTGCTTCGATAAACTCTGCAAATTTATCCAACGCCGTCTTATTGCGAATGGTCTGCTTTAACATTTCTTCTGCTTCATGTTGTGTATTGGCTTTTCCTTCCGCCAGAACTAATTCCGTTCCAAGAGCATATACCACTTCCATGAAATCAGAAGGACCAAGACCATTCAAAGAAAGAATTGCTTCTTTTACCTCCAGTGAATTGCCCACTGCATTTCCCAGAGGCTGATTCATATCTGTAATCACTGCAGAAATTTTCTTTCCTGCATTTTTCCCAATCTGAACCATCTCTTTTGCAAGGGCAAAGGCATCCGCCTCCTGCTTCATAAACGCGCCGTTTCCTGTTTTTACATCTAGTACAATGGCGTCTGCACCAGACGCCAGCTTTTTACTCATAATACTGGAAGCAATCAAAGAAAGCTGGTCTACGGTAGCTGTCACATCCCGAAGTGCATAAAGTTTTTTATCTGCTGGGGCGAGATCTGCCGTCTGCCCCATAATCGCCATTTTCACCTGGTTCACATTCTGAACAAACTGTTCTTTGGACAATCCGGTGGAAAACCCTGGAAAACACTCCAGCTTATCTATGGTTCCCCCTGTATGTCCAAGCCCCCGGCCTGACATTTTTGCAACAGGAATTCCAAGAGCCGCCACCATAGGAATCAAAACCAGGGACGTTTTATCTCCCACTCCGCCGGTGCTGTGCTTGTCCACCTTCATCCCTGGAATTTGAGACAAATCAAGAACCTCTCCACTGTCACGCATGGCCAATGTCAACTCCAATGTTTCTGTTTCATTCATCCCTTGAAAACAAATGGCCATCATCATCGCAGACATTTGATAATCAGGAATTTCTCCTTTGGTATATCCTTCTATCATAAAGCGAATTTCTTCTCTTGTTAAGCTGTTTCCTTTTTTCTTGTGATTGATGATATCATACATCCTCATGCAGACTTTCCTCCAATTCCTGCTTATAATAATCTGTTCCATTGCGTTGATCAAATTTTTCTGCTATCTCTTTGGTCTGCTCATAGTAAAAGTCAAACAGCTCCATAATCTTATACTGGCTGCTTTCCCGATACAAAGGAAAGGAGCTGTCATAATGAATTTTTACGGTATCTCCCTTCCGGGCTTCCTTCAATTTCTTAAGAAAAATGCAAACGTTTTCTCCCATATGAAACATATTCATAGGGCATCGGATATGGAGCCATTCCTTCCAATGCTCCTTATATATTTTCAATGCTTTTCCTATGTTCGTATAAGCATAACAAACCATAAAATCATCCCAACACTGATATTCCGTCTCCCCATTCATATAGCGCTCCACCAGTCGGGAGTATCCAAGAGCCTTCTCATATTCTCCCTGCTCCAGATAATAATTCATATATGCAATTTTCATCCGCAGCCAAGCGCTCCTTTTTTCCTCACTTCCACAGGTCAGGCGGAAGCTTTCGATATCTTTGGATAATTTATTTGCTTTTTCCAGATCCCCTTTGTCTAAATAAAACTGGATTTCCATATTCCGCTCACAGGCTCTGCAATCACTGTGGCTGTCTCTGGGTAATTTTTCAAATTTATGAAAACATTCTTCTGAAAATTCTGGATCAATCTGCTCATAAAATCCATACAAGGTTGCATAATAATTTCTCAGACTAAATCCCATACTGACACAACGCTTCCGGTAATCCTCAAAAAAATTCTTGCAATCCTCCATAGAAATCTGGTAAAAATCCACACAGTTATCCAAAATCCATTTGTAGACCCACATCACATGCTCCCCTTCAAAACGAAATACATACCGTGGATTTCCAGTTTGATTTGGATATTGATCTGCAAGAGCCAAAAGCTCTGGAAACATAATCAACAACTCCAGCCCATCCCCATAGAAGGTAGACTCCCGACAAAACTGAATACGAAACATAAACATATAAGGAATATCCTGTCGGCGGTCCGCTTCCTGAATGGCATAACGCAATACTTCCATCGCGGGCTTTCCATGTCCTGTCTCCTCTAAAAGCTCATCCATAATCCAATCTGGATCATAATTCTCCATCCAATCAGTCATCCGAAAGTCCCCTTTCCATTAATGCCAGAATATTGCGATTTAGCATACCCATTTCATTGTTATGAAGAGGAAATCCACCAATCTGCAACGCCTGTACATAAAGGATTTCAAGAAATATTTTCAACGTAGCTTCCTCTTCTATTTCTATTAATTTTTTTACAATGGGATTGTGATAATTAAAATACAAGGTTGCTGCTGCATCATTTGGAATATCTGCCGCGAACGCATCCAGCATATGAAAAAACATAGCATCCGCCTGTGCCCGGGAAGCCGCAATCTGCCGACTTAACAGCGTCTTTTCATCCATCAAATAAAATGTGGGCTGCTGGGTGGGAGAAAAATATTTTAATTCTGCACGACAGTCATGGTTTTTCAAAATGCGATTTGCCAACTTCAAGAAATCAAAGCCTTCATCCTGATCTTTTGGTGATAAATCCTCCATCAAATCTTCGATGTCCCACTCATCTACCGGACCAACTTCTTTCTCAAACACTCGGCCTAACTGAACCAATAAATCCAGTGCATGCACATAGGAAACATTGATAAGCAACTGGTCCTGTGAGAAAAACAACTGAGACAACTGTTTGTATTTCTCCCTGGTAGGAGCATATACCAAAGGCTCTGCGCACATCCGCAGATCATACCCTGTCATGGTCCCTCTGGTTGTCTCAAATTCAAAATAATCAATTAACCGCTCAAACAGCTTCGGTGTTGCCAAGGCCAAAGACATCAAAGTAAGATTATGAATCTGGAAAAACCGTGTGAATCTTTCTGGTTCTCTCTCTGCCAAAGTATCTATGTACTGTATCAGGCTATCTTCTATTACCTCCCTTGCCGACTCTAACGTCTCATCTACATAAAACCCTTCTCTGGAAGCAGTGGGCCGCAAATCCGTGGCATGCACAATACATTTTGTAAAAACAGCCCAGTCTGGAATCAGATTATCTCCTTTTTCCGTCAGCATCATATGCTTTAAATAAATCCGGTGGGAAGACTTTGCAGAAGGCAAAACTGTATAATTTAAAATATAAGCAACACCAGACACATTTCCTTCTTCGGACTGGAAGGTCACACAGTCAAAAAACTGCTCTCCAAATAGCATCTGTCCAAATAGCAGTAACTCCTGTTTATTGGTGGTGCGTCCCTCCCAAGGAAGGTAGGTGGGATTGATCTGCTTTTCCTTCCCCTGATGACGAATGATAATCGGGAAAGGCAGCAGCAAACCAAAATAGGTTACAAGCTCCTCAATGGTTTCTCTGGTGAAATAATCTTCCATACCAGATTTGGCAAGCAAAATTACTTTTGTACCAGGAACCGTTAAATAGGCTTCCTCGTCCTCCTCCTTTTGCAGCGTCTTTATGGTATACGTTCCATCTGGTTTCCCTCTCCACTCTAAAACTGGCGCATTTTCCTCTCGACAGGATTTTGTAATCATGCGTATCTCATCGGAAACCATAAAACAGGAAAGCAGTCCAATCCCAAACCTTCCAATGTAATCTGTACGAAGATCTTTATTTTCTAATTCTCGTTTGGAAGATTCTCCGATAATCGCCAAAAATTGATGGATTTCCTCTTCCGTAAGCCCTTGTCCAGAGTCAGTAAAAACCAATTGCTTGTTCTCAGTTATCTCCAGAATGATAGCTCCTTCTGTTTCTTTTCCCTCAATCTTCCTTCTTCCGGTAATGGCGTCTGCCCCATTTTGCAATAGCTCCCTGATATAAACATCCGGACTGCTGTAAAGGTGATCCGACAATATCTCAATCATGCCGCCCAGATTTACTTTAAAACGAAAATCTTCCATAGTTTGTAACCTCCTGTTCCCGAAATAATGCATGTACAGCTATCTCATAATTCCTCAGCGTTTCCGCCTTTCTTATTCTCTTGGCATAAGGTTCGTAATTCGAAAACGACTGTATCATATAAGACCAGATTTCCTTCATTTTAAACAATACGTTCCTCTCCCCAGAAAGGATGTCCTGGTAATTTTGATAAAGCAGTGTATGAAGCTGGCTAAACTGTTCCGTTTTCCTCTTTGGCTCCAAAAAATTTTTCTCCACACATTCCCTGTGGAGCTCAGGATTGGCAATGCTCCCTCGCCCCAGCATAACAGAAGCAAGCTTCGGAAATCTCTTCTGCAAGTCTTCACAGTCCCCCATTGAAAAAATATTTCCATTGTAACAAATGGTATTTCCGCTCTCTCCCATTGCCTTTTCGAAAACCAAAAGATTAGGTGGATTCTTATAATAATCTTCCCGTACCCTTGGATGAATGATTAATTCTTCCAGAGGATATCGACAAAATATGGGAAGAAGCGTTTCAAATTCCTCTGGATCTTCCACGCCAATCCTTGTCTTTATAGAAATACGTATGGTAAGCTTTGAAAATATCTCATCTAAAAATCGTTCCAGTTCTACGGGATGGGTCAAAAAGCCTGCGCCTTTTCCCTTGGAAACTACTGTGCCAGAAGGACATCCCAGATTCAAGTTAATTTCTTTATATCCATAGTCCATCAATGTTTGCGCTGCCCGGATAAAGTCCTCTGCCCGATTTGTCAAAAGCTGGGGCACCAAAAAAAGTCCCTGGTTGTGCTCTGGCAAAATATCATTGATTTCCCGTCTGCTTAAACTCTTTTTTTGTTTTGGTACAAGAAAAGGGGTAAAATATTTATCCATAGGAAGAAAAATACTATGATATGCATTTCGGTAAATGTAAGTGGTAATCCCCTCCAAAGGGGCTAGATAATATTTCATGGAACTGCTCCTTGCTGCTTCCCTGCTCATGTATCCTTATCTTTTCAATTAAGTATCTTTTCAATTTCTGCAATCAGCTTGTCTTTCACCGCTGGCTTTAAGAAATATCCTGCTGGTTTTAGCTTTATTACTGCTTCAATATTTGCCCGGTCATTGACCGCAGTAAGAAAAACAACAGGAATATCTTTCATGTCATCGTCTGCACGTATCATTTCTAAAGTCATTCTCCCATCACAGACCGGCATTTCGTAATCAAGCAAAATCAAATCCGGACGCTTTTTCCCAATGGAAGTCATCGCCTGTGCACCTGAAATTGCAATGGCAACCTCATACTCTCCTTCCAGCATAGCCTTCATCGTTCGAAGTGTGGAACCATTGTCATCCACCACTAAAATCCTTTTCTTTCCGCTGGATTCTTTCTTTTTTGCTGCCGCCTCCCGTTCTGCCTCTTCCTGGTTCATACCAAGCCTTCGGCAAACGGCATTCATAATAGCGGTATGCTCTATGGGCCGAATGAGATTCTCAAATTGATTTTCTTCATAATATTTCAAAAAGCCACTGCATTCCTCCTTCGTACCAACCGTCAACACTGGAATCTGTGGATATTTGTCGCTTAACAGATAAAATATGGAGGTATCGATATCATATGCTCCAATCAGACTAATCAAAACCAAATCAGGATTGACGATTTTCAGCATTCCCTCCAAAACACCTGCATTTTCCGAACAAAGCTGTATATGGAAAAATTGTGATAAATATGTATTTGTTTCTTTCACCACATTGTTAAGTTTCCCAATCAGTAAAATTTTTTTCATTTTTTCCTCCAATCTACTTACTGATCTGCCTGATCAGCGCATCCGCAAGCCGTTCTGTCTCTTCAACATCTAAGTTTGTTACTGCCTCTGCAAGTTTTTTGATGTTTTGTTTTATTTCTTCTGGATATTCGTATAACCTCAATTGGCTCACAGACTGGTCTGCCTGGTCAATATCCATCTCCTGCATACTAAACCGTACCATTTCCACAAGCGCCTGTACCACTGAATCATCTGCCGTTTCTGTGCCGACTGTATCTTCGATTCCAAAAACACCCTGTAATTTCTGTTGATAACTACGCCACTCTTCTAAAAATGTTCCCGTCAAGGATAAAATCAGATCTATTTTACCATCTTTTGCAGCATATTCCAATAATTTTGCAAGACCCGCCAAAGGAACAATTCCAATGGTTGCCGCAAGGCTTTTCATGGCATGTACCTGAATCCGGTACTGTTCTAGCTGCTCTGGCTCTGCTATCTGCTCAAGGGCAAGCTCCAAGTGTTCCGCCGCAAACTCAATCTGACCATAAAACTCTTTGACCGTATATTCTAATAATTCCATATCTGGCAAATGCAGCCAGGCATAATTCCAATCCAGACCATCCACCTGGGGAAGCTTCTCCAAAGAATCTCCTGCCCCATCTGCGGCTGCCTGCTGCAAATCTTCTTGTGTCTCACTGACGGAAACCTCCTGTAGCATATCCTCTGGCAGCATTTCTTTTATCATATTTTCAAGCTTCTCTGGTACAATCGGCTTGGATAAAAATTCATCAAATCCTTCGGATAAGTACCTTTCCTTTGCTCCTGATACTGCGTTGGCTGTCAGAACAATAATGGGAGCGCTCTCACAGGGACAGTCTGGCATCTCTTTGATGCGATGGAGGGTTTCAATTCCGTCCATTTCAGGCATCATATGATCCAGGAAAATCAAATCATACTGGTTCTTTTCCACCAATTCCAAACATTCCATGCCGCTTGCCGCCTCTGTAACCTGAACCTGTGTTTCCTTTATTAGATTTCGGAATACTTTACGATTCACCCCATTATCATCTACCACAAGTATTTTTGCATCTGGCGCCAAAAGCCTCGTGCTATAGCTGTAATTTTCCGTTATCTGACGCACCCTGGATTCAAAATCTCCAATGGGTGTATGATCTACTACCTGTTGTTCCAGCTCAAAATAAAATTTGGATCCCTTTCCATAAATACTTTCCATTTGCAATTTGCTTCCTAACAATGCAAGAAGCTGGATGGTGATACTCATACCAAGACCAGTGCCTTCAATATTGCGGTTCCTGTCCTCTTCAATCCGTTCAAATTCCGCAGACAATTTGGGCAAATCCTCTTCTTTGATACCAATGCCCGTATCTTCCACCTCAAACCGCAGCCGTGCCGTATTTTTGGTCTCCTGTGCTTTCACCCGCAGCCATATAGTTCCCTCATGGGTATACTTCACCGCATTTGTAAGAATATTGGTTAATATCTGGCGAACACGCACATCATCCCCATACAGCCGGGAAGGAATGGCATGATCCACTTCCACACGAAAGTCAAGATTTTTGCTTTCTGCCCGCTGTGAAGTCATATTCGACAAATCATGTATCATACTGCTCACATCATATTCTACAGGCACAATCTCCATTTTCCCGGAATCAATTTTGGAAAAATCAAGAATATCATTAATCAAAGAGAGTAATGTCTGCCCTGCCAAATAGATATCCATGGCATAACTTCTGATATTTGCCTCCTTGGATTCCCGGAGAATCATTTCATCCATGCCAAGCACTGCATTAATGGGTGTACGAATCTCATGTGACATATGAGCTAGAAACTTTCCCTTAGACTCATTGGCCGCCAATGCTTCATGTCTTGCGGCATCTGCATCTTTTTTGGCCTGAACCAACTGGGTATTCTGTTGCTCTACTTCTTTCACTTTCTCTTTCAGAAGGCGGGCGCCTCTCTCTGCATTGGACCGATACTCCTTGGAAATCTGAAAAACATGAAGAATAGCCATCATAATGCTGAAAGCTGTCATGGTATATTGGCTGATTTTATTAAAATGGGCACTGTCAAAAAAAATGTTCATAAACACATTTGCAAATTCTCCTGTTATCAGTACAAGCATGGACAAAGCCGCCAGCAAAGTCCTATGGCTTCTGTTGTGATAATCAAACTGAATCAGACTCACAATGGCAACAATACTCACCACAGCCATTGCAACAGCAGATAGCCCTATCATATCCACCATATTTCGGATTCCAAATACCTGCAAAAGGATCTGCCCTACTGCATTGATCTGTACACACCCAAGCAGCAGCGAAAAGCGGCGTGAATATATCCCGCGAAAATTCCGTTCAAAATACAAAGCAATAAATAATGGCAGCAACAGCACTAAATATTCCTGCATTTCATATGCTTCATGCACCTCATAAAACAGGCTCAAGATATCTGTCCCAATAAAATAATAGATGCCAGCAGCCAAATCTGCCAGACCTAAAAACAGCTCTCCTCGTGTTGGCTGATTAGTGCGCCGCCGGATCAGTGCAAGCATAAACATAATAATGGCCATAATTATAATTAGCAGACAGCTGACAATCTCAAAGATATTTTCTCCCATTCCTATCAGCACCATATTATGTATTACAATACCAGTATCCTCGAACACGATTGTTGTATTTGGATGTACCGGAATGAACACGATCCGCAGCTCCCCCGTTTGAAACTTCCTGGGAATAGCCACAAGATGCTCCTTCTCGCTGGAAAACTCTTCAACCATACCAAGCTGTCCTACCCCATACTGATAAATCATTTTCCCATCCAGCATCACGCAGACAGCAGAATTTGTAGAAGAAAATTTCAACGTTGTTCCCGCGTAATTCTCTAACAGAATATTTTGAAAAATAATGAACTCCTCTTCCTGGCTCTCCCTTGTATAGGGCAATTCCACTTTTTGGCTCTCATTGTTTTCCAATGCATCTTCTATCCATTTCCAGATTCTTTCCTCGCTTTGACTTTCTGCATCTGTTCCTTTGGCGCCTTCTAAGGCAACCATGCCCCAGCCATCACCGAAATAATATTCTATCTGTTCTGAAAAATCAGACAGCTCTTCCTCTTCCCGAAACTGAACCAGCGCAACCACCATAGCAACCAATACAAAAAGTATTGAAATCCCCACTAATTTTCTTAAATTTTTCATCCCATTGAAACCTTCTACCCTTTTTTCATGATATAAAAGCAGTATAACATTTCCTGAATCATAAAGCAATATTCCAATCACCGCACCATTTTTCCTCTTTATCATATTGTATAAAAAGTAAAAGAAAAAAGAGAGGATTACCATTATGGCTAATTATCATACAACATCTGACTGCGGCTGCAGCCAGAATATGCCACCGCATCCAATGCCTGAAAAGCCCTGCCCGGAACAAATGCCAAGAGAGCAAATGGCTCAAAAGTCTTGTCCAGCAGATATGTCAAGAAGACAGATGATGCAAAAACCTTACTCTGCTTCCATGCCAAGAAGACAGATGATGCAAAAGCCTTGTCCGGCAGATATGCCAAGGCCACAAATGATGCAAAAGCCTTGTCCGGCAGATATGCCAAGACCACAGATGATGCAAAAGCCTTGTCCGGCAGATATGCCAAGACCACAAATGCCAAGCTGTCCTTCTATGTCTGAAAGATGTTCTGATAAATCAGATCCATTATCCGATCTGCCTATTGCAATGGCATACGTTCCATGGCAGTTTTTCCGGGAAACATTTGAACTGGATAAAGCATTCCAATGCGGAACGATTTTCCCAGAATTAAGTAAACCGTTTTTAGGGAAAGGAGGCTGCCCAAAATGAAAGGAAATCAAATGGAACAAATGAAATTATTCCAATGGATTAATATGGTAAGCTTTGCAGTAAACGATATCGTTCTGTATCTTGACACACATCCCATGGATCAAGAAGCCATTGCCTATTTCAACCACTTTCGAGAAGTACGCACCAATGCTTTAAAAGAATATGAAAATTGCTATGGCCCCCTTACCATTGATACTGCAAAACCGGAACAACAATGGCTGTGGTCCATGCAGCCTATGCCCTGGGAAGGAGGGATCTGTTAATGTGGAATTATGAAAAACGACTGCAATACCCAGTAAACATTACCCAGACAAATCCTCAGATTGCCCAGGTAATTATCAGCCAGTTCGGAGGCCCTGATGGGGAATTATCTGCTTCTATGCGGTATCTGTCCCAACGCTATACCATGCCTTATCGGGAAGTTGCGGGGCTGTTAACCGATATCGGTAGAGAAGCCCCTGAAATGTTCCATCTCAGGGGCCCCAGCTTTTTTTAGCTCTGTGTGCGAGAAAGCTTCCAGTGAATGCTTTCCCGTGAGCAGTCTACCCTGCGGACAGTTTACGCTTTTTGCAACCGTGTAGCTCCATTTGAGGGGGAGCAGGTTCAAATACACGTCAATATGGTCTTTATCATTCACAACCATTTTATCTAAAATTTCTTTGTAAAAATCATCTTCATATTCCACGCCGTTTATAAGTTCATTCATGGCTTCTGTAATTTCAGCGACAAGCTCTTGCTGTTTTTCAATCATCTCCCTTTGTTTGTCTATGCTATCTATCACGGATTGCAGTTCGGCAATCTCATTCTCACATTTTGCTCTTGCTGCTGAAAATTCATCTCTGGTAATATCGCCAGATGTATAAAGGTCAATGAGGTTTGTGCGTTTTTGTTCTATGGCTTTTATCTGTGATTTTAGTTTCTCACTGTCTGTACCTGCGGTATCCATTGC
>ERZ778518.1042-NODE-1042-length-21385-cov-12.065963_pt1 | contig 21385 bp, 20 predicted proteins | sample MGYA00510340_ERZ778518 | MGnify/ENA primary metagenome ERZ778518 (study PRJEB29527, sample SAMN07138967) | mouse gut metagenome | material: feces | host: mouse | place: China:Nanjing | collected 2016-01-25 ...
GCACCACCACGGTTTCCGATTCCTGCCCCTGCCGCCACAGCCTCGCCACCGTCTGTTGGTATAATTCCAGCGACCAGGTAAGTCCGAACCACACCAGCATATTCCCTCCATCCTGGAGGTTCAGGCCGTGCCCTGCAGATGCCGGGTGGATCAGTGCCACCGGGATCTCCCCGGCGTTCCATTTCCGGATGCTGCCGTCCGTGTCCAGCCTGGAACATGGGATTTTCAATCTGTGCAGCCGTTCCGTGATGCGTTCCAGGTCATGCCGGAACCAGTAGGCCACAAGCACCGGCCTGCCGTTTGCCGCCTCGATGATGTCCTCCAGTGCGTCCAGCTTTTGGTCATGTATCCTGATAACCTCGCCCTCATCGTCATAAATCGCGCCGTTCGCCATCTGGCAGAGTTTGTTTGAAAGCGACGCGGCATTTGCCGCCGTTACCTCGCCGTCATCAAGATTTAAAACAAGCTCGGATTTGAGTTTCTCATATTTTTCACGCTCTTTTTCCGAAAGTTCCGCTTTGTACTTGGCGCTGATAAGTTCCGGCATTTTCAAATGGTCGGTGGACTTCATGGAAATGGTGATGTCTGATATTCTGCTGTAAATTTGTTTCTCCGCCCCAGGCAGCGGCTTATAGGAGAACACCACCTGCCCGTTCTGCTTATCCGGCCGGAAGTAGGATGTTCGGTACTGCCCTATGAACCTCCCAAGCCGCTCGCCCATATCAAGGAGCCGGAACTCCGCCCACAAGTCCATCAGGCCGTTGCTGGAAGGCGTCCCGGTCAGCCCCACGATGCGCTTCACCTTCGGCCGGACTTTCATCAGCGCACTGAACCGCTTCGTCTGGTGGTTCTTGAAAGACGAAAGCTCGTCAATCACTACCATGTCAAAATCAAAGGGAATGCCGCTGTCCTCAACAAGCCACTGCACGTTTTCGCGGTTGATGATGTAGATGTCCGCCTGCTTTTTCAGTGCTGCCAGCCGCTCGGTTTCCGTGCCGACCGCTGTGCTGTACCGCAGGTTTTTCAGGTGTTCCCACTTTTTGATTTCATCCCCCCAAGTAGTCCTCGCCACCCGCAAAGGCGCTATGACAAGAATTCTGTGGGCTTCAAAGCTGTCAAACAGCAGGTCTTTTATTGCGGTCAGCGTGATTGCTGTCTTGCCCTCAGCCTAAGCCCATATCCAGGAGAACCGCCGCTGTCTTATGGCTCTCAATGTAATCAATCGCATAGGACTGATAGTCATGTGGTATGAACTTCATTCGGCATCACCTCCAATCTCATCAATGATGCGTGTAATCTGTTTCTCGCTGTCCAGCACATACACCCTGAAGCCCAGCCGCCGCAGGAGCCTGTGCCTTGCGAGCTGCAGCGGACGCGGCTTTTCGCCGGGAGCCTTTACCTCCACAAAGGCAATCCTGCCTTCCGGCATCAGCACCATGCGGTCGGGCATCCCGTCAAATCCCGGAGAGACGAGTTTCGGCACAATGCCGCCCGCCGCTTTTACGGAGTGGACAAATTTCTGTTCAATGTTCTTCTCCCGCATATGCCCTCCACAGTTCCTCGAAAGCATCAACCGCCCCGGTGCAGGCTCCTGTCTGCCACAGGTAGCTTGAGATTGCCCGGTGGCTCGCCGTTTTGGGAAAACCAAAGTCCCTCAGCATATCCCTGACGAAATCCCCGCAGGGAGACGGTTCCGACTTGAACTTCTCTGCCCACTTAAAGAATGGGCTGGGATTGTCGTTGATGTCGCGGGTAAGGACAATCCGGTACCGCCAGTTCAGTTCCCCCGGATTCACGGGGGAATATCCCGCAAGCAGCATGGCGTCCTTGAACTCGTTGTTCGTAAGGTAGATGCCCGTGTCATGCTCCAGGATGTGCTTCATCCCATAGCTCGTCCGCCCCCGAAGTATCTTCTTTGCGGTGCGGATGTTCTTCCCAATCCAGCCATCCACCGCTTTTTTCACTTCATCGCCATGGTCGGTAATCAGCCCACCGTCCTCCCATCCGTTCTCATTGGTGTATGGCCTGCCATTCTTTATCATCTTGATATCCTCCTTCCATCGGCTGTCCCGTCCACCGCCTGTCCGTGCCGCCTGTCCACGCTGAAAGCCTTGGTATTAAGGCATTTCAGCGTTTCTGCGGACAAGTGGACGGAATTCTCCCTTACGCGCGAAATACGCACGTGTGCATATATGCGGGACGTGGCCGCTATTATAAAATTTAATGTTTTTGCCTTATATAGATTTTTCTGTCCAGTTGTCCACGGATGTGCCAAAAAGCCTTGTGCCGCCTGCGTTTTGCGGCTTTGGACAACACTGGGACAGGCATTGGACGACTCAGGCTGTCCTCGTATATACGCGCTGCCGCCCATAGATGGGGAGCATCTGTCGCACGCCGCTTTTCACCCATCCCTCAATCCGCACCATGATGGCGGATATGGCATAGGAGTCGGAGGGGCGCATCTCCTCCTTGCCCTTGCCGAAGCATTCGCACCAGATTTCAATGTTGCTGACGGTCTGCCGCATCACGGTCCCCTCCGTCCTCGTGGGATCGTCCTGGTCGCGGAAATATTCCCGCCGCCTGTAGATGTCCATGCCGTCCCAGCCTTCCGGCAGGAGCATATCCAGGTAGTTCCGCACGATGCCCTCGCGGTCGTCCTGCTCCATCGCCTCGCGCTGCTCCTTTTTGGCATATTCCTCAAGGTCCGCATCGAGATACAGCTTTTCGCCCGCCCTGGCAGTTTCGGCGGCCTCCGCCCAAATCTGCTTTATGACTTCGCCGGTCATCTCCCAGGGCTTCCACTTTCCCCGTCCGCTTACTTTGACGTTCCAGAAGCGGCGGTTCCCCGTGATGTCGCGCAGATAGCCGTTCTCGCTGTTGGTCGTGCCGAAGAACACGCACTGCCTTGGATGCGGCGTCACCCGCCGCCCGAAACTGGCGCGGTACTTGTCGTCCTGGCGGGAAATGAACGCCTTGACCTTGTCGATGTCGGCTTTCCTCATGCCCGCAAGCTCGCCGATTTCCAGGATCCAGTACCCCTGCAGCTTCTCCGCCGCCGTCTTGTCGTTCATGTCAGAGAGCGCGAGGCTGTCGGAGAACCACTCCCCGCCGAGGGCGGCGATCAGCGTGCTTTTGCCAATCCCCTGTGCACCGTTCAGGACAATCATAGTGTCGAACTTGATTCCGGGATGGTATACCCGCATATACGCCGCGCACAGGGACTTCCTCGTGACCGCCCGCACATAGGGGCTGTCCTCCGCGCCGAGGTAATCGATCAGCACGGTCTCCATTCGCTTTTCTCTGTCCCATGGAGGAAGTGACTCGAACATCTCACGGATGGGATGGTAGGAACGGTCGTCCGTCACCTTCGTGACAGCGATGCGGTAGTTCCTGTCGGAGAACGAGCCGTAGCGGGAATCCACAAAGCTGATGAGCTGGGCGTCGTCCGCGTCCCGCCAGAACCTCGCCGGATGCTTCCACGGCACCTCGCCCTTAATCTCCATCCCGTCGGCGAGCTGGTTGAAAACGATGCCCTTGAGGTTCGGCTCGTTCTCCATGATCAGCGTGATGTTATGGAGTGAATTTTTCAGAGCCGTTGACCGGGATTCATATTCCAGCTGCTTTTTCCAGGAATCATCGTCCTCCGCGAAGTCCGCCGCCGCGCCCCTCTGCTTTTCCTCCAAAATCAGCAGCTTGACCTTCTCGTCCTTACTTGCGAAATCCGCCATCTCCCGGAAGGATTTCTTGTCGTCATCACCGCCAAACAAGTGGATGCGGACGATGTCGAATGCGCTGCAGAGTCTCAGATACGCCGGGTCTTTGGCATGGTGGCTGTATACGAACTTGCCGCCCTCCTTGATTTCCACACCTGGCTGGCTGCTCGACTCTTTATAGCGGTATCGGCTGCCGTCCGATGACAGCTCGTAAATGTCACCCAGGAAGGCATCCATAGCGAGATTGACGGGAAAATAGGCATTATTGAAAACGCCGACAATGCCGTCCTTCTCCAAAGGGTCCGCCTGTTTCTTATCGCTGACGCCCTTCGCCTCGCTCTCCCTGGAGGACGTGGGCAGCCTTGCCGGATCCGTCCACTCGGGATGCGCCGAAAGGATATCATCCGGGTCAAGCCAGCCGCCGTCCGTCACAAGATACAGGTATTCGCCGTTCGACGGCGTACTCGGCCAGTACATCATCTGGTTCGGGATATAGGAGCATTCGTCAAACATATCGATGCCAAGCTCCTCCGCCACATACCTTGAGATGGCGACATATTCCTCCGGCGTCACATCCCTCGTAAGCGGAATCAGTACCCGCACCCTCGGACTCTCCGGCACATGACCGTGCGTGGAGTAAAGGCAGGAGCGGTATTTCATCCGATTCTTGTAATCGTCCACAAACACCGCCGTAACCCTGTCCCCGTCCAGGCTGATCACGGAACGGCACGCCACATTCTGCAAGAGACGCCTGCCGCCTGTCAGGGCTCCGCAGACAAAGCCGCCGTGGTCTTTTGCCGCTTCGCGCTCCTTTGACTTCATCTTTGCGTATTCTTCCACCGACTCCGGCGTCCGGATGGTGGTTTTCAGTCTCTCACACAGGTCATCGAAAGTCGTGGTCTTGTTCGACCATTTCTTCGCATGGCTGCTGTGTCCGTAAGCAATTGGTAAATCACGCATCTGCCTTAACCTCCTCCAATCCTTCTGTGAAATAGCGGATAGTCTTGCCCAACTTTTTCGCCCTCACAATTTCCGCAGCCATGCCCTCGGATATATGGCTGCCAAACACCCATACCTCCTGGCATTTTGCAAGGATCACTCTGCCCATATAGAGGGCAAGCGGGCGTTCCGTCTTTTCAGACAGAAACTGCGGAAAAAGCAAATGCACGGTCAGAGGGATAGTGCCCTTATCAACCGCAAAGCGGGAGTAGCTCCGTGCTTTTTCGGTATTGCCGTCAATGTCGCCGCTGAACGGGCTGCAGATATAGACCAGCGGCCGGAAGCAGGCAGCCCTGCGGGCCGCCTTTTCTTCCTTTTCGATTTTTGTCAGTGCGTGATATGTGGTCGGATCCATGTACCCTTCCGAGTTTTTCTTATCAATCATCATATCCGTCCTCCCGTTCCATCGTGGGCAGAATGCCGTCCGCCTTAAGCAGGTCGTAGATGAACAGCCGCCCCTGCTGCGTCCAGTAGGTGTGTACCTTCGTGTGGACGGTGCCGTCATTTGCCGGATAGCTGTGGGTTTTGGTGCTTGTGTAGCCCCTCTCGGCATATTTCTGGTACAGCAGCCAGATGCCGCCCTGCTTGAACTGCACGCCTTTTCCGTGCAGATACCGGTTCATGCGGTTAGCCGACCAGCCGTAGTCCTTGGCGATTACCGAAATTGCCACAAGGTCTTTGCAGTTCAGAACCACATCGTAGTAGCTCGCCTTCGGCTTCATCTCTGCGATCTGCTGCTTCTGGACAGCCACCGTCTCCGTCAGCACCCTTGCTTTTTCCCTCTCCGCCTTCAGCTGTGTAAGTGCCGCAATCAGCGTGTCGGGATCGGCAAGCAGCTCGTCCACCGCATACACGCCATGCTTTCGGATGGCGGGCAGCACCTCGGACGTTACCCAGCGTTTGAACCTTTTCGCCGCCGGCAGCCTGCTTGAGAGGATAAGGCTATAAAGACCGCTCTCGTTAATGACGTACATTTCGCGGCCCTGGCCTGAGTCGGTAAAACACCGACTCAGCTTATCATCGCTGTCAACATGGCGTTTGAGCGCATCCGAGGTGTCCTTGTAGCCGAGAATCCCCGCCACATCTTTTCCGACAAAATACGGCTCGTCTCCAATGACCATTGTGCGGACAGAGCCGAATTCCTCGCTCTTAAAAATCTGTAATTCATGCATACGAATTACCTCCGTTTTTCTGTAAAGTAAGGCAGTCTTTGCTGTCTCCTGCCTCTATAGGCAAAGGAAAACTGCCAAATCCGAAGCAGCCGCCGAAAAATTTTTATAAATGTCTGGTATGACCTGCAGGCACATTCCCAAAACGGGAATCCGATGCGTTAAATCTCCTGTGATGCAAACGAGGCCGGCACAAAATTGCGCTGACCTGATACGATAAAAAAACAGGCATCTGTCTGCCAAGGAGTAAAACAGATGCCCGTTTATCCATTTTGCTACTGTATCAGTCTGATGTTCCGCTCCATCCTTTTCCGCAGCGTTTCCGTCCTGTTAAACTGCGCCCTCCAGTAACAGTACCCGGACGAGTCCTCTGACAGTTCCGACATCTTCCGCTTATGCTCACCGCAAAGCGCCGCATATCCGTCCGCCAGCTCACACAGAGTGGAAAGCAGCTCTGCCCTTGTCTCATCGGAGCAGTACCGGTTGATAAGTTTCGCAATCTTCCGTGCCTTCTGAATAGGGCAGGGGAAAAACGCGGCTATATTCAGTTCCATATATCCCGTCTCATATTCAATCCGCAGCCGTTCCATATGGCCACCTAATCTTTCTGGTAAAAATCACATTCGTATCCGTCCGCCCGCAAAAGAAGTCCCTTTGCCCATGGCGGCGTCCTGCCCATCTGCTCACAAACGGCGGCAAGGGACATCCGCCTGTCCGCTTCAATAATGATCTCGTCATGGACGTGCGCCACGATGGAACAGCAGGAGAGTGTCCGCATGGCGTAGCACAGGATATCCCGGCTGACCGCCTGCACGATGTTCTCCACCAGCTTGCCGCCGAAGGTTTCCAGCCGCTCCCATTTCTTCGTGCCGCCCACGCCCATGTAGGTGACGGACTCCCCGCCAAAACGGTTCTCGCCGATCCCCGGCCTCACATAGGCAAGCCGCCTGCCGGACGGGAGCGTGATGAACATCATGCCGCTCTGGTAAACGAAGCGGATGCCGTGTGTCTCCGTGAATATCCGCTTTTTGATGCACTCCTTCACCGCGCGGTCAACATCCCACCAAAGTTCGATAATGTGTGGGTTTGAACTCCGCCACATATCCACCAGCGGTTGCAGTTCCTCTTCGGCAAGCCCCATCTCCAAAGCACCCATGGATTTCAGTGCGCCGACCGAGCCGCCGTAGCCTAATGCCAACTCAGCGATTTTGCCTTTCTGCCGCAGATGGCCGTTCAAGCCGTGCTTTTCAACGGGGACGCGGAACATCTGGCTTGCGGATGCGCAGTAAATGTCGCCGCCGTCCTCGAACACCTTCAGCCGCCATTTCTCCCCGGCAAGCCATGCAATCACCCTGGCCTCAATGGCGGAAAAGTCCGCCACAATGAATTTCCTGCCGTCCTGCGGCACAAACGCCGTTCGGATGAGCTGCGAGAGCGTGTCGGGGACATCCTCGTAGAGCAGTTTCAGAGCGTCATAATCCCCGCACTGCACCAATGCCCGTGCCTGCGTCAAGTCCGGGATATGGTTCTGCGGCAGGTTCTGAAGCTGGATTATGCGTCCGCTGTACCGCCCGGTGCGATTGGCTCCATAAAATTGGAACATCCCATGCGCGCGGCTGTCGGCACATACCGCATTCTCCATCGCCGTGTATTTCTTGACCGATGACCTGGCAAGTTGCTGACGCAGGGTAAGCACGGTCTTTAACGGCTCTGGCGCATCCTTCAGCAGTTCCGCCACCGCCTTCTTATCCAGCGAATCCGTCTCCATCCCATTCTCCAAAAGCCACTGCTTCATCTGCTGTACGGAATTGGGGTTCTCCAGTTCTGTCAGTTTTTTCATTGCCGCCGACAGCTCCGCCTTGGAGCGCCCGTCCATGGCGATTGCCCGACGCACCATCTCCATGTCCACGCCGATGCCCCGATCATTGATCTCCTGGTCGAGGCGATATTCCTCCCACACGAAATCTGGTACGGGGAACTTTGAAAGCCGCTGCTGTATCTGCATTTCCGTCTCCACATCACGGAAGTTGTATGTTTTGAAACGCTCCCATTTCTCTCTGTCATGCTCCGGCAAGTTGCGTGTCCTTCCGCCGTTCGCCTTGGTGGGCTTGCAGGGAACGCAGAAATAGCGGATCAGGTCTTTGCCCTCGGTCAGCTTCTGCTTTTCCAGCCCAAGCGCCGCACCCACGCTTTCCAGTGAAAGCGGCAGCCCAAGGTAAGCCGACCACACCATCGTGCAGCGCCAGCCCTCCGGCTCCAGCCATTCTTCAAGATAATTTGACAGACACACCCGTTCAAACGCCGCATTATATGCCCACTTGGTAACCGTTTCATCGGAAAGTGCCGCAATAATCTCCTTCGGCACTTCATCGCCCCGCACCAGGTCATACACTGCAATATCCCCACCGTTCACTGACACGCCGAACAGCAGGATTTCAAAAGCGGGGGATTCCGCATATTTATACACGCCGCACTTGGATAAATCCACATCGCTGTAGGTCTCCAAGTCCAGCGAAAGCGTCTTGATTTTTCCCATATTGTCATCCTTTCCTGAATATTAAAGGCGGCGGGAGCGTCCAAAATCAGACATTCCCGCCGCCCGCCGTTATGCTATGTGCTTACGAGAGGAAGTCGTCCTCACCCTCGTCCGCGAAATCGTCCTCGGCTCTGGTCTTGCCGCCCAAAGGCTCCCCGTCACGGATTTTCTGAAGGTTGTTCAGGCCGCAGGCGATGCCCTTGTTGCCATTGGAATTGAACGCATAGAAGTTGATGCTCGCCCTGCCGTACACACCGCTGTACACCTCCGATGTGTCGATGATCGGCTGGCGGTTCGCATCCACGATGCCGGGAGCCGTGCTGCTGTTTGCGTTGACAAAGTACGCATTGGCGTAGGCTTCATCGTCCGGGCGCTCCAGGTCGCCGTCACGGAGCGGGGTTTTCAAAATGGAGAGCGCGGGTACGGCCTTGCTGCTGCCCTTCAGCTTGGACTGCCCCTCCTCGTAGGCAGCCTGGATCGCGGCTTTGATTTTGTTTACTGTAGCCGTGTCCGACTTCGGGATGATGAGCGACACCGAGAACTTCGGCGCGCCGCCGTTGATGGACTTTGCCTGCCACACATTGGCATAGCTCCATCTGGTGCCAGGTCCTGTGATAACTTTTGTCGGGTTAGTGAAATTTGCCATTTAATTTTCCTCCTTAAAATCGTCTGCGGCGTTTGCCGCATTGTTCATAGCCGGGCGTCTGTCCGACGCGGGTACTAAAGCCGGTTTGCCCTTTGGTTTTTCAACCAGGTTTCCGAGCAACTTGTCGAATTTTGCCTTTCCGAGCAACTTTGTCATGGCCGTGATGCCGAGAACCTTATGCTCAAACGGATCGAAGCCCTCCTGTTTTACTGTGTCTGCGACTGCCGTTTCATTGATGTATCTGCGGTTGGAGCGTCCCTCAACCACCTTCCAGCCGTCATATTCCACTCCCGCAAGCGCCTGCGCCAAGGCGTATTCCTTCACGTCCGCCGCCCATGCCGCCAGCTCGTCCGCTTTCGCAAGGACGGCGGCGATCTCCGCATTTTCCAGTTCAGCAGGCATCTCAAAGTCGTACTTTGCCAGTTCGAGGTTGTACTCCGCCCTTTTCCTGCAGGTCGCTTTGACCTTGCAAAACCGGCAGTGTTCCCCGGCCTTGAAATCTCCCTTGCCGTCATAGGCGAGTTTTGCGATGGGGGCGAGGGTCTCCTCCGCCCATTGGTAAAGGTCAGCCTTTGACATTGTGGACACACTGACATTCTCCCGGCGCGGCTGGTAGATCGTCATGCAGACCGATGTGATGTCATAAATCCCATCGAAAAGCTCCAGTGCGCCAAGCGCGTAGCACATCATCTGCGGATTCTCCAGGGCAGAAACTTCCACGCCCCTGCCATACTTGAAATCAATCACATAAAGCGTCCCGTCCGCTACGATCAGGCAGTCGCCCGTGCCAAAGCCCTCCGGCACATACCCGGAAAAGTCGAGCCGCTGTTCCACAAGGACAACGGGATCCCTGCAGGTGTCCTTCACTTTTTCCACGATTTCAGAAATATAGGCAGCATAATCATCTGTGCAGCGTTCCATTTCCTCGTCATAGAAAGAGAGTGCCGCAGTCGGGGTTTTGACATCTTTTCCGAGATATTTCAGCACCTTGTACTCACACAAAGCGTGTGCATCCGAGCCTTCTGCGGCATATTCGCTGCCCTTGTCCTCCACTTCCGCACAGAGTTTTGCGGACGGCGGGCAGACAAGCCACCGGTGGCTTGAGGATGCGGAAAGAAGTGCATGTTTACCCATTCCCCAGCACCTCCGCTTCCGAAAGCAGGGCTTCATACTCCGCCGGATCAACATCCGACAGCCTATCCGCCCCATGCTGTGTGATGAGGTTCCTGACCTCCGCCGTATACCCCGCACGGGATTTTTCCGCCAGCACCATGCGAACTTCTTCCAGCGTCAGCGGTTTCTTTTCCGGCTCCGCTTCTGCAGGAGCAAGCTCCTGCGCCTTCGGCTTAGGCTCTGCTTTCGTCCTGGTTTTCTTCTTCGGTTCTTCCTTCGGCTCGCCGCTTGCCATTGCATCTGCAAGTGCCTGCAGGCTGTCTCCCAAAGAGCGGACATCCTCAATGACATCCAAAAGCAACTTAATCCTGCTCATTTTCCTTTTTCCCTCCTTTGACTTCATGAATTTCTACCGACTCCACACTCTGTCCAGGCGAGAGCAGGTATACCGTTGTGAAATCCCCGAAAAGCAGATGGAGAAGTCTCATCGGCAGCCTGCAATCCGCGCCTTCCAGTACCCTTGTCCTGGATTTTTCGTCCGTGACATTGATGCGGATTCTATGTTTCAGCGCCATATCCGATATCTTCCTTTCTGCAAGGGTTGTATCGTTTGTCCCTTGCAACCCTATAGGCAAAAGGAAATGGCGAAATCCGAAGTCCTATCTGTATAAATTTTTCAAAGTTTCATCTCCAGCGATGGCGGCATTGATCTTCTTCACCAGCTGGCCGACTCGGACATCGCTGATGCCGATCTTTTTCCCAGCTTTCGCTTTAGACAGCCCTTCCATAAACACAAGCCGGTAGACCTTCTGCCACTGCTCCGGCATTGCCGCCACAAGCTCCCGCAGACGGATGATCGTGTCCGGGACTTCTTCCTCATCCGATACAGACAGCTGCTCCTCTAGGCGGCTGCTGTCGCCCAGGTCATCGCCGTCAGGATCGGTCTGCCCGTCCAGTGATTCCAATACTCGGTGCTTTCCGGGGATTTCATTCGCAAACGGCTCCCTTCCGTATTTCTCCTTGAAATCAGCGATGAACTGCTCCTTCCACTTGTCGTAAATAGGCTGATACCATTCCGGCAGCTTGTTTTCCTTGGCGTTGATGTACACCTCGTGGTCGTCCATCTTATGAAGAGCAAGGATATCCACATCCTTAATCCCATGCTCTCCCGGCTTGTATTCGGTGACAAAATTTCCGTTGTCATCAAATAATTTGTAAGTACCTCTCTTGTCTTGCGGCGTTTTCTTGATTTTCATAGGTTGTCCTTTCCGCCTGCTTGACGGGAAGGACAATAAGGTACAAAAAGCCGGATGCGGTATGCACCCGGTTATCCCATGCCTGAAAAAGGGTATAAGGAATAAAGGGTACATGCTACCGCTTCCCCACTGACCGAATCAGCGGAAACAGCTTTATGTATCCAACATTGCCCTTATACGTAATCAGGCTTATTGTGTTTTTTTTACTCGGAGCATTGCTCCATTGACATCTATCAGAAGAACATCAATGTTCCTGATAACTCATATAACGATTTGTGTTTTTAAACAATTTTTGAACCAGCCATTCACTTCATGCCTATAGGTAAACCAAACTGCTACATTGAGTCGCTTTCTTCCAAAATACGGTCATTATCACCACACCTTGGACTCTCATGTATTCCCCTGTCCTAATGCCCATTCTAAGTTCAAAAATTAATGTGTTTCAGAAAGGCAAATTACTGATAGCAGATTTAGATGCAATAATTGTGAAAAATAAATTTGCGAAGACAGTAGTAAAATTTACATTTTTATGTTAAAATAAATTAGTGTTTAAATTTCTGCCGTTGTCGCATCGTCTGCCACCTGCTGCAGGACAAAACCTTTCTGCATTAGGTTCTTTTTCATTATATAAAATCAAGTTGGCACAGCTCGGCGGTGCAGGGCAGGCTTGGATAGGTTTAGATAGTCTTGGATAAGGAGCGGTACAATGCTGTTCAATGAATTTGCAAATAAACTATTTTCTGTTTTAGGAAACGGAGCCAGCACCCATGTATTTACTAGGACACTTTTTGATGCCATTACCACGAATAGTGGAAAAGATATCTTGGATGGCTATACAGACAGCAGCTATAAAGGTTTTTATAATGGACACACGTCCATATCAAGGATTTCAAAGAAAATAAACACCTATGTCGAACCTATGGAATTTTCCGCATACATAATGGATGAATTTTCAGATGCGGTCAGAGAAAATCTCTGCGCTGTTTTTCATGAAGATATACCAGGCATTGAACCCAGCAGTGCCGGTGACGAACTGGCGGCATTGTTTGTTGAAATTATTACACAGGCTGCAGGCGCAAATAAAAAAAGCACCCATAAAGGTGCTTCAAAATCCAAGGGCATACCACCCATCCTCTTGGATGTTAATGGTGTCGCTCCCGACCTCGGTACATACGAGGATGGAGTGTTGTATTTAGATAAGAGAATAACAGATGAAGATGAGGCGAATCCATTCCAAAAATATCTGGATGCCGCATCATCGTATTACTCTACAAAGAAAACTCTGCTTTATGCCGAAAAGCCGCATCCGTTTTATGAACTGTATGTATGCAACAACGTTCGCTACAGAAAATTCCGTGCTACGGGAGCGAGGGATTTCAAACCAGAAAAAAACATCAGCAACGCGACCATAGAAAAGTTAGAGGCCGAATCAAAATATATCATTATTGAAGGCACCGGCGGAATTGGGAAATCCATGCTGCTCACTCATCTGTTTTTATCATCAGCAGAGAAATCTGCCGATACTGGAAGTACGCCTTTTTTTCTGTCTCTGAAAAATTACAAAGACACTACCAGCGGAATTGTCGATTTTATATGGAAGTCTGCGAGAGAATTTGATGCTGTTATTTCCCAAAATGACATCATTACTGCGCTCCAAGAGAAAAATTTGGTTTTGCTTATGGATGGTCTTGATGAAATTCAAAGTACCATTAGGGAGAACTTCGATACGGACTTAGAAGCCTTTATCAAGTCCTATCCGGGCAACACTATTGTCATCACATCCCGCCCCGTTTTTTCATTTATCACATACTCCAAGTTTTCTGTTTTTGACATACAGGAACTTACAAAAGAACAGGCTCTTGAACTCGTACAAAAACTGGAGTTCTGGGATACTGCCGCAAAGGAAAATTTCATGAAAGACCTAGACAGGCACTTATATACATCCCACTATCAGTTTGCCAGTAATCCTCTGCTTTTGACGATAATGCTGATGACCTATACCACTTTTGGTGAAGTTCCTGCAAAGATGCATGTTTTCTATTCAAAAGCATATGAAACAATGGCAAGGCTCCATGATGCCTCGAAAGGAACCTTTAAACGAAAGCTCCATTCGAAACTAACGCCCGAAGAATTTGCGAAATATTTTGCGGAGTTTTGTGCAAGAACATATACAGAGGAGGTTCTAGAATTCACCGAGAGAACTTTTTCGGCTTACATGGCAAAGGTTCTGAAAGACAGCTATGCCGAATTTACGGGAGTCCAGCCGCGGGATTTTCTCCTTGACCTTACCGACAACCTCTGTATCATGTACCGCGAGGGAGAAAAATATTATTTCATTCACCGCTCCTTTCAGGAATATTTCGCAGCAGTACATTTCGCATCTAGTTACGATAATAAGCTGAAAAAGGTCGGCGATTTTTTCGAGAGGATGCAGCATCGTTCCTACACGGACAGAACTTTCGCCATGCTCTATGACATGATTCCGGCCAAAGTTGAAAGATTTATCTTTTTGCCATTTCTGGAAAGTCTCATGGCAGATTGTTCCAAGGCAGGGGACGATGAGGAATATTGGGAGTTTTTGGAGCGTATGTATCCTGCCCTTTACTATGAGGAGGGCGAAACAGGCGATTCCTACCCGAACGAACCGCAGTCTTTTCTGTACCAGTCGATTGTCAGGGAAAAGCTATTGGAAGCGGCTTCTGACCTCGATGATTATGGATGGCCAAAACAAATCTATGATTTGCCGACAAAAACATGGGTTTCAGCATACAGGGAATTTACGGATGATGAGGGGTTCTATAATTATCCTGATCCAGTTCTGATAAGAGAAGAACTTCTTGAGGATACCACCGTATTTGCAGAAGAAGATCTTCCCTCTCAATATTTCGATTATTTTGGGAGTCCGGATGAAGTGGGAATCACTGTTGAAATTGAAATATATGAGCTTCGCAAAAATCCAGCAAAGTATGCATGGCTTAGGGATTTCATGGAACAGGCCGAATTTCCGATTCTTCGGGAATACTGTAATGTCAAAAAATATTATGAGGAACTGAAAGCAAGAATTGAGAAAGAGAACGATTCAAACAGCTTGTTTGACGATTAGGAAAGGAGCCGACAGTCCGCGATGAGAATCAGCTACAATAAACTATGGAAACTTTTGATAGACAGAGAAATGAATAAACACGATCTAAAGGTTGCTGCCGGTGTCAGCTCGGCATCAATAGCGAAACTTGGGAAATGCGAAAATGTTACCACTGATGTGCTTCTAAAAATCTGCGAAGCCCTGAACGTACACATGGATGATATCATGGAAACGATTGATGATTAAGGAGGATTTGAGATGAAACTGCTTTATTCTGATATTCTTCCGCTTGCAGCAGAAGACGGTCAGCAGACCATAGCTGATTGCTTTAAGGAACAGCTGACCAAAGCGGACCGCCTGGAAATTGCTGTCGGGTATGTTTCCCGCGCATCGTTAGAGGAACTCGACGAACTGGCGGCAAAATGCAATATCGGCACAGTCTGCCTGAACATTGGTATGTATTACATCGAGGGGATGCCGGAAAGTTCCTACCACACAGCTGTAAAAATAAATAGGAAATGGGCTGATGCCGGAATAGGGGAAATTCGCATGGTCCGTGCTTTCAAATATCACGGGAAAATTTATTGTTTTTATAAAGACAGCAAACCGTTTGCGGCTATCATTGGCTCAGCAAATCTTGGAGTCCTGAAGCTTGAGGCATCCAACCGCAGGCAATACGAACTCGCATCATTAACTACAGACGCCGATGAATGCCGGGAGATTGCTGAATTCCTGAACAAGCTGAAACAACCCAGCTGTTCTGCCAAGATCAGTGATATTTCCGATATGCCGCTGATTTTTGAAAAAAACAACGCACTATCAGGAATTGAACTCGTTACAGAGGTTCCGCCCACAAATGTGGAATTCTACAGGCGCTGTGCTGCATATGCGTCATTCATGCTCCCGCTCAAGGTTCCTGCAGCAGCGGAACGCCACATGGATGATGGACGGCATTTCACAAAATCCAACATAAATGTTTGTTATGCTGCACCAAGAAGCAGACGAAAATCCCGCGACTGGTACGAAACGCAGCTGACAGTTGCCAAGGAAATTACCCATATTGATGGGTACCCCCAAAAGAATGTACCATTTTTTATCGTTACTGATGACGGCTATTGGTTCAAAGCACATACCACAAGCGATGGAAATAAACAATTTAGCGCAGTTGGTGATGAACTGATTATGGGCAGATGGCTCAAAGGACGTCTTGTCGCAGCAGGACTGGTTGCCCCAATCAATGATACACAGAAGGATACCGACCGCAAGGGTATGATTACAAAGGAAATCCTGCAGGAATATGGCTGTGAAAATCTATATCTGAAAAAAACAGGTCAAACCGCCTTGGACGAGGAAGGAAATGAGCTGGATGTCTGGATGCTGTCGTTCAAGCCGGAGGATATGGAAGGAGATGCTGATTGATGCAATATTTAAAAAGTTACTTAAACAGAATAACTGAGCGCGGAAATGCAGGACTGGCAGAATCAATATCTGCCACAGCGGAAGAAGTTGGCGGAAAATACCTGAAAAACTTTTCATTCACAAGCCACGAAATTGGCCTGCTGTTTGGAAACGTGCAGTCCGGCAAGACGGGACAGATGTTCGGCATCATATGTAAGGCCACCGATTTGGGTTTCCCGGTCTTTGTCCTGCTCACAACAGATAATGTCGTGCTTCAGCAACAGACGCTCGACCGCGTAAAATCGGATTTGGAGGGATACTGCATCTGCGGAGAAAACGATGCAGGCATATTCACAGAAAACAGCTTGATTCTCCCAACAATTGTGGTTCTGAAAAAGAATGCGCGTATACTAAAACTATGGGCAAATATCTTTAGTTCGACAGGCTTTATGCGCGGCAATCCTCTTTTTATCATTGACGATGAGGCAGATGCTGCTTCTCTCAATACACTTATCAACAAAAAAGGACAGTCATCTATCAACAAATATTTGGATTCCATCCGCAGCGGTGCTTCAAGTAGCTTGTACCTGCAGGTGACTGGCACACCGCAGGCCATCTTCCTGCAGACGATGGTATCTGGCTGGCATCCGCTTTTCACTTATTATTTTAACCCAGGAAATGGGTACCTCGGCGGAGATTTCTTTTTCCCGAAAAGCGGCAGGCCCGATTGTGTTACCTATTTAGACGCTTTAGATCAGGCTGAGCGGGATATTGTAATAAGACATATTCTTGTCTCTGCTCAGATTTTCGCATCTGGCGGCAACGTATCGAACTGCCTTATTCATCCAAGCGTCCGGCAGTCTGCCCATCAGAATTTTGCTTCACATATCGAAAAGGAACTGGAGTGGTGCAAGGCAAATCTGAAAGGTGCCTTTTCTGCGGAACTGAAAAAACAGTATGCTTTGCTTACGCCATCAAAATCTGCCAAGGTATCTTTTGATCAAATTATGGATACTGCCTCTCAGATTTTAACAAATGATGAAGCAAAAATTCTTGTTATGAATGGGAAGACAGATGTTGAGAGCAATGAGTATTCTAAGGGATGCAATTTTGTGATTGGCGGAAATACATTAGGCCGCGGAGTTACTTTTCCAAGCCTGCAGACCTTATATTATACACGGACAGCAAAAAAGCCGCAGGCTGACACCATGTGGCAACACAGCCGGATATTTGGGTACGACCGCGATCCCGGAATGATGATGGTATATATTGATGAGCGGCTGTATAAGCTGTTTGCGGATATTAACGCCACCAACAATGCCATCATATCACAAGTTGAACAGGGCATTGACGATATTAAGATTTATTACCCAGAAGGCTTGAACCCTACCCGGAAGAATGTGCTTGATACCGATCATGTGGCAACTATATCCGGAGGTACAAACTACTATCCGCTTTCCCCTGATAATGATACCATTGAGCAGATTACTGAGCTTCTTGCTCAATTTTCTGAAAATGAGCCATACTATCAGGTCAATCTCCGTTTCATAAAAGAAATTTTATCTCATGTTACCGCAGACCCCGATTTCAAGCTGTCATCATTTATGGCCATATTCGACATGATGCTTGCTGAAGTGCCTACGACGCAGGGAATACTGATCGTCCGCAGGAACAGAGATATTGCCAAAGGAACCGGTGCCCTGCTGTCGCCGAATGACTGGCAGCTTGGCGGATCATTCCCGCGCAAAGTTGTCCTCACGATGTATCAGGTCACCGGCACTAAAGGATGGGGAGGAAGATTGCTGTGGGTTCCGAACATTAAACTTCCGCAAGGTTCGGTCTACTATGATGTGATCGAGGACTGATATGGCTGATACACATTCAAAAGAAGTCCGAAGCAAAAATATGTCCCATATCAGAAGCACCAATTCCAAGCCGGAAGAAACAGTACGAAAATATCTGTTTTCCAAGGGACTGCGGTACAGAAAAAATGTCCGCCGTCTCCCCGGGTGCCCTGATATCGTACTCCCCAAATATAGGACTGTCATTTTTGTCAACGGATGCTTCTGGCACAAACACGATTGCGGCAGGTTCGTGTGGCCATCAAGCAATGAGGAATACTGGCACCAGAAAATATCCCGCAACATTGAGCGAGATGCGGAAAACCAAAAGCTCCTCATGGAACAGGGCTGGCGGGTTCTTGTTATATGGGAATGCCAGCTGAAGAAAAAAGTCGCCGCGGAAAACCTCCTGCAACTATACAACGATATTATACACTAAATGCTCTGAAAACAGCGGTGCCTGTCTTTTCAAATCTGGCGCCGCTGTTCTGTTGCTATTCATTTATTCTCGCTTCCGTTGTTTCGTAATCAATTCCCGCAAAGCATCGCAATATTGCTTCAAAGATGATCTGAGCGCCGCGGCACGGTACAGCCATGCCGATTTGTTTTCGTACACTTTCCTTTCCTCCAATGAATTCATAGGTATCCGGGAAAGTCTGAAGCCTTGCTCTTTCACGATTTGTAAGTGCCCTCGGCTCTGCCCAGTGATAAATATGTGTCCCGCCGCCGCCGCTACCCGTTACAGTATAAGACGGCCGGTCAGGGTCAAGCCGTTTGTATATTTGGCTGATTTTAGCTCCTTTAATATTTAACTGCAACTCCTCCGGCAAATCTGCAGTAAATGCGTTCTGACCTGGCAAAATATGCTCAAGCCTCTGAACTACCATTTCAGACTGTCTTGTCTGTTCATTATTGAAAGCGTTCGCTGGTATTGGCGGTACTTCAATTGCTGTCCTGCAGGAATTGTCAATGCCCGCATATGGAGCCGTGGACGGCACACCAAACTTTACATTTATGTCATCACGAATACCTACTATAATCAGTCTGTGCCTTGCCTGCGGAATGCCATATTCTTCAAATTTATAAAGATGCGGAGTGATTATATAACCGGCATCCCTTAAATCGTCAAGAATTTTCGTAAGTGCATTGCCTCCATTCGCACTCCTCAATCCGCCGACATTTTCAGCTACAAACCACTGTGGTCTGAATTGCCGGAGTGCTCTTACGCCGTAAGAATAGAGCGGCCCAAAGTGTCCGTCCATGCCCCTCTGTTCGCCCACAACACTATAGTCATTACAAGGAAAACCAAATGCAAGAGCATCAATAGGAGCAAGCTGATTCATGTCAAGCGTGCGGACATCCCCATGATAAACTGTTTCAGGAGCATTCCGGCAAATGTTGCGTCTGTATGTTGCACATGTATCTGCATCGTAATCATTAGCCCACTGATGTATGATTGAGAATTCAGGATTTCCGATATCTGCATGAAGTGCGCCCCATGCTATTCCGCCCGGACCGCAGAACAATTCTCCTAATCTGTATGGCATATTAAAGCCCTCCTTCTGAAATCCCCTTGGCATCTTTTCTTGAAATCAAAAAATCAATAAATACCTGAAGCGTATCCATTTCTTTTTCATCCAGCTTCTCTAAACCACAAAGATTAACACAGGGATTAATATCTTTCTCGGTAATGTAACCTGCCGCCAATAGTATTTCAAAAGGATGAAAATTCAATGCCTGCGCTATGCTACACAAGTTTTTCCAATTTGGCGATTTTCGCTGGCCATTTTCAATTTTCATTATCTCGCTGTCACTTAAACCACAGGCAGTTCCTAATTTCTTCTGCGATAACCCAGCGGCTTCTCTTTTAGCTTTTATCATTTCACCTAAATTTGGCATAGTTCCACCTCATTTTTAATGATATCACATGTGCTGCTTATTGTCAAGTATATATTCAAATTTCGCTGCCGAAAAGCAGCGTTTTCGGTGCATATATTTTAGAATCTTGGCGATAGATGTATAACCGTAAGGTGTTAGTCACTAACTGTGTTGGTTACAGGATTTTGACTATGCTACGATATCATGTTTGTAGTGCTTGTAGACTGCACCAACACACATATTGACTAACGCCAACCGTAAAAATGAACGAACACATAGAGGTTCGTTCATTTTTATAATGTTCGTTCAATTATGCACCAGAAGTAAGCAGTCATCCGCTCCTAATAGGCAAAAAAAATAAAACCTACAGACCCGCCAAATCAGAAAAGCCTTGAAATCAAAGGATTTAAGCCGCTTTTGCGCATATCCTTTGTATCAATCTCGGTACTATTATATCCAGGATGTTGCCGGTCTGGAATCCCATTTTCCCCACCGCTTCATAAATGGCCTGGATAACGGTAGGGCTGGTGTAATGGGCGTTTAAGGTGGTCCCTTTGGCGGCTTCATATTCCTCCGGGGACAGCGTTGCGTAGAGTTCCGCAAACTCCTTGGCCCAGGCGGGCTTGCTCTCGTCAAAAGCGTCTGACAGACCGCCCCAGCCCACATACCGGGAAAGGGTTTCCTGTTCTTCCGGCGTGGCCTGCCGGTTTTCAAACTCCAATTCTTTCAGGAGATTGATTGCGTCCATATTGGCCCGAAACTTTGCTTTTGGCCCTCCTTCGCCCAGGTGAATGTCGGTGATACGGAAGTTCCCGGCAGTCGGCTGGGGAGGGGTGGGTTCCGGTTCATCAAAGCGCAGCGTATGAATCTCTATATCGTAGGGCAGATGGTTCTGTTCGCCCGGATAACGGGTGACGGGGGTGATGGTGATCTGCGGCTCCGGCTCTGGCGCAGGGGGATTCCCAAAATCCGGCTGTTCCTCTGCCAGCTGTTCTTCTGGCTGTGCCGGTTCGTGGGAGAATCCGTCCAGTTCCTGCTGGTAGAGGGCGCGCAGGGCAGCGGCAAGCGGCTCCCAGCTTTCATACATCGCTGCCAGCACCGTTTCATCTTCCCGCAGAATCTCCACTTCCATGCCGTTTGCGGAGGCTCGGTAATCCGCCGTATCTCCGGTTTCCAGCTGCATGGTTTCCACTGTACCGGAAAACCGCTGGGAAAGATGCTGGGCGACAGCCGGATTGCCTGCGCCGCTTCGGAGCAGCGCCGCTATATCTTCCTTTGCCCCTGCATCCAGCAAACCGCCCTCCCCGGTCAGGACTTCCCGCAAATCCGGGGAAAACTGGTCCAGATCGGCGGGGAGATAGTCGGTGATGGCGCTGTTGCGCGGGTCCTGCCGGATGGCGCGTTCAAACTGTTCTTTGCTTTCCGTCCGGTAAATGGGGTAGGCCAGCGCGGGGTCATTCAGCTGGACATAGCCCCGCTGCAAATCGGTGATGCGGTACTCGGTATTTTCCAGAAAAACAAAATCCCCTACGCCATAGGCCGATGCCAGCGGGTCGCGGCGTTCTTCCACGATGGATGCGGTTTCTGTGGCTGGCGTTTCCTGTACTGGTTCTTCCTGCCGGTCTGCCTCTGTGAGCCGTTCCACATCAACCATGACCTGCTGGATAAAGGGGTCATTGTCCAGCTTCTCCGGTTCTGTTACCTGCCCGTTTACAATGCCGCGCTGGGCCAGATTTTCCCGGATTGCGATAGGG
>ERZ778518.1056-NODE-1056-length-21217-cov-4.623996_pt1 | contig 21217 bp, 17 predicted proteins | sample MGYA00510340_ERZ778518 | MGnify/ENA primary metagenome ERZ778518 (study PRJEB29527, sample SAMN07138967) | mouse gut metagenome | material: feces | host: mouse | place: China:Nanjing | collected 2016-01-25 ...
CGCTGGGACTTGTTATACAGTCAATACTCATGAGAAGAAATTTTTTTGAAAAAGTATTTGAGGGGCATCTTTCCGTGCAGGAGATTTATGAGCAGGCTCAGCGGCTTTCTCTGGAGATGGACGCGGAGGGCTACAATCTGGCGATGGTCAGCCTGTGGGAAAAACGGGATATGCAGGAACGCAGCCAGGATTCCCGCCTGATTGCAGGGAAACGGGAAGAACTGACCCGCTATTTTCTGCGTTATCCGGAGTATCTTATGTTTCGCTGGAATATTAATACGTATGGCATTCTCATGAAGGGCGAGGAAGCGCAGATGGAGGAACTGCGCAAACGTTGTCAGGAACATATTGTCAATATCTGTTCCGGTGATGACGGGGAGATGGAGTGGTATCTGGCCATTGGTGAGCCGGTGGCGCGCCTGAGTATGCTGCCACAGGTTTACAGCAAGGTGAATCATATGATGTCTTATCGTTTTCTGAAACCGGGACAGCATATCCTGACGATGGAAAACGATGCGTTACCTGGTTTTCGCCAGGAGAGAGATGGCGGTTTTCTGGGCGGTGTGGATATTGCGAAAGCAGATCCGGAAATTATCCGGGGATTTCTCATGCGGGGACAGTTGGAGGAAATTGAAAACTTTGTGGACGGCTATCTTGAGAGCCAGAAGCAGGCACTGCAATCCAGAATGTTCCGGGATTATCTGATGCTCAGTATCCGCTTTACAACCACCGCATTTGTGGAAAAGCTGGGATTTCAACAGGAAGAACTACTGAAAGATACCTGTTCGGATACGATGATGAGCGCGGGACTGAGCGTGGAGGAAATGAAACCTTATATGCAGGAATTGTTGCAGCGTGCCATTGAACTGAGCAACCGTGCCATGGACAGCCAGGGAAAGAAACTGATTAAAAAAGCAATGGGATATATAGATGAAAACTATATGAAGGAATCCATTTCATTGAATGAGGTAGCCGGTGCAGTGGAAGTCAGCGCCAATTATTTCAGTACGGTATTCAGCCAGGAAATGAAAATGACATTTACGGAGTATATCACACAGAAACGCATGGAACAGGCGAAACAACTGCTCCGCCAGACAGAAAAGCATACGGGTGAGATTGCGTCGGAAGTGGGGTTTCGGGACCCGCATTATTTCAGTTTTGTGTTTAAAAAGACACAGGGATGCACACCGAGGGAGTATCGGGGTGGTGGGAAAGGGTAGGGAGGAAGTCGTCCTGACTACTCTGCAAAAGCGCAACACAGAACTATGATTGCTTATAAAGCATTAAAAACAATGCGAAAATATCCGATGTTTGTTACCTGTGGTACAAATATGGGGATAGTCAGGATTCATGCCGGTGCTTATTTCCCTGCTCCACCCATACTGTGTCACTTTCCTTTTCAATCAGTCTCCATGACAATTCTTCCGAAAAAACAGATTCTCCGTGTATCATACGCAGCAGAGTGGAGGCGGCGGCTGTTCCCATTTCATGTTCTTTGTGAGAGAGGGAAGTAATTCGAACGGAACCCAGCTCACTCATATAGCTGTTGTCAAAGGACACGACAGAAATATCCTCCGGAACCCGGATATTTGCATATTGCAGTTCTCTGATCAGCCAATAGGCGATTTCATCATTCTGGCAGATCAGGGCAGAGCAGACCGGGGCGTACCTGCGGATAAAAGCAGTCAGGAATCCGGTATCGGACCGGCTTTCCAGCGCCTCCAGGTCGGCAGAAGTATACCAGGTGATCAGCTCATCAGAAACGGGAATGCTGAAATCTCTCAGTGCGGCCGTGAAACCCTGATACCGTTCAAGTCCCGGCAAATCGTCAATCTGGAAAATTCCCCCAATTCGGGCGTGTCCTTTTCGAATCAGATGTTTTCCCAGCAGATAACCTCCATAATAATTGTCATCCCGGATATAGACAGAGGACGGAAAGGCCGGATAGTGCCCTTTAATAAAGCAAATAGCCACCCCTCGTTTGCGCAGCCGTTCAAAGAGATCCAGATTGGGATTGGGCAAGGCCGTTTTTGTGCCCTGTACGATCATGCCTCTGATGGAAGAGGCAGTCAGTGCTTCCAGGATGTTTCGTTCTTCGGCAATTTTGAAACCGGTGGAATATACATCCGTGGTATATCCTTTTTCTCTGAGAATGGATTTCATATCTGACAGAAGGGAAGGAGCCGTATATTCTTCCGCCTGATTGACAATCAGGGCAATCCGGTTTTTCATGGCGCCCAGGCCGGTGGCCCAGGAACCGCTGCCACAGCGTTTTTCAATCAATCCTTCCCCGGCCAGGACCTGCAGTGCAGTCCGGACTGTCTGACGGCTTATCCGGTATTGGCTGCAAAGGCTGTTTTCGGAAGGAAGTTTGTATATATTGCCCGTGTTTTTCAGGATTTCTTCCCGTAATATATTGGCCAGGCGGATATACTTTGGCGGCATGGGTATTTTCTCTCTTTCAGCACTGTTTTTTGTAAAAATGCAGATGAAACCATCGTTATCGGATTCTTTATTCTTTATAGCACATATCCTGCCAGAAAGAAATCATAAAAATTTCCCGAATGCCAGGCGTACTGATAAGTTTTTCTCAGGGGCCTGTATTTTTTTTGGCAAATAAAGGCTGGAAAAAGAATGAAAAATGAACAAATTATGAACAAATAAGAAAAGTGACAAAAAAGAAGGATGGAATAATGTGTAAATTTATAAGGTTATTTGTAGTAAAAAAGAGCAAAATTCATAAAAAAATACCCATTTAGAAAACAAAAATGAACAAAAACAAAAATCTGTATTGTTTATTAAAAATTTAAAATAAACCTGTATTGGATATAGTGACAAACCTGAAAAAACGGCCAAACTTTCATTGACTGCTGACAGACTTTATGAAAAAATAGAATTACAGAACGGCGACAACGCCGGATAAGAAAGGGAGGATATTTGACATGTTAAGAAAGAAACTGGCAGTATTGCTTGCGACAGCTATGGTTGCAGCAGTAGCAGCAGGATGCGGCGGCGCAGATAATACATCAGCACCGGCAGCAGATGCACCGGCGACAGAAGACGCAGCACCTGCAGAAGACGCAGCACCCGCAGAAGATGCAGCACCTGCAGAGGATGCAGCAGACGACGGGGAGGCAGCGGCACCTGCAGCAAGCGGTGATGTAATTACAGTTGGTTATGCACAGGTTGGACATGAATCTGACTGGCGTACAGCCAATACGCAGAACTACCAGGACGTATTCTGCGAAGCAAACGGATATGAACTGAGCCTGATCGACTGCGATAACGACAACGCAGCACAGTTGGAAGCAGTTCGTAACTTTATTACACAGCAGCTTGACTATATCATAATTGCTCCGATTGAGACAGCAGGATGGGATACAGTACTTCAGGAAGCACAGGATGCAGGCATCCCGGTGATCATCGCTGACCGTGAGATTGCAGCAGACGCTTCTATGTATGATGCATGGGTAGGTACCAACACAAAGAACGAAGGCATTACAGCAGGTAACTGGCTGGCAGAATACCTGGATGGCAAGGAAGCAAACATTCTTGTGATTGAAGGTACTGTAGGCGCTTCCGCAACACTGGGACGTTCCGAAGGCTTCAACGAAGTTGCAAAAGAGCACAGCGAGTGGAAGATTCTTGATTCCCAGTCCGGTGATTTCACACAGGATGGCGGACAGGAGGTTATGGAATCCTTCATTAAATCTTATGAAGGCCAGTTCAATGTAGTTGTATGCCACAACGATAATGAAGCATATGGCGCAATGGACGCAATGAATGCAGCAGGCATCAAATATGGTGTTGATGGAGACGTTATCATCATCTCCTTCGATGCTACACATGATGGGCTTCAGTATACACTGGATGGAAAGATCCACTGCAACGTAGAGTGTAACCCCATTCAGGCAGCAGTTGTTGCAGAAGTTATCCAGAAAATGCAGAACGGTGAAGATTATGAAGCTACCACACTGGTAAATGATGAAGCATTTGTTGCACCTGGAATCGAAAGCCAGCATGCTACAACAATGACAGAAGAAATTTTAGCAGGCCGCGCTTACTAAGATAGAACAGGTTCTGGTATTATTTGGGGAGGGAATCCTTCAGGAATCCCTCCCTATATTTCTAAACGCATGATAAATGCTGTAGTATGATGGGGAAATGTAAGGCAGGAGGTAGAAGGATGGATAGTAATATCGCTTTGACAATGCGGGGTATCTGTATGACGTTCCCTGGAGTAAAAGCTCTGGACAATGTGGATTTTACATTGCGCAAGGGCGAAATCCGGGCATTGATGGGGGAGAACGGCGCCGGTAAGTCCACATTGATTAAGTGCCTGACAGGTGTAAACAAGTTTGAGGCCGGAGAGATTCATGTAGATGGAATTGAAGGGCCCATTGTCAATAAGGATACGATGGATGCGCAACATAAGGGGATCTCTACAGTATATCAGGAGGTGAACCTGTGCCCGAACCTGTCGGTTGCAGAAAACCTGTATATTGGCCGGGAACCTCTGACAAAGATTAAGACGGTTGACCGCCGTAAGATGAACCAGATGGCAGCGCAGCTTATGAAAGATCTGGATCTTGACATTGAAGTCACACAAAATCTGGAAAATTATTCACTGGCATTGCAGCAGATGATTGCGATTGCCCGTGCTGTTGATATGAAAAGTAAAGTTCTGATTCTGGATGAACCCACATCTTCGCTGGATGATAAAGAAGTTGAAATGCTGTTTAAGATGATGAGTTCTCTGAGAGAACAGGGGGTCGGGATTGTATTCGTTACACATTTTCTGGAGCAGGTGTATGAGGTGTGTGATGGTATTACGGTATTGCGGAACGGAACGCTGGTAGGAGAATACACGGTTGAGGAGCTGCCCAGGGTGAAGCTGGTGGCGGCTATGATGGGAAAAGATTTTGACGATCTGGCCTCCATTAAGCCGGAGGGCAGCGGCAATATGTCGGATGCACCTCTGGAAATTGAGGCGAGAGGCCTGAGCCATGCCGGGAAAATCAAACCCTTTGACCTGGATATACATAAAGGCGAGGTAGTGGGGCTGACGGGTCTTCTGGGAAGCGGAAGAAGCGAACTGGCCAGAACAATTTACGGCGCAGACCGTGCACAGACCGGTACGCTCAAGGTGAACGGAAAAGAGGCAAAGATTAAGAATCCCATTGATGCAATGAATCTGGGGATGGGCCTTTTGCCGGATGACAGGAAGGCAGAAGGTATTATCGGAGACTTATCCGTTAGAGAAAATATCATTCTCGCCATGCAGGCGAAGGCAGGTATTTTTAAAAGAATACCTATGGCAAAACAGATTGAAATTGCTGATCAATACATAGAGATGCTCAGTATTAAAACGGCAACCCGTGATACATTGATTAAACAGCTTTCCGGTGGAAACCAGCAGAAGGCGATTCTTGCCAGATGGCTGGCGACAGATCCGGATTTCCTGGTATTGGATGAACCTACGAGAGGTATTGACATTGGTACGAAAACAGAAATTCAGAAGCTGGTTATCAAATTGGCACAGGAAGGAAAGAGTCTGATCTTTATTTCTTCTGAGATCGAAGAAATGCTGCGTACCTGTAACCGAATGGCAGTCCTGCGCGATGGTTCCAAGGTTGGAGAGATAACGGCAGACGAAATGAGCCAGGAAGGTGTCATGAAGGCTATTGCAGGAGGTGGAGCAAGTGAGTAGTTTGAAAAATTTAACGAAAAAACAATTATTTCTGCCGATTTTCAGTATGATACTGGTTATGCTGATCAATGTAATCTATGATATTGCATGTGGCAATGCACCCCTTTCATTTTTTCAGATCGCTATTAAAAATGATGTTTTATATGGACGTCTGATTGATGTTCTGAACCGCGGCAGTGAGGTTGCGATTCTGGCTATTGGTATGACGCTGGTTGTATCATCTTCCGCCGGCACGGATATTTCTGTTGGATCAGTTATGAGTCTTTCCGGTGGTTTCTGCTGTATGCTGCTTGCAGGATATGGAGTGGCCCGTGCCAATTCCTATGCCCTGCCTCTCTGGGTGGGACTTTTGGGCGGTGTTCTGGTGGCCTGTGTATGCGGCCTGTTCAATGGTTTTCTGGTAGCTTATCTGAATATCCAGCCCATGGTGGCGACGCTGATTTTATGGTCTGCGGGCCGGGCCATTGGTTTGTTGCTGTGCAACAGCCAGATTGTGTATGTGCGTGTGCCTTCCTTCCAGGTATTCGGTTCTTATGTGGGTATCCTTCCCACACCGATTCTGATTGCGGCGGTCTGTATTTTGATTGCGGCGCTGGTACTGCGCTTTACAGCATTGGGGACTTTTATCCAGAGTGTAGGTATTAATAAAAAGGCGGCAAGGATTTCCGGTTTTAATTCTTCCAAGATTATTCTGATTACCTATGTGATTTGCGGGCTTTGTGCCGGTATTGCCGGTCTGACAGCTACTTCCCGTATTTATTCCGCTGATACGAACAATATCGGTCTGAATATGGAGCTGGATGCGATCCTGTCAGTTGCGCTGGGCGGAAACAGTCTGGGCGGCGGTAAGTTTAATCTGGCCGGTTCACTCATTGGTGCTTATACAATACAGGCAATTACAACGACGATGTATGCGCTGGGAATATCTTCTGCACAGGCACCGGTATTTAAGGCAATCGTTGTTATTCTGATTGTTGTTCTGCAGGCTGAGCCTGTCAAAGACTACTTTAAGAAGATGTCCGCCAGAAAAGCAGCAAAGGAGGCGAAGGCAGCATGAAAAAAACAAAACTGAACGGTAACAGTGTACTGCTTTTAATTACCATCGTACTGTTTTTTGTAATGTATCTGGGCGGTTGTATAATCTATTCCGGTAAGGGATTTGCCCATATGCAGACATTTTTGAATATTCTGATTAACAATGCGGGCCTGATCTGCGTTGCCAGTGGGATGACTTGTGTTATGCTGACAGGTGGTATTGATATTTCCGTTGGCTCTCTTGTTGCTGTGGACTGTATGCTTCTCGCAGTGGGGATTGAGCACTGGGGCATGAGCAGTTCCGTTCTGATGGTACTTGTACTGGCGATTGGTCTGGTGTTTGGCCTGGCGCAGGGATTCTGCGTGGCGTATTTGAAAATACAGCCCTTTATTGTAACTATGGCAGGTATGTTTTTTGCCAGAGGTATGACAGCAGTGCTCTGTACCGATCAGGTAAGTATTGTCAGTGATCCTCTGTTTGCCAAATTGTCCGGCACGAAAATCAATATCCCATTCGGCGGTTATGTAAATAAGAAGGGGGTTTTCCAGGTTCCCTATATCCGAGCATCGGTTGTTGTGGCATTGCTGATCGTGGTTCTGATTTTCCTGATGCTCCGATATACCCGTTTCGGGCGCAGCCTGTATGCGGTGGGCGGCAACCAGCAGTCTGCCGCGCTGATGGGGCTGAACGTAAAATCCGTGACGATGCGGGCATACGTGCTGAACAGTTTTTTGACTTCTATCGGCGGCATTTGCTACTGCCTGAATACCATGTGCGGTACGACCCAACAGGCCAGCGGTATGGAGATGGATGCCATATCCTCATCCGTAATTGGCGGTACGCTTCTGACCGGTGGTGTGGGTAATGTGATTGGCTCTCTGTTTGGGGTGCTGATTAATGGTACGATTTCCAGCCTGGTAAAGACAAATGGGAAACTGATCAGTTCCTGGGCGAACATTATCACAGCTATATTGCTCTGCTTCTTTATTGTATTGCAGGCTGTATTTGCGAAGGTAAAAGAAGCGAAGAAGGCATGATGAGAAGAGTCATGAAACGGAGTGCCTGATTTGTTTGACAAAATGAATGTTACATAATAAGAAATGGGAAACGGCAGTCGCAAATGAGCAGCGGCTGCCGTTTTTTTCATGTGGTTTTAAATGACCACAACTTTTGCATCATAAAAAGAGTAGTCTGTTATATGTTCGCTGTTCTGCAATCAGTTGTTGATCAGTCAATTGCAACCTGTATCCCGCCGCTGCGTTCGGAAGGTTGTACCAATACAGTTACAGGCTGGTTGCTTGCCCATTCAAAGACGTAAGATTCGCCTGAATGTTGTCCGATAAAGGTTTTCCAGGATAAATCTGCGCTGATTTGAGGATCCCCATGGCCGTGGCGGCTCATCCAGCAGATGACTGCATCCGGATCCACAGAAAGGGTATTGCAGTTTCCGATATTGCTTAATACGATGGGATTGCCGTCAGACAAAATGGCTACATATGCGTTGTTTCCGTTGCCGGTCAGTGTGGTGGTTGCCAGGCCTTTCTGTGACAGGACGCCGACTCCTATAAAGCGGACGCTGTAATTACAGTCCTGGGTAAAAGCCAGTATATTTTCGGATTCCACAGAAATAACTTCTCCCATATCCAGTTTGTAAACGACAATATGTTTGCCAAAATTGGCATAGTAGGTAACACTGTCGCCGGACATGGTTGCTTTCATCAGAGGAATATTCTCTCCTGTAACACGGCGCATCAGGGAACCGAAGGCTGCCTGGGCGAAATTGCCCTGGGGGCCAAGCAGTAATTTTTCAAATTTGTAGTTTTTGCTACCTGCACTTTCGCCTGCAATGAAAGCACCGGCTTTGGTAATCAGAACATCATTTCCGGTACAGGTCACTTTTAAAGTCAATTCATTTACTGTCTCAAATGTAAGCATTGTATTTCCTCCTGTGTCAAATCAACGAAACGCCATATAATTCACATAAGCCGGCAAGATCTCTGGCAACGCCGTTTCCAACGGCATTGCATTTCCAGATTCCGTTGTGCATATATACTTCACAGATCATCATAGAGATAACATTCGAATAATAATCTGTCATCTGAAAGCTGACAAGTTCCTGCCCGCTGGCAGCGTTTAATATCCGGACATAGGCATCCTTTACCATGCTGAAATTCAGTTGATTTGGAATGGCGTCGTTTATGGTAAGGACAAAGACAATTTTCTTTGCCAGAGGGTTCAGTTTGTTAAAGTTAACAGAAATATACTGACGGTCAGGCGCGCCGGACGGAGAAAAGAAAACACTTTTGTCAGGACTGTATTCCTGACCATAAAAAACAAACCAGTCATCTCCCGGCACATTGCCATCGGCTCCGAGTATAAATGCAGACACATCAATATCACAATGAGGATTGTCCACATTCCAGCCAAGGCAGACCTTGATTTCACGGACTTCATTTGCCGGATCCAGAGAAACTTTCTGACCTTTTCGTATCTGATTGACCAGCCTCGGTACAACGATTTCTGTCACTGATTGTGAGGCAGTACGCGCCTGGCCTGGCACCGCTTGTTCCGGTGGCGCCTGAAGCGGCGCCGTGGTTTGCATAGGCGGGACCTGCGATGGAGGTGCCGGTTGCGTTGGCGGAACCTGTGCCGAAGGCATTGTTTGCGGCTGCGCTGTCTGATACGGCTGTGATGCCTGCATCAACGATTCTCCCAATAGTGGTGTCAGCAAAGCTGCCATCTGAAGAGGTTGCGACATCTGCATTGGCGGTGTCTGAAAAGGCGACATCTGCATTGGCGGCGTCTGGAAGGGTGACATCTGCATTGGCGATGCCTGAAAAGCTGTCATCTGCATGGGTGATGCTTGATATGGAGACCGCTGTTGCATCGCCGTAGCCTGCATCGGCCTGGTTTGCGGCGGCGGAGTCTGGGGCAGCGGACACCGCCCCTGTGGAGACTGTGCCGTACCTATGAAAGCGGGCCTGTTCAATGACAGAATGTTTTGAGCGGATTTGGCATCCTGAATGATTCTGTTCATATTCAATATGGAAATATGGTCGTAAGGTGCCGAACATCTTGAAGGAATTTCTGACATGTTCAATCTCCTGTTCGTATTCTGACTGAAATGTTACTGCATACTGTCAAACTGTTTCTGCGACAGGCTGACGGTCAGTTCATACAGTTCTTCGTCAAGTGTGCTTTCTGCTTCCATTGACAGGTAACCTTTTTTCAAATCGGCTTTGTAGGCTTTTATTGTAGTTTTGTCGTTTTCCTTTGCGCCCCATTCGTCGATAGCGTATTCAAAACTCAATTCCTGAATATCCATTCCGTTGTAAGAAGCTGATATTTTTTCCGTGGAACCTTTGGAGAATGTGACGGATTTTATAATACCTTCCGTGAGGGAAAGGGTTGTTTCACTGCTAATGTCGGAATTGCCGCTCCACGGTACACAAACCCAGACCCAGAACTGGTCGCCGGCGCCTCTGTCCAGACTGTAATAAAAGCTGATATATTTGTCACCGTCGCTTGCCACGTCAGGGAGCCGTTCCAGATGAGGTTCATAACCCAGATCAACGATATCTTGTATGGTGGTTTCTCCCAGTACAACGGTATACCCATCCAGAGTGACTTCCATGGGCAGATCCTTTCCGCTTCCGCAGCCAGTCAGACCCAGCAGGATAAACAGAGTCAGGAAAAGTGTCAGCATTTTTGTTTTCATTTGATTGATCTTCCTTTCATTATGTATGATTTAATATTGTTAACAGTATAACACCGGACGGAGGGATAAACAATAGGGCGTAAGTCTGTTTGGAACAAAACGGGCTTAGATGAGCGGCATCTGTTTGATACAGGTCATCTTACATGCTGCATTTTACACATAACAATACTCCCTGTATCGTGGTAGATTCTGGCTGATGAACTGCCGCCACACAGGGAGCTTTTTTTGAGTGCTTTATATTCAGTTGTTCTTTGGTGCAATTCCCGGAAACAGGATGAGAGGAGACTGACCGTATGAGTAGGTGATTTCTGCAACTAACAGGGAGATTCGCTGCATTAAATTTCCAAGTACAAATTCTCCATTTTCCCGGAATTCTTCTGCAAGATTTATTTTTTGCCAGTCATATGCCTCTTTTTTCTCTTTTTTAAATTTGAAAATTGCGCAAATGATATGGAAAGTTCAAAAATCTCCCGAGGTTCAAATTGTAAAACGCGGTTTACTGTTAATTTTACAATATCTTTGTTAACTTCCACATCAATATTGTCAGTACAATTCAGTAAATACTCTTTTGGCTCATTGCTTTTATCAATTTATGATCTTCCGAAACGTATTCCCGGATAGCTTTTTCAACAGAAGCATTTAATGTATCGCCATTTTTAGAGGCTAAATGAGCCAATTTTTTATGCAGGTCCGGATCAATACGAACATTGAAAGTTCCCTTATATTCTTTATCGGGTTCTTTCCCTACTTCTTTGCAGAATTCCAGATAATCGTCTACTGCTTCATGAAACTCGTTTTCTACATCTTTCATATTTTCACATTCAAAATTTACAAAATCGTTGATGCCCTCTATTTTCCCTCTGAGTATAAGGTTTTCTGAATCAAATTCTACTTTAGTATGATAACCTTTATATTCCAATATATTATTTTTTGCCATAGTTTATAATTCTCCCAAATTAAGCAGAAACTCCAATAAATCTTTTACTGCGCCAGGATCCATAACATCGTCAGGATGCGGTTTGTGTAACAAAATAATTTTCTGATCAGTGATTCTGTAAAACTTTACTCTGGAACCAGATGTTTTTCCTTTATTGTGTTCAATAAAACCCATCTGCGACAACAGGGCTTTGGCTTCAGTATATGTATAATTTTTGGGTTTTAATCTTATGCGTTCTTTTGCCTTTTCAAATTTGCTCATTATACAAAGCCTCACCTCCTTGCAACTACTGATTAGTTGCATAATACGCTTGTTTTTTGGCTTTGTCAAGAAACGTTGGAAAAATATCCATTTTTATATTCTATAGTATGAAGTGTGATTTCTCTTATCATATACATAGATTATTCTATGCTTTTAATAAGAGTGTACATAGCAAATGCGGAATTCCGAAAACAGCAACCGGACATTGTAGAAAATGACCGTATTTGTTATACTGATAATCATAGTTGTGCAATACAGTACAAAAATCAAAACGGAGGTAACAACATGACAAAAAAATACACAAACGCGGATGGGAAGATTCCGACGCAATATTTGCCGCCTAAATTTTCTCTGACAATCAGGGTGTTAGTGGGCGCATATGTTATCTATTTGTCCTATGGTCTGATTGACGGTGTCGTTGGCGGAGAAGGCCGGGACAAGTATTTTCTCGGTGCATTTATGATTGCCTTTGCGGTCATCGGTTTATTGCTCCTGTTTTTTTCCGGCAGGGACCTGCTGCAGGGAAAATATGTAGGTGGTGCCATGGATGCAGGCGACGGGGAGACAGAGGAACCTGTCATCAGTGCAGCAGAAGATGAAAGGCAGGCAAGAACTGTTGAGGCGGGAAGTAATATAGAAGAAACTGTGGAAAAACAGGGAAGCAGTGAAATGACTGCTGAGTCTGAAGAAGCAGATTCCTGAAAATATGACTTGAAAACAGGCAGAAAACGATGAAATAAACAGGATCCATATATCCGGCAAGCTGTATCAATACAACTTTGGCGAAATGTACACATTTTTTCATAAAAAGTATTGACAAATATGCAGCATTACTATATGATATTAATACACGAGAAATCCATTTTGACACTTGTCACAGAAAAGATGACTGCCTGAGTGCGAAAGAATAATTAAAAAATATACAAAACGCACAAAATATTGAAAGACAGAATGATATAAAACTGAAAAAAAGAATCAAAACGTACAAAACCATACAACTTGTGTGGATTGTAAATACAACTTTTTCAAAAAATTATCATGCAGGGAGGAAAAGACATGAAAAAGAAACTTTTAGGCGCATTGCTCAGCGTAGCAATGGTTGCAACTCTGTTGACAGGCTGCGGCAGTACTGGTAGTGAGTCTACATCGGCACCGGCAGCAGATGCACCGGCGGCTGACGCAGAGGCAGATGCACCGGCAGCAGATGCAGAAGCAGCAGCACCCGCTGCAGAAGCAAACGGCAAGAAGGTTGGCGTGGCAATGCCTACACAGTCTTCCGAAAGATGGATCAATGACGGTGCTAACATGAAGGCACAGTTGGAATCTCTTGGTTATGAAGTAGATCTTCAGTATGCAGAGGATGATGTACAGGCACAGGTTTCTCAGATTGAGAACATGATCGCCAGCGGCGCTAACTGCCTGGTTATCGCTTCCATCGACTCTTCTGCACTGGTTAACGTAGAAGCACAGGCTAAGGAAGCAGGTATCCCGATTATCGCATATGACCGTCTGCTGATGGATACTGATGCAGTTTCCTATTATGCAACATTTGATAACAAGGGTGTTGGTACCGCAATCGGCAAATATATCGAAGAGAAGAAAGATCTCGCAAACACAACAGAGACTTATACAATCGAGTTCTTCATGGGTTCTCCTGATGACAACAACGCGCATATGTTATATGACGGCTTGATGGAAGTTCTTCAGCCGTATCTGGACAAAGGAACTCTGGTTTGCAAGTCCGGCAGAACATCTTTTGATGACACATGTATTCTGAGATGGTCCCAGGAAACAGCACAGCAGAACTGCGAAAACTATCTGACAGGTTTCTATGCCGACGAAGATCTTGACATCTGCGCAACAGCATTTGACGGTTTCGCATACGGCTGCAAGGCAGCTCTGGAAGGTGCCGGCTACACGGCAGACAACTGGCCGCTGATTACAGGGCAGGATGCAGAACTGATGGCTACAAAGAATATCATTTCCGGTTCTCAGACAATGTCTATCTACAAAGATACACGTCTCCTTGCTGACAAATGTGTAAAGATGGTTCAGGCAGTTCTGGAAGGTGAAGAACCTGAAATCAACGACACAGAGCAGTACAACAACAACGTGATCGTAGTTCCTTCTTATCTGTGCACCCCGGTTGCAGTTGACAAAGACAACTATAAAGAAATCATTGTTGACGGCGGATATTACACAGAAGAGCAGTTGGCTGAATAATCCGGTTATATCGGAGCTGTAATTAAAATAAGTTATGATAGGGTGGCGGCAGGAAAAGCTGCCGCCCTTTTTGAATCCGTGAAAGGATTCATAGAATCATAAGATAAGAAATCAAAGAAAAGGAGCTGAGAAAATGTCGGATTACATCTTGGAGATGAATCATATTACGAAAGAATTTTCGGGCGTTAAGGCTTTGAATGATGTTAATCTGAAAGTAAAACGCGGCGAAATTCATGCGTTGTGCGGTGAAAACGGCGCTGGGAAATCCACGCTGATGAACGTCCTGTCAGGCGTTTATCCGCATGGTACATATTCAGGTGACATCGTATACAAAGGCGAAACCTGCAATTTTCACAACCTGCGCGACAGTGAAGCAAAGGGCATCGTAATCATTCATCAGGAACTTGCGCTTAGTCCAAACCTCTCTGTAGCGGAAAATGTATTCCTGGGTAATGAACAGACATCTGCAAAGGGAATCATCGACTGGACAAAGACAAGGAAAAAAGCTCAGGAAATGCTTGAAAAAGTTGGTCTGGAACATGAAGATGTCAATGTACAGGTGAGCACCCTCGGTGTTGGCAAACAGCAGTTGATTGAAATTGCAAAAGCGATGGCGAAGAAGGTGGAACTTCTGATCCTGGATGAGCCTACCGCCGCTCTGAATGACGAGGAGAGCCGGAAGCTGCTTGATATCATGCTGGAACTCAAAAGGCAGGGCGTTACCTGTATTATTATCTCCCATAAGCTGAACGAAATCGAATATGTATGTGATGCGGTTACTGTTATTCGTGACGGTCAGTCTATCGAGACGATAATCAAAGGTGTGGATGAATTTACAGAAGACCGTATTATCAAAGGTATGGTGGGACGTGAACTTACAAATCGGTATCCGGCGCGCGAGGGGGTTAAAATCGGCGATACGATCTTTGAAGTAAGTAACTGGAATGTATTTCATCCCGACGACGGCAACCGCCAGATGTTGAAGAATATCAATATCAGTGTGAAATCAGGCGAGGTTGTGGGCCTTGCGGGGCTGATGGGGGCAGGCAGAACAGAATTTGCCATGAGCCTTTTCGGACACAGTTATGGACAGAAGATTACCGGCAGTGTAAAGATCAATGGAAAGGAAGTACAGTTGAAGACCGTGAAAGATGCCATTGAAAACAAACTTGCCTATGTGTCTGAAGACCGTAAGACCTATGGACTGGTACTGATTAATGATATTAAGGAAAATATGGCGATGGCAGCCCGTCCCAAATTCTTTTCCAGCCATGGTGTCATCAATGGCAATGACGAGATTGTTGCCGCTGAAGAATACAAAAAGAAAATCAATATCAAGGCAAATTCCATCGAGCAGGTAGTCGGCTCACTCTCCGGTGGTAATCAGCAGAAAGTGGTACTTGCAAAGTGGATGCTGACACAACCGGATGTACTGATTCTGGATGAACCGACCCGTGGTATTGACGTAGGTGCGAAATACGAGATCTATTGTGTCATCAATGAACTTGCAAAAGCCGGTAAAGCGGTGATTGTTATTTCTTCCGAAATGCCGGAAATCATCGGTACATGTGACAGGGTTTATGTAATTAATGAGGGTGAAATCGCAGGCCAGCTGACCAAAGAAGAAGTAACACAGGAAAAAATTATGCAATGTATTATGGCTCATAATAGAAAGGAAGATGGAAATGAATAACAAAAAAGAAGTTAATCTTGACATGAAGCAATACGGCATGTTCCTTGCCCTGATTGCAATTTATTTAATTTTTGCTATTATGACAGGCGGAAAAAACCTTTCTCCCGCCAACATCAACAACCTGATTATGCAGAACGGATACGTTGTGATACTGGCAGTCGGTATGTTGCTCTGCGTACTGACCGGTAATGTCGATCTGGGCGTTGGTTCCGTTGTTGCCGTAACAGGCGCTGCTGCCGGTATTGTAATGGTTGACTATAAGATGAACATGTGGCTTGCAATTATTGCAGCCCTGATTATCGGTTTGATTATCGGTATGTTTGCAGGATTCTTTATCGCTTACCTGGGCATTCCGCCTTTCGTTGTAACTCTGGCAACCATGCTGATGGGCCGCGGCCTTACATATACGGTGCTTCAGGCACAGACAAAAGGACCTTTGCCGGATAATTTTGTATTCATTGGTGCCGGCTTCCTTCCTACCATTAAGATTCCGTTTGGCGACGGCACGCTGGATCTGGTCAGCATCATTGTTGCAGCAGTTGTATCTGTTGTACTGATTTTAAGCGAAATGAAAAATATTGCAACAAAGAAGAAATATAACTTTGCGACCAACCCTATGTGGCAGATCGCCATAAAAGAAGCGGTTATGCTTGTAATCGTATGGTTCTTCTTCTATAAACTGGCTCGTTACAATGGACTTCCTTTTGTACTTCTGATCATGGCCCTTCTGGTAGGTGCATATGCATTCATTACAAGCAAGACTGTTGCAGGCCGTCAGATTTATGCATTGGGTGGCAACCGTAAAGCAGCCAACCTTTCCGGTATTGACACAAAGAAAGTATTCTTCTGGGTATATACAAACATGGGCATCCTGAGTGCTCTGGCAGGTATTGTGCTCTCTGCACGTAATGCATCTTCCACACCTAAGGCCGGTGACGGATTTGAAATGGATGCCATTGCTTCTTGCTACATTGGTGGTGCAGCGGTAGCCGGTGGTGCAGGTACAATTACAGGTGCAGTTGTAGGTGCGTTCATCATGGGTATTCTGAACAATGGTATGTCCCTGTATGGGTGGTCTACAGATATTCAGAAGATCGTAAAAGGTGCCGTACTTCTGGGCGCCGTTACGGTTGACGTAATCTCCAAAAATAAGAAGAGCTGATTGGCTGAAAGAGCCTCAACACTAAGTAAGGGGATGAAGGCTGCTTGTGTGACTGCTGTCCCATAAGCAGCCTTTTGGGTATTTAAGAAAAATGGCTGAAAATATACCGAAATATCTTGAACTTGCAGACTGGATACGAAAACAGATCGAGATGAAAAAACTACTTCCCGGAGAAAAGATGTATTCGGAAAACGAACTTGTCAGGATGTCCGGTTTCAGCAGACAGACAGTACGGCATGCCATAGGCATTCTGGAAGCTGAACATATTGTAGAGCGGATGCGGGGAAGCGGTACTTATATCAGTCAGGATTTGTATGAAGATAATTCCGGCAGACGCAGCAGGATTGCGGTGATTATGACCTATCTGGACAACTATATTTTCCCCAAAACCATACAGGTAATAGAGAATGAGTTGTTTCGGAGCGGATATCCCGTACAAATTGCGTTTACCAATAACCTGCTGAACAGAGAGCGGACGATTCTGGAAGACATCCTGGAAAAGGATGAAGTGGCAGGGCTGATTGTGGAAGCTACCAAAAGCGCATTGCCGAATATGAATCTCTCCTATTATCAGGCACTGCAGAACAGAAAAATTCCGGTTCTTTTTATTAACAGTTTTTATCCGGAACTGCACGCACCACATGTCTCCATGAATGATAAGCAGGCCGGGAAGATGGCAACAAAATATCTGATTGAAAAAGGGCACAGGAAAATTTCCGGTATATTCAAACTGGACGACGGACAGGGACATTTGCGTTATGCCGGGTTTATGGAAGCGTTGAATGAGGCGGATATTGCCTGTGACGAGTCGCGGATTTTGTGGATAGATACAGAAGATATTAAAAATTTTTCAAAACTACAGGAAAAAATCAGAGATCGGCTGGAAGGATGCAGTGCGCTTGTATCATATAATGATGAAGTGGCTTTTGCATTGACAAAAGTTCTGGGCAGAATGGGCATCCGTATTCCGGAGGACTTGTCCATTGCCAGTATTGACGATTCCGAGCTGGCGGTATTGGGTAAGGTCAAACTTACATCGGTGCCATATCCCATGGAAAAACTGGGTTATAAAGCGGCTCAAAATCTGCTGGAAATGATAAAAAATCCACGCTTTGACGGAACCTATGAATTCGATGTACACATTACGGAGCGGGATTCCGTCAGAGAATTACAGACTGCAAAATCTGTGCAGGATGGTATGCAATATCAAACATAATAATAAATCTATCTATAGAAATAACAGGAGGTAATAAGAATGAAAGCAGCAAAGAATTACAAATTCTGGTTTTGCACCGGGTCCCAGGATTTATATGGGGATGAATGCCTGCGGAACGTAGCGGAGCATTCTGCTAAAATTGTGGAAGGGCTGAATGCAAGCGGCAAACTGCCTTTTGAGGTAGTGCTCAGACCAACTCTGATTGATCAGGCTTCCATCAGAAAGACTTTTAACGAGGCAAACAATGATGACGAATGTGCAGGCGTGATCACGTGGATGCATACATTTTCTCCTGCCAAAATGTGGATCATCGGTTTGCAGGAATATAAGAAACCATTGTGTCATCTGCACACACAGTTCAATGAAGAAATTCCCTATGATACAATGGATATGGACTTCATGAACGAAAATCAGTCTGCCCATGGGGACAGAGAATACGGGCATATTGTCAGCAGAATGGGAATTGAGAGAAAGGTTATCGTAGGACACTGGGCAGACGGACGCGTACAGGATAAACTGGGAAGCTGGATGCGGACAGCCATCGGTGTAATGGAGTCCTCTCATATCCGCGTTTGCCGGTTTGGCGACAATATGAACAATGTTGCCGTAACAGAAGGCGACAAAGTAGAAGCACAGATTAAATTTGGCTGGGAAATTGACCACTATAATGTAAATGACCTGGTGGAACTGGTTGACGCCGTATCTGAAAGTGATGTGAATGCGCTTGTAGATGAATATTACAGCAAATATGAGGTGGCTCTGGAAGGAAGAGATGAGGCTGAGTTCAGAAAACATGTGGCTGTACAGGCACAGATTGAAATCGGCATGGAGAAATTCCTGGAAGAAGGCAATTATCAGGCTTTTGTTACCCACTTTGGTATGCTGGGCGGATTAAAACAGCTTCCGGGCCTTGCAGTACAGAGACTGATGGAAAAAGGGTATGGCTTCGGCGGCGAAGGAGACTGGAAAACGGCAGCCATGGATCGCCTGATCAAGATTATGACGGCAGGAGTTCCAGGTGCCAAAGGCAGTTCCTTCATGGAAGACTATACTTACAATTTTGTGCCCGGCAAGGAAGGCATTATTCAGGCCCATATGCTGGAAGTATGTCCTGCTATCGCAGAGGGGCCTATTACAATGAAGTGTCAGCCTCTTTCCATGGGCAACAGGGAGGATCCTGCCCGTATTGTATTCCAGGCAAAAGAAGGCAGCGGCATTGCCACATCCCTGGTAGATCTGGGACACAGATTCCGCCTGATTATCAATGCAGTTGACTGCAAGAAGGTGGAAAAACCCCTTCCCAAACTGCCTGTAGGTATCAATTACTGGACACCGCAGCCGGATCTTTATACCGGTGCGGAAGCATGGATTTTGGCAGGTGGTGCACATCATACAGCCTTTACATATGATCTGAGTGTGGAACAGATGGTTGACTGGGCTGCGGCTATGGGTATCGAAAGCGTTGTAATCGATAAGAATACAACGATCAGAGATTTGAAAAATGAACTGAGATGGAATGAACTGGCATTCAGATTTTAAGGGGTGCTGTGGTACTGGTTTATATCATAAAAAGGGGTTATTACGATGAGCATGGATAAAAATGAGGTAAAGAGCTATATTGAGGCCGGTAAAGCGGTGCTTGGCATTGAGTTTGGTTCTACCCGGATCAAGGCGGTGCTGGTAGGCGAGGATAATGCACCCATTGCCTCCGGCAGCTATGACTGGGAAAACGAGTATGTGGATGGTATCTGGACATACAGCCTGGATAAGATTCACAAGGGATTACAGGATTGCTATAAGAGTCTTCTGGAAGACGTAAAGGCACAATATGGCACAGGCATTCGGAAACTGGGGGCACTGGGATTCAGCGCCATGATGCATGGTTATATGGCTTTTGATAAAGACGGCAAGCTGCTGGTGCCTTTCCGTACCTGGAGAAATACCATTACGGAACAGGCTTCCGAAGAACTGACGAAACTGTTTGATTACCATATTCCTCAGCGGTGGAGCATCGCCCATCTGTATCAGGCCATTCTGAATCAGGAAGCGCATGTGAAAGAGATTGCATTCTTTACAACACTGGCAGGTTATATTCACTGGCAGTTGACCGGCCAGAAAGTGCTGGGCGTAGGGGAAGCATCTGGTATGTTCCCCATTGACATTGAAACAGGACAATTTCATAAAAAGATGATAGCCAGCTTTGATGAGGTGACGGCATCTTATGGTTTTGACTGGAAGCTGGCAGACATTATGCCCGGTGTACTGACCGCAGGGGAAGATGCAGGAAAACTGACACCGGAAGGTGCAAAATTCTTGGATGTGACCGGTGAACTGGAGGCAGGCATCCTGCTGTGTCCGCCTGAAGGTGATGCAGGTACCGGTATGGCAGCCACCAACAGCGTGAAAGTACGTACCGGTAATGTTTCTGCGGGTACAAGCGTGTTTGGCATGATCGTACTGGAAAAGGAACTTTCGAAGGTGCATGAGGAAATTGACCTGGTAACGACACCCAACGGGCACCTGGTAGCCATGGCACACTGCAACAACTGTACGTCTGATCTGAATGCCTGGGTAAATATCTTCAAAGAATTTGCCGAGAGTTTCGGTATTGATGTGGATATGAATCAATTATTTGGAACGCTCTATCATAAAGCACTGGAAGGGGACGACGATTGCGGCGGCCTGCTGGCATATAACTATTTCTCAGGTGAACATATCGTAGGGATGGAAGAGGGACGTCCTCTGTTTGTCCGTACAGCCAATGCCAAATTCAACCTTGCCAACTTTATGCGCGCCAATCTGTTCGCATCACTGGGGGTACTGAAAACCGGGCTGGATATCCTGTTTAAGGAAGAAGGCGTTCAGGTAGATGAAATTCTGGGCCATGGCGGACTGTTCAAGACAAAGGGGGTGGGGCAGAGGATTCTGGCAGCCGCCATCAATACCCCTGTTTCCGTTATGGAAACTGCAGGAGAAGGCGGTGCATGGGGCATTGCGTTGCTGGCTTCCTATATGATTCATAAGGAAGAAGGCGAGGAACTGGATGCTTTCCTGAACAGAGCTGTATTTGAAGGCGAAAAAGGCAGCCGTATTGAACCGGACGCAAAAGATGTGGCAGGGTTTGACGCATTTATTGAACGTTATACAAAGGGTCTGGCCATTGAACGCGCAGCCATTGACTATTTAAAATAAGATCATATAACAGAAATGCCGCCGGAACCCGCTGAGGAATGTTGCAGCCGGTTCCGGCGAACTGTGGAT
>ERZ778518.1059-NODE-1059-length-21204-cov-4.890680_pt1 | contig 21204 bp, 26 predicted proteins | sample MGYA00510340_ERZ778518 | MGnify/ENA primary metagenome ERZ778518 (study PRJEB29527, sample SAMN07138967) | mouse gut metagenome | material: feces | host: mouse | place: China:Nanjing | collected 2016-01-25 ...
CGGGGAGGGCGCGTACGAATTTACTGTAGAGCCAAAGATAGACGGTTTGTCGGTCTCGCTCGAATACCGCGACGGAGTGTTAACGCTCGGTTCAACGCGCGGAGACGGATTTATCGGCGAGGATATCACGCCCAATCTTAAAACGATCCGTACTATACCGTTGAACATTCCCGAAAAACTCCCGCTGTTCGAGGTGCGCGGCGAGGTGTATATGCCGCGTTCGAGCTTCGCGGAGCTGTGCGAGTTACAGGAAAAGAACGGCGAACCGCTTCCGAAAAACCCGAGGAACGCAGCGGCGGGCTCTCTGCGGCAAAAGGACAGCAAAATAACCGCCTCGCGAAAGCTGGACATATTCTGCTTTAACATTCAGCGCGCGGAGGGCAGGGAGTTTAAGACCCATTCCGAAACGCTTGAATTTATGGAAGAGCTCGGATTTCATGTTATCCCCGATTACCGCGTCTGCCACACCGCGGACGAGATAGTGGAGCGCATTGAGGAGATCGGACAAATGCGGCGTTCGCTGCCGTTCGACATAGACGGCGCGGTCGTCAAGGTGAATAACATAGCGCTCCGAGCGGAGATCGGCGAGACGACTAAAGTTCCCAAGTGGGCGGTGGCGTTCAAATACCCGCCCGAGGAAAAGGAGACCACTCTCCGTGAGATCGAGATCAACGTTGGAAGAACGGGCGCATTAACCCCCGTTGCGGTGTTTGATCCCGTTCAGCTTGCGGGAACGAGCGTCGGAAGGGCAGTGCTTCATAATCAGGATTTCATCACCGAGCGCGATATCCGCATAGGCGACAGGATTATCGTCCGCAAGGCGGGTGACATAATTCCCGAGGTAGTCAAGTCGGTGGCTCACGGCGAGGATTCCGAGCCGTTCCACATTCCCGATATCTGCCCCGTGTGCGGCTCAAAGGCGGTGCGCGATGAGGACGAGGCGGTAATACGCTGCCAGAATATCGAGTGTCCCGCGCAGCTTCTGCGTTCAATAGAGCATTTCGCTTCCCGCGCGGCAATGAACATAGACGGTCTCGGAGAGGCGATAGTCGAGCAGCTTGTGCAAGCGGACTTGGTGCATACCGTTGCCGACCTGTATACATTGGATCTACAGGAATTGACGGCTTTGGAGCGTTTTGGGACAAAGTCCGCGCAAAATCTTCTGGATAATATCGAGAAGTCAAAGAATAACGAGCTTGACAGGCTGATATTCGCGCTTGGAATACGCGGTATCGGGCAGCGGGCGGCAACGCTGCTATGTCAGAAATATGGCAGTATGGACAGCATTATCGCCGCCGAGACTGACGATATAGCCGCGATAGACGGTTTCGGCGAGATACTTGCGCAGTCGGTCTACACGGCAATGCGTGAGCCGCACAGAATAGCCTTGATAAACCGCCTTAAACAGCTTGGGCTGAATATGAACTACTCCGGGCAAAAGGTCTCGGACAAGCTGGCAGGTCTGACGTTCGTGCTTACGGGCACCCTACCGACGCTGAAACGCGATGAGGCGAAGGAAATGATAGAAAAGCGCGGCGGCAAGTGCAGCGGCTCGGTGTCGAAAAAGACAAGCTATGTAGTAGCCGGCGAGGAAGCGGGCAGCAAGCTCAACAAGGCGAACGAGCTTGGTGTTCCCGTGCTTACCGAGGAACAGTTTTTACAGATGATAGGAGAGGCGGAATGACGATAAGAAAGCTGATTTTCACACTGCTCACTGTAATTATGCTGTTCGGGCTGACGGCGTGTTCAAATGACGGTTTGACAGCGGGCAAACTGACGGTCACGCTCAACGGGAATGCCGTTGAAAAGCCGCTGACCGCCGAAAAGCTCGGCGAGGGCTACACCGTCGGAAATTACGCGCTGAAATATAACGGCGAGCCCGTCGCGGGGGTAACATACACCGAAAAGACAGCCGACCTTGAGGAAAGCAAGAGGGTACTGCGTTCATTGGTCATCGGAGCAAACAGCGGCGCGGAAAACGATACGCTGTCCGTCAACGGCATAACGCTCGGCTCTAAGATGTCGGAGGTGCTTGATACTTTCGGAGAGCCGTCCGCAGAGGAAGAGGGAATGTGGTTCTACCGAGAAATGGGCAAGTCCGAGGACGATAATTTTCTGGGACTTAGGTTTGACGAAAACGACAATGTAACGTGGCTGTACGTCCGCGTGGAATAAGATCGGGAGGGATCAAAATTAGCATTGATGCAAAACATCTTGCAAAGCCGATCTCCGCGCTGTTTATTGCAGTCATGCTGTTCGGGCTGACGGGGTGCGCGAAAGAGGAAAGATCCATGTCGGCAAGCGATGAGCGGAGTGCTTCGCAGAGCCGTGAGGAAAGTGTTACTCAAAGCGAAACGGAGAGCGTTACCGATGGCGAGGCGGTTTTCGACCCGGATAAAGCTGTCAAAAGCATAACGGTTTTCGGACAGGAGGTTTCTTTGCCGTGTACGATAAATGACTTCGGTGAGAATTTTTCGTTGAAAGAGGAGAACATGGCAACAGTCGGCAGATCCACCTCATGCGGTCTCCTGTATCAAGGGAAGTCAATTGGAACGGCGACCTTTGAGAATTACGGCGGCGATTTAAATTCCGTATCGATTACCGATTTAATGTTGGGTTTTATAGCTACCGACCAAGGCATTTCGGGCGAATTAAGGGAAAAGCTATATGAACAGCGCGGCTGGTACAGCGGTCTGATCGAAACCGAGATCGCGGGGCTGTCCTTTGATTCGGCAGTATCCGATGCGGAGAAGCTTTTCGGAGACCCCGTAATAATCAAGGACGACAGTGTGACATTTAAAGCGGAAACCGACGCTGCTTACATGACGGTTGATTTTTATTGTGGAAAAGTAAATTATATTTGGGTAGGTTTGAAAGGAGATAAAAGAAATGAGCATTGATGTAAAACATCTCGCAAAGCTTGCGCGTCTGCGTATCGAGGATGACAAGCTGGCGAAATTCGAGAAGGACATGGAGAGCATAGTCGCAATGGTGGAGCAGCTCCCCGAGGTATCGGGTGACGCGTCGGGACTTGATCCCGAGCACCCCATGAAGCTCCGCGAGGACGTTGAGGGCAAGGACAAGCTTACCAGAAACGAGCTTTTGGCAAACGCGCCGAAAATGCAGGCGGGGTGCGTAGTCGTACCCAAGACGGTAGAATGAGAAAGGAATACTAAACAATGGAACTTTACGAATATTCGGCTCACGAGCTGTCGAAAATGCTTTCCGAGAAGAAATGCAGCAGCGAGGAGCTTACCAAATCCGTGCTTGACAGAGCGGCGGCAACAGAAGAAAAGGTCGGCGCGTATCTGACTGTATGCGGCGAGGAGGCGCTGAAAAAGGCGCGCGAGGTCGACGAAAAGCGCGCAAAGGAAGCGCTCCACCCGCTGGCGGGAATACCCATAGGTATCAAGGACAACATCAGCACTAAAGGATTGCTGACCACCTGCGCGTCGAAAATGCTGTATAATTACGTTCCGCCGTTTGATGCGTTCGTAATGAAAAAGGTCGACTCTGCGGATATGGTGGTAACGGGCAAGTTAAATATGGATGAATTCGCAATGGGCTCGTCCACCGAGAATTCCTATTTCAAGAAAACGCACAATCCGCATAACCTTGACTGCGTTCCCGGCGGTTCCTCGGGCGGTTCGGCGGCAGCTGTCGCGGCGGGTTCGGCGGTCATTTCTCTCGGCTCGGATACGGGCGGCTCTATCAGAATGCCCGCATCCTATTGCGGAGTAGTCGGCTTGAAGCCTACTTACGGCAGCGTTTCGCGTTACGGTCTTGTGGCGTTCGCAAGCTCGCTCGACCAGATAGGACCGTTCGGCAGAAACGTTACCGATACAGCAATGCTGTACTCTGTTATCTGCGGTCACGATAATATGGACGCGACCTCCGTCGACCGTGATTATCCCGATTTCACCGCGTTGCTCAGCAGCGACGTAAAGGGCTTGAAGATTGGAATTCCCGAGGAATATTACGGAGAGGGCGTGGACAATTCGGTCAAGGAGACCGTAATGAACGCGGTAAAGGACTTGGAGAAGCAGGGCGCGGAGATAGTTAATATCTCGCTGCCCAGCACCAAATACGCCCTGAACGCGTACTACATCATCTCCTCGGCGGAGGCAAGCTCAAACCTAGCGCGTTTTGACGGCGTAAAGTACGGCTACCGCACCGAGAATTACGACAGCCTTATTGATATGTATGAGAAAACGCGCAGCGAGGGCTTCGGCGATGAGGTAAAGCGCCGCATAATGCTCGGTACGTTCGTGCTGTCGAGCGGTTTCTTCGACGCGTATTACAAAAAAGCAAAGCTTGTCGCGCTCGATATCGTCGGGGAATTCAACGCGGCGTTTGAGAAGTGCGACGTGATAGCAACTCCCGCAACTCCCGCTACGGCGTTCAGGCTCGGCGAGAACATCGGCGACCCGACCAAGATGTACGCCGCCGACATCTGCACCGTAACGGTCAATATCGCAGGCTTGCCCGCGATAAGCGTGCCTTGCGGTAAGGTGAATGATATGCCCGCGGGCTTGCAGTTTATCGGTAAAAAGTTTTCGGAGCAGACGCTTTTGAATGCGGCATTTGCTGTTGAAAAAAATTACGGCGAAGCAAAGCCCGTAAACGTATAAAATACAAGCGCAAAAGCGATAAAACCGAAGCAGAGAGTGTTCGGCAAAGCCGAACGCTCGGTTGCGGGGTATTATGAGCTGCGAGGAACGAAGTGACGAACAGCGACGCGTATTTGCGCGTATAAAATAAGGAGAACAAAATGGAATACGAAACGATAGTGGGTCTTGAAGTCCACGCGGAGCTGAACACCAAGACCAAGATATACTGTAACTGTAAGAACGCGTTCGGACTTGAGGTAAACACCCAGATATGCCCGATATGTACGGGTATGCCGGGAACTCTCCCGACGCTTAACGAAAAGGTAGTAGAGTACGCGGTGAAAATGGGTCACGCGACCAATTGCTCGATTAACAACGTATGCAAACAGGACAGAAAGAATTACTTCTATCCCGACCTGCCCAAGGCATACCAGATATCGCAGGCGGATATCCCGCTTTGCGAGCACGGCTATGTCGAGATAATGATGAACGGCGAGGAAAAGCGCATTGGCATAACACGTATCCATATCGAAGAGGACGCGGGTAAAATGCTGCATAACGACGCATTTCAGGGCTCACTCGTCGACTTCAACCGCTGCGGCGTACCGCTTATCGAGATAGTCTCCGAGCCGGATATGCGCTCCAGCGCCGAGGCAAAGGCGTACCTTGACACTTTGAAGTCGATATTGCAGTACATCGACATATCCGACTGTAAAATGCAGGAGGGCTCAATCCGCTGCGACGTGAACGTTTCCGTTCGTCCAAAGGGCTCTACCGAATTCGGCAAGCGCGTCGAGATGAAGAACGTAAACTCGTTCTCTGGCGCTATGCGTGCTATCGATTACGAGGCAAACCGCCAGATAGAAGCGTTGGAGCGCGGGGAAGAGATCTATCAGGAAACGCGGCGCTGGGACGACCAGAAGGGAATGAATATCCTGCTCCGCTCCAAGGAGGACGCGCAGGATTACCGTTATTTTCCCGAGCCCGACCTTACCACGATCTATATGCCGCTCGAGAGGGTAGAGGAGCTTAAAAATTCGCTGCCCGAGCTGCCCAACGCGAAGATAAAGCGCTACGTCAAGGAATTGGGGCTGTCTCAGGTTGACGCGGAGCTTATCGCGGAGAACCTGCCGCGCTGCCGTCTGTTTGACGAGTGCATAAAGCTCGGAGGCTGCACAGCAAAGAACGTGTCCAACTGGGTGCTCGCGGACGTTTCCAAGTATATGAACGAAACAGGCAAGGATATCGCGGACAGCAACCTCACCGCGGAAAAGCTCGTGAAGATAATCACGCTTATCGAAAGCGGTAAGATATCCAACAATTCGGGCAAGATAATCTTCGAGGAGATAATTCAAAACAACGCCGATATCGACAAGGTTATCGAGGAAAAGGGCTTAGTGCAGATATCCGACGACAGCGCCATTGAAAAGCTCGTAAACGAGGTAATGGCAGCAAATCAGAAGTCGGTCGACGATTACCGCGGCGGCAAGACCAACGCGCTCGGATTCCTTGTCGGGCAGTGCATGAAAGCTTCCAAGGGTCAGGCTAATCCTGCAAAGTGCAAGGAATTGGTTTTAAAGTGCTTGAATGGTTAAATTATTTATTTGTCAATATTGAACAAAATCCCTTTCGGTAGGAGAGGGATTTTTTGTATAACACCTACCTTGCAAAACAATGTACTGTGTGGTATAATTTACTTGTTGATAAATTATGTTATGCCGAAAGGGGATCACAATGAAAAAGGAGATCGTTATAATAATTACAATAGTGACACTTGCTATGGCAGCGGTTCTCACCGTGCTGTTGATAATGCGTCCGAAAACACTCGGTAATATGAGCAGCTCGTTCAGTTCGCCGAAAACCGCCTCGTCGTCTTTCTCGTTTTACGCGGAAACAGGTGACAGATTGCGCATATCGTTCTCGTCGGATATAAAAGGCGGCGAGCTGACTGTAATGCTGGAAAATTCCGATGGCAGCGAGGTAAAAACTTTGGACAGCGCAAGAAAACTGAAAACCTACTGGACGCTTGAAAAAACCGATACCTATACGCTTAGTGCGGAGTGTAAGGAAATGGTCGGCAGCTATAAAATAAATGTAACAAAAGCGTAGCCGCCCAAACTAACTTTGTTTCTTCAATAAAAATTCCACAAAAACCCTTTACACACCGCAAAAAATGTGGTATAATAAAAATGTATAATTAAAAAGGGATATATAAATACCCGATAAATCACACAGGAGGGAACAAAAATGGGAATGACAATGACGCAGAAAATTCTCGCAAAGCACGCGGGTCTGGAGAGCGTTACCGAGGGTCAGCTTATCAAAGCTAAGCTGGATATGGTTCTCGGCAACGATATCACAAGCCCCGTTGCTATCAACGAGTTCAACAAAAACGGATTTACGGGCGTATTCGACAAAAGCAAGATATCGCTTGTAATGGATCACTTCACGCCGAACAAGGACATCAAGGCGGCTATTCAGTGCCAGCAGTGCAGGAATTTTGCGGATAAGTACGATATCGTGAATTTTTACGACGTGGGAAACGTTGGCATAGAGCACGCTCTTCTGCCCGAAAAAGGTCTGGTAGTGCCAAGCGACTGCGTTATCGGCGCGGATTCGCACACCTGTACATACGGCGCTCTCGGAGCGTTCTCGACGGGCGTAGGCTCGACCGATATGGCGGCGGGCATGGCAACGGGCGAAGCGTGGTTCAAGGTTCCGGGAGCGATCAAGTTCAACCTTACGGGCAAGCTCAACAAGTGGGTGAGCGGCAAGGACGTGATACTCCACATTATCGGAATGATAGGCGTTGACGGCGCTCTGTATCAGTCGATGGAGTTCATGGGCGAGGGGTTGAAGAACCTCTCCATGGACGACAGGCTTTGTATGGCGAATATGGCTATCGAAGCGGGTGCGAAGAACGGCATTTTCGAGGTGGACGAGGTAACTCTCGCATATGTGAAGGGAAGAACGGATCGAACCTTTGAAACGTTTAAGGCAGACCCCGATGCGCATTATAACCGCGTTATCGATATTGATTTGTCAACGATTAAGTCAACGGTAGCTTTCCCGCACCTCCCCGAGAATACAAAGACTATCGACGAGGTGGGCGAGGTCAAGATCGATCAGGTAGTTATTGGTTCCTGCACCAACGGACGTTACAGCGATCTTGAGGTCGCGGCGGCTGTCGTTAAGGGCAAGAAGGTGGCTAAGGGCGTCCGCGCTATCGTTATCCCGGCAACTCAGCAGATTTATCTCGACGCGCTCAGAAACGGACTGCTTGAGATATTTGTCGAGGCGGGAATGGTAGTTTCCGCGCCGACCTGCGGACCGTGTCTCGGCGGCCATATGGGAATACTCGCGCCGCATGAGCGCGCCGTTTCCACGACCAACCGAAACTTCGTCGGAAGAATGGGCGACACGACCTCGGAGGTATACCTCGCAAGCCCCGCGATCGCGGCGGCAAGCGCGCTGACGGGTTATATTTCTAACGTACAGGAGGGCTAAACTATAATGAAAGCACATGGAACAGTACATAAATACGGCGATAACGTGGATACGGACGTAATAATCCCCGCGCGTTATCTCAACACCTCCGACCACAAAGAGCTTGCGTCTCACTGCATGGAGGATATCGACAAGGATTTTATTAAGAACGTCAAGGACGGCGACATCATGGTCGCGAATATGAATTTCGGCTGCGGCAGCTCGCGCGAGCACGCTCCCATCGCGATAAAGGCGAGCGGTATAGGCTGCGTTATCGCGTCGACGTTCGCGAGAATATTTTACCGCAACGCGATAAATATCGGTCTGCCGATACTCGAATGTGACGAAGCGGCAAAGGATATCGATGCGGGCAATGAGGTCGAGATCGACTTCGATACGGGAATAATCACGAATATCACCAAAAACAAGACCTACCAAGCCCAGCCGTTCCCCGATTTTATTAAGGAGATAATCAACAAGGGCGGACTGCTGAATTCGCTTAAATGATATGAGGATCGACATCAGACCCGCCGCGTTTCCCGACGTTGAGGGAATGTCTCAGGTGCTCGACAAGGCGTGGCGCGAAAACTACAAGGACATATTCTCGTCCGAGCAGATAGCCGCGTTTACGGGCGATTACCGCCGCGAGAGCTTCACAAATCTCCTGAATAACGGCAAGGACGTGTTCGTGCTGCTTTGCGACGGCGAGATCACGGCTGTGTGCGCGTCACAGACCTGCGAGGAAAAGCCGTTCGAGGGCTATGCGGAGATAATGCTGCTGTACGTTCTCCCCGAGTGGCAGCACAAGGGTATCGGCAAAAAGCTTCTCTCGCATACTCTGCGGAAAATGCGCGGCAAGGGCTACAAAAGCGCAGTGCTCGACACTGCGGAAAAGAATATCAGCGCACGGAAATTCTACGAGAAATTCGGCTTTACGGAGCGGAAAACCTTCGTCAGCCCAAAGTTTGACGAAGTTACGAGAGTTATTTACACAATTGATTTTTAAGTAATTATAAAGTTATGAAAGATGTAAAGAAAACAAGCGTTTTTATAAGCCTGATATTGCGGCACAAGCCCGAGGCTATTGGCATTTCGCTCGACGAACACGGTTGGGCGAACGTTGAGGAGCTTATTTACGGGATAAACAAGACCCACGGTTACAGGATAGACATGGAAACGCTGGAGGAAATCGTCCGGACGGACAACAAGCAGCGGTACAGCTTTAACGAGGATAAAACGCTTATCCGCGCCAATCAGGGGCATTCGGTAAACGTAGACGTCGAGCTGAAGGAAGCCGAGCCGCCCGAGCAGCTTTTCCACGGAACGGGCGAGCGCTTTGCCGCAGCTATACGCGCGGAGGGTTTAAAGCCCATGTCGCGGCTTTACGTTCACCTGTCAAAGGACAAGGAGACCGCCGAAAAGGTAGGCGCGCGCCACGGAAAGCCGCACATCTTCTTCGTTCATTCGGGGAAGATGTTCCGCGCGGGTTACAAATTTTACCTCTCAGAAAACGGAGTTTGGCTTACGGAAAATGTTCCACCCGAGTTTCTGGGAGAACGATAAATTGTGTCGTGCAAGCCGACGGCTGAACAACACAAATTCTAAATTAGGAGAACAGATATGGAAAAGAATATCGCAGTCATCAAGGGCGACGGTATCGGTCCCGAAATTGTCACCGAGGCAATGAAGGTGCTTGAAAAGGTTGCCGAGAAGTACGGTCACAAATTCAATTACGAGCAACTGCTTATGGGCGGCTGTTCTATTGATGCGAACGGCGTGCCGCTCACCGATGAAACTATCGAACGCTGTAAAGCCGCGGACGCGGTACTTATGGGCAGCATAGGCGGCGACACCACCACGTCGCCGTGGTATAAGCTCCCCGCGAACCTTCGTCCCGAGGCGGGTCTGCTAGGGCTTCGCAAGGCGCTGGGGCTGTTCGCGAATCTGCGCCCGTGTCTGCTGTTCAAACAGCTTTCGGACGCGTGTCCGCTGAAAAAGGAAATAAGCGCAAAGGGCTTTGATATGCTTATCATGCGCGAATTAACCGGCGGTCTGTACTTCGGAAAGCGCTACACAGAGGAGCGCGACGGGGTAATGGTCGCGGTTGATACGCTCGAATACAGCGAGCCCGAGATACGACGTATCGCGAAAAAGGCGTTCGAGGTCGCAATGCAGCGCCGCAAAAAGGTAACGAGCGTTGACAAGGCGAATGTTCTCGACAGCTCGCGGCTCTGGCGCAAGGTGGTCGAGGAGGTAGCTAAGGACTATCCCGAGGTAAAATTGGAGCATATGCTCGTCGACAACAGTGCAATGCAGCTTGTCAAAGACCCCGCGCAGTTTGATGTTATGGTGACAGAGAATATGTTCGGCGATATCCTCTCCGACGAGGCGTCGATGATAACGGGCTCTATCGGAATGCTCGCGAGCGCAAGCATGAATGAAACGAGTTTCGGCTTGTACGAGCCGAGTGGCGGTTCAGCTCCCGATATCGCGGGACAGAACAAGGCGAACCCCATCGCGACGATACTTTCCGCGGCTATGATGCTTCGCTATTCGTTCAAGCTCGACAAGGAGGCGAACGCGGTGGAAAGCGCGGTCAACAGCGTTCTCGAGGCGGGTTTCCGCACGTGCGATATCATGAGCGAGGGAATGACGCTCGTGTCATGCTCGGAAATGGGTACGAAGATCGCGGAATTTATCTAAAATCTTATTGTATAAAAAAGGTGTTGAGCGAAAAACTCAACACCGCTTTTTTATTTCTTTTCCTTTCCACCAAGAACTATTTCGCCGTTTTTCTTTTCAAATTCTTCAATACAATCTCTGATAAGGACGATTATTTGTCCGTTGGCTGAACGTGCTTCGTAATCGGCGATAACGTGCAGTTTGTCAAGCATTTCATCATCTATGCGAATTGAATAACTCTTCATAAGCTTAAAAAACCTCCAAAATAATTTTAATATAGCTTTATTTTATATCTATTTTGTGTTATAATGTAAAAAGGCGTTCTAAAAGAACGCAAATAAATGTCATAATGAAAGGAAATTGAAATGAAAGTAGCATTAATAGGTTCAGGTGGATTGCCGATCGGCTATTTGGGACAATATCTGCCTGAGAACACCACAGAAATCATAACAGGCGGCATGAAAAGCATTGAGATAAGCGTATTGGACTATGCGATACCAAATAGGGTAAAATTCACGTTTATCACGCCCGAGCAGGACATAAAAGAGTATTCGGCATTGCTCGAACACTGTCAGACACTTATCCGAGATGCCGATTTGGTGCTCGTGTTCTCGGACGGTATCTCGGGCGAAACAAAATACGTAATAGACAATTTCAGAAAATCGGGTGTAAACCTTAGAGTATACACGCCAACGTTCAGATAGCAATATTGTCATTTTATACAAAAAGCGAGTGTTTTCGGGAAAGATAATGTACGAAATATTAAATTTAAAAAAGTGCTTGAAAAAAAGCGTATTTTGCGTTATACTTATACTATATAGGTATATAAAATAAGCTTGCTTTCAGACTGTTGAGAAACCCTCAGATGCGAGCAAACCGCTCCGCGGCAAGCCTTTGCGGCTGCCACGCGGGCGGTTGACGAAGCAGATGAGGGTTTCTCGGCAGTTTGAATACAGCACTATATCTTGAAAGGAGATAACTATGTATAACGATTTGGTGGATACTATCGGCTATTTGGGCAATTTCGACAAGGAGGTCGCCGACGCAATGGATCAGGAGCTTGCGCGTCAGAAGCGCAATCTCGAGCTTATCGCGAGCGAGAACATCGTATCTCCCGCGGTAATGGCGGCAATGGGCAGCGTGTTGACGAACAAGTACGCGGAGGGTTATCCCGGAAAGCGCTACTACGGCGGCTGCGAGGATGTTGATATCGTGGAGAATATCGCGATAGAGCGCGCTAAAAAGCTGTTCGGTGCGCAGTTCGCAAATGTTCAGGCACACTCGGGCGCACAGGCGAACACTGCCGTTTATGTAGCTCTGCTTCAGCCCGGTGATACCGTTATGGGCATGAGTCTTGCTCATGGCGGACATCTTACGCATGGTTCTCCCGTAAACATTTCCGGCAAGATCTATAATTTTGTTTCCTACGGCACAAATGATGACGGTTTTATAGATTATGAGGAGCTTTATAAGCAGGCTAACAAGTGCAAGCCCAAGCTTATCGTTGCGGGCGCTTCCGCTTATCCGAGAGCGATCGATTTTGCAAAGCTTTCCTCTATCGCGAGAGCTGTCGGCGCGTATCTTATGGTCGATATGGCGCATATCGCGGGTCTTGTGGCGTCGGGTCAGCATCAGAGCCCCATGCCCTACGCGGATATCGTTACGACGACTACTCACAAGACGCTCCGCGGTCCCCGCGGCGGACTTATCCTGACAAACAACGAGTATCTTGCAAAGAAGATCAACTCTGCAATTTTCCCCGGAACGCAGGGCGGTCCGCTTATGCACGTTATCGCGGCTAAGGCTGTTTGCTTTGGTGAAGCGCTAAAGCCCGAGTTTAAGGCATACGGCGAGCAGATAGTCAAGAACGCGAAAGTTCTCGCGGACACTCTGCTCGAAAAGGGCTTCGATCTCGTTTCGGGCGGCACGGACAACCACCTTATGCTCGTAGACCTCCGTCCTTTCGGTATTACGGGCAAGGAGCTAGAAACTCACCTCGACGAGGTTTATATCACGGTCAACAAGAACGCCATCCCCAACGACCCGCAGAAGCCAGCGTTCACGAGCGGCGTACGTATCGGCACTCCCGCGGTAACGACCCGCGGTCTTAAAGAGGATGATATGAAGATAATCGGCGAGTGCATTTACCTCACCGCCAAGGACTTTGAAAACAGCGCGGAAAAGGTTCGCGGAATGGTCACCGAGCTTACAAAGAAGTATCCGCTTTACGAATAAGGAGGAATTATGAAACGTCGCTGTATTATCGGCATTGTTGTTGGGTTGATCTTGGTTGTTATCGGATTTGTTTGTTTGTATTATTGGCGTAAGGGGATCGGTTTCCTTGTTTATCCCACCTTTGTTTTTATTCTGGCGGGAGTTTTCATAGGACGGCGGTCGTCAAGGCGGTTGACTCATATCTGGATATTCAACAAGAAAAAGGAAAAAGAGCTTGAAAAGCTTGAGGCGATATATTCGGGCGGCGGTATTTCGCAGGAGGAGTACTTTGCCAAAAAGATTGCCCTGTTGAATGCGGAATACGGCGACAGTTAAAAACATGAAATACACAAGAGAACTGATAACGGAGCGCTTTAATAAGGGTGAGCGCCTGAAATACATCTTTTTTTGGGGGCATAAGCCCTCTGCCGACGGAAGTATATCCAAATCGTGTTTCAGTCAGTGGTGGAGCTGCAAATTTACCGTTGACGGTATCGAATACCACACCGCCGAGCAATATATGATGGCGCAGAAGGCGGTGCTGTTCGGCGACGAAAAAATACGCGCGGAGATAATGGCGGCAAGCAACCCCAAGCAGTACAAGGATTTGGGGCGCAGAATAAAGGGCTTTAAGCAGGATATCTGGGACAAGAACTGCCGCGATATCGTAGTAAAAGGGAACGTTGCGAAGTTCTCGCAGAACGGGGATTTGAAAGCGTTTCTGCTGAACACTAACTCGCGCATTCTTGTCGAGGCAAGCCCCTACGATAAGATATGGGGTATAGGAATGGGTGCGGACGATCCCAAATGCGAAAACCCCACGCTCTGGAACGGCACGAACTTCCTGGGCTTCTGCCTGATGGAAGTGCGCGACTTCATTCGGGTGGGCTTATGATAGATGGCGGAAAGCCCTTTGACTGGGGCAGAACATCGGAGGACTACGCGAAATACCGCGACATATACCCCCGTGAATTTTACGAGAAGATTATTTCACGCGGATTGTGCGTTTACGGTCAGCGGGTGCTCGACCTCGGCACGGGAACGGGCGTTATCCCGCGGAATATGTACGTATACGGCGCGAAATGGACGGGTATCGACATCTCTGAAAAACAGATAGCACAGGCAAAGCGCTTGTCCGAGGGTATGGATATCGACTATTATACGGTATCCGCCGAGGAGACGGATTTCCCCGACTGCACGTTCGACGTGATAACCGCCTGCCAGTGCTTCTGGTACTTTGACCATGAGCGAATACTCCCGAGTCTTTGCCGAATGCTGAAACCGCACGGCAAGCTGCTGGTGCTGTATATGGCATGGCTGCCGAACGAGGACAGGTTAGCGGCGGAGAGCGAGCGCGTAGTGCTGAAATACAGTCCCAAATGGAGCGGCGCGGGCGAGACCGTCCACCCGATACATATTCCCGACTGTTATTTTGACAAATTTAAGCCGGTCTATAACGAGGAATATCCGCTGCTCGTGCCGTTCACTCGCGAGAGCTGGAACGGCAGAATGAAAGCGTGCAGGGGAGTGGGCGCGTCGCTCTCGGAGAGCGAGATCGTGCAGTGGGAGCGCGAGCATACGAAAATGCTGAAAAGGCTCGCTCCCGAAAAATTTGAAGTAAAGCATTACGCGGCAATCGCGGAGCTTGAAAAAACGTAGTTATATGAGAGGACATAAAAATGGCGAATGTGAAAAATACGGAAGTTCTGTACAGAGAGTACAACGAGGTAGCTCCTATCGGTCTTATCGCGATGCGCGGCACGGAGGAGCTTGCCGCGCGTATAAACAACTACCTTATCCGCTGGGCGGACAGAAACGGCAGACCGCATCAGGATTTTCTGATCGAGAACGAGTGCCCGCGCTTTTCCTCGGGTGACGCAAAGGGACTTATCAAGAGCACCGTCCGCGGCAAGGACTTATTTATTCTCATTGACGTGGGCAATTACAGCTGCTCATACAAGTTCTTTGACAAGGAGAACCATATGTCGCCCGACGATCACTACGCCGACTTAAAGCGCATTATACAGGCGGCGAGCGGCAAGCCCCACCGTATCAACGTAATTATGCCGCTGCTTTACGGCGGGCGTCAGCACAGACGCTCCTACCGCGAATCGCTCGACTGCGCGTTTATGCTCCAGGAGCTGCGCGATATGGGTGTTGAGAACGTAATTACCGTTGACGCTCACGACCCGCGCGTATGCAACGCTATCCCGCTTATGGGATTTGACAACGTTATCCCGTCCTATCAGGTGCTGAAATCTATGTTCGGAGCATTCTCCGATCTTATTATCGACAAGGATCACTTTATGGTCATCAGCCCCGATGAGGGTGCGCTCGCGAGAAATATGTTCTACGCTTCAGTGCTCGAGGTCGAGATGGGAATGTTCTACAAGCGCCGCGATTACGCTACTATCGTCAACGGGCGTAATCCGATAGTCGCTCATGAGTATCTCGGAACGGACGTTAAGGGCAAGACCGTGTTCGTAGCCGACGATATCATCTCCTCGGGCGAATCTATGCTCGATATCGCCAAGGAGCTGAAAAAGCGTGAGGCTAAGCGTTTCTTTGCGTATGCAACTTACGGTATCTTCACTAACGGTCTTGCGGCTTTCGATAAGGCTTACGAGGAGGGTATGATCGACGCGGTATTCAGCACCAATCTTACCTACCGCACTCCCGAGCTGCTCAAGCGCCCGTGGTACAAGGAGGTAGACGTATCCAAGTATATAGCGTACTTTATTGCCTGCATAAACCACGATACCTCGATCAGCAACGTTATTGATCCGCACGAGAAGATAAAGGCTCTTCTGCGCGAGCACAGAGGGCTGTAATATGCCGTTAGCGGATAAGATCAGACCTGCCGTGCTCTCCGACGTAGTAGGGCAGACACACCTTATCGGCGAGGGCAAGCCGCTGCGCCGCGTTATCGAATCGGGCAAGATACCGAATATGATATTCTACGGACCGTCGGGCGTCGGTAAGACAACTGTTGCGCGTATTATTGCGGAGTCGGCGAATATGCGTTTACATAAGCTCAACGGCACGTCCGCGTCCACTGCCGATATAAAAGGGATCGTCTCCGAGATTGATACGTTTCTCGGCTGCAACGGCATTCTGCTTTACCTCGATGAAATACAATACCTCAACAAAAAGCAGCAGCAGAGCCTGCTCGAATACATTGAGGACGGCAGTATAACACTTATCGCATCGACTACCGAAAACCCGTATTTTTATGTTTACAACGCCATTCTATCGCGCAGTACGGTGTTTGAGTTCAAGCCCGTGATGCCCGACGAAATGGAAAAAGCGGTGCGCCGCGGCTTTGCCGAGATAGGCAGGGAAAACGGCACCGAATACGATATCTCCGACGAAGCCGTGCAATATATCTGTCACGGTGTAGGCGGCGACGTCCGCAAGTGCTTGAATACGGTAGAGTTGTGCGCTCTCTCGGCAAAGGACGGCAGGGTAGATCTTGACGTTGCGCGGGAGCTTACCCAGCGCAGCAATATGCGCTACGACCGTGACGGCGATCAGCATTACGATCTGCTGTCAGCGCTCCAGAAGTCGATTCGCGGCTCAGATGAGAACGCAGCGCTGCACTACGCGGCTCGGCTTATCGACGCGGGCGATATCATTTCGCTGTCAAGGCGGCTGCTTGTTATAGCGGCGGAGGATATAGGACTTGCTTATCCGCAGGCTATCCCAATAGTCAAGGCGTGTGTTGACAGCGCAATGCAGCTCGGACTTCCCGAGGCACGTATTCCGCTCGGCGACGCGATAGTCCTGCTCGCGACCTCGCCTAAGTCAAACAGCGCGTATCTCGCGATGGACGAGGCGTTAGCTGACGTCCGCAACGGCGCGACGGGCGATTTCCCACGCCATTTGCAGAACGTGCATTACGACGGCGCGGATGCCGAGATACGCGGTCAGCATTACCTCTATCCTCACGACTACCCTAACCATTACGTTAAACAGCAGTATCTTCCCGATAACCTCAAGGATAAGGTGTATTATCACTTTGGCGACAATAAGCTGGAACGCGCCGCAAAGGAGTACCGTGACAAAATAAAGGGAGAATAAATTATACACATATAAAAGTGGTGTCATGTTTTTTCTTGACACCACTTTTTTCACAATAGAGTAAATGCTTTATTTTGCGCAGTTCTCGATCTGCTCTTGATAGAAGTTGAGCAGCTCGCCAAACCTTTGGAAGTGTACTACCTCGCGCTCGCGCAGGAACTTGATCACCTCGTTGACATCGGGATCGTCGCTCAAGCGGAGTATGTTGTCGTAAGTAGCGCGCGCTTTCTGTTCTGCTGCCACTATGTAGAGACCACCTTGTGATATTGAGAGCAGCTGCCTAACATATAGCGATACATCAATATTACAGGATATGGGAGCTAAGTATAAAGGAGAATAAAATGTTCGAGTGGATTAAAGAGAATGAAAACAATTTTTCTAAATGGTATCCCAAGGTGAAAGATTGTGGGATACGGCAGCCTGTCACAGCATACTTTGATGTTCCTGAGGAACTCATAGAAGCTTTTTTCATGACGCATGACGAAGATGATCGTGACAAGATATACAATTGGGTTAAGACAGAATTGATCCCACAAATCCCTGATAATTTGCGGAATAAGCCAGTATTTGTAAAAAATGGAACTTTTTCTAATAAGTTTGATTTTAAGACCTGTGCTACATTTACAGAGCCATGTAGTTTGACATCGTCTCTCATTGAGATAAACTATAATTCTTTTTTGTTTGATGCAGGCGGAGCGAATGAGGTTGTAGTTAGGGAGAGAATTCCATATGATGCTAGGAAAACTCCGTGTATTTACAACGGAATGCCTCTGCGTAATGAGTTCCGGGTATTCTATGATTTTGATAAGCATGCTGTGTTGTATGCGGTGAACTATTGGGATTACGACTACTGCATTAGAGCAATTAGGAATAATGCTACAGACTTAGTTGTGTTTGATGCAATGCAGTGTTTACTAACTCAGGGCTACAACGAGAATGTTGATTCAGCCGTGACACTAGTAGATATGCACATGAAGAATGTGGATTTAAAGGGCAAATGGTCTATCGATATTATGATGACCGATGAGGGTTTCTGGCTAATTGATATGGCAGTTGCCGAGCAGTCTGCTTATTGGGATCCTACTAGGTGAGCTCCGGTTTTCTGGATTAAGAATATAGTTGACAACATCAGAAAAAGGTGATATAATATTTTAAAGAGTTAGATTGTCAGTCGTTTAAGTTGAGGTGGCTATATGTCGATAGAGAAAACGCAATTATTTCAGAATTCAACAGCGACAAAGCTGCTGTTTCACGGGAGTAAAGAAGAGGTACAATATCCTGAAGTTAGAAAGGGTAAATTTACAAAGGATTTCTCATGGGGATTTTATTGTACAGATATACCTTTACAAGCTTGCCGTTGGGCTGATCGTTTTAAAGAACCGGGTGTTATTAGTGTGTACACGTTTCGGGAGGATAGCACTCTGAAACATTTAAAGTTTGAAGTTACAACTGATGACTGGCTGGATTTTGTAGTGTCTTGTCGCTTGGGTAATATTCATGCATATGACATTGTGGAAGGACCAATGGCAGATGATAAGATATTTAATTATGTTCAGAACTTTATTGATGGGAATATTACTCGAGAGGCTTTTTGGGAACTAATAAAATTTCAGCATCCTACACATCAGATTAGTTTTCATACGCTGAGCGCATTAGGGACACTCACATTTATAGAGAGTATGGATTCCAAAGAATGTATTGCAAAATATGGTGAGGTATCGCAATGATTTATAGCAATTTGTTTTTCACCTGCAGTGTTATTGAGTTAATAGGTAGGCAAAGAAAATTAGCTCGTTCGGATGTAGTAAATAGTATGGGTAAGAGCAATATTGAACGCTTGTATAACTATGCAGACGTATTTCACTGTGAGCCTATTGCAAAAGTGGCAGATGATTTCATAACAGATTGCAAAATACCTGTTGGTGATTTTGATAATGTTGCCCTCTGCAGATATGATCTTCCAAGTTATTATGATATCGGAGAGGTATATGTACGACTTATTGAAGATGTTCATACAGATAGTGAAAGTGTAACGGATACTCTTATAAAGGTTTTCAATTCATTCTTATGTCAGGCTATATCGAATTTTAATTCTGACCTGTTTTATCAGCCAAGGCAATACCTAAGAGAGTGTTACTTCGAGGATGATATACTCGCTTATTAGTTATTATAACATGACGAAAGTCGATCTTGCATGATCGGCTTTTTTGTATACAATTGGGAGGTATTATGCGGAAAGTTGAAAAGACAATTGTGGTTTATGCTGCTAGAGATGGAAAGCAGTTTAGCACAGAAGCTGATTGCATGAAATATGAGCATTCTCTGGGGTCAGGTGATTCGATAAAAATTGCTGCTCAGCTTTGCCTACCTAGATTAGACGGCGTGACACCAATTGGAGATACGGGAGATGAGTATAGACACTATACATGGTTTTTGATAAGGAGTAAAAGTGACTTTGAAGCAGTCTGCAATGTGTATGGCAAACTTGATTGGATTAAGGAACCAAAAGTCTATCCGGATATTATGTGTATGAAGTCTGATAGTGAGTTCGGGGATTTGCAGATGGAGGACGTATACAATGAGTTCCTTTCTGAGATGAGAAAAACTACATCTGATTTTTGGAAAAACTTTGGATGTAATGTCATAATTGGAGAGACTGTTTCGATAAATGCATCAGCATTGAATAGTAAAATATTGACTACACCGGTAAAAGAACTTGGTCTTCCTTACGGAATAGCAAATAGTCTTGAAAGTCTCTGGCAATGTAGAACATTAGGAGATGTATTGCGGGTACAGGAGAATCCTGTTTTCGTCTGCATTACCAGTAAGCAGCATCAGGAACAAATTGTTACAATGTGCCATCGCTTTGGATTGGTTATAGCACCAAATCAGGAGGACAGGTGAAGATAGGGATAATCAGGTCTTTACTGCTATTGGAAAAACCGGCAAAACAATAAAAGGAGTTTTTATGATTAGCGATAAGAAAACAACACAGTTTATACTTAAGCACTTATCAAATAAAGAGCGGGATATCTATGCGAATTTCTTGGCGTTGCCCGATTCTGTTCGTCGTAAGATTATCGAGGATGGTGAAGCTGGGCGTGTGCTGCCTGAGAAGTATGTTGATATGTATAGTATATACTCAAAAGTTAAACAGCTTCAGTGCAAGCTTATATCTATAGCGTAACTTAGGAGGAAGTATTATGTTTACGTATTGTTTACAGCACAAAGTAGAAAGAGTGGCTGATGGGCAGGTTACAAAGTTAAATACAAGTATTCGAGGTGCAATCAGTGAACTGATAACGACTGTGGAAGCTTGTAAGTCCGATTCCGATTTACTAGAGAGTTGGGCAACTTCTGCTGATTCGGAAGCAGTATATGTTGTATTTGACAGCATGTCGGTACCACGCATGAAGAATTGCCGCAGCTGTAAAATTAGTTTGCTAATTCAGTCGAGATGCAGCTTAGCACTATCTGATCACTTTCAAGTGTCCGATATAGACGTCAGTGATTATAGGCAGTTAAGACATGCTGGTTTATATGATGCTACTGCAGATTATTCACAAGTGGTAAATGAATGGGAAGTGCCTGACGATGGCATAATAGTTATTCGCTATGAACTTGTAACTCCCGGTAGTGGGAACCCGCCGCATTTTGGAGCGGATATATTCCTTTGTACAAGAGAGACGGGTAATACAGAACCCACGAACATTTTTAACTAGAATGGTTCTGTGGCCGGAAGTTATATTGAACAGCAGTTAAAATGATGTGTATGAAGGTATACAATCTGTTTTGCCGAGATTAATATCAAAGCAGATGCTTTGACCGGGCAAGGGAGGATGCTCCACAGCTCTTGAGAAAATACGGTCTCGCAGAGTACGCGCCGCTTGGAATTTGTAAAAAGTCATTTGGTCGTAAAATGGAAGATATTGTGTGGATACGTTTTGATACCATGGAGAATGTATGTTATGGAGACATTAAACTTAGATAAGAATGACTTATTTGGAACTGAGGGCTCGGGACACCAGAAAAAGCTAAGGTTCAGTTCGTGTGGCTTACCCCTTATGGGGATTAATAGTAATTAGAAATCGCTATTTACTATTGTGAATGGCGATTATCTTATTAGGAGGTT
>ERZ778518.1077-NODE-1077-length-20903-cov-8.487817_pt1 | contig 20903 bp, 22 predicted proteins | sample MGYA00510340_ERZ778518 | MGnify/ENA primary metagenome ERZ778518 (study PRJEB29527, sample SAMN07138967) | mouse gut metagenome | material: feces | host: mouse | place: China:Nanjing | collected 2016-01-25 ...
AGATTGACAAAAACAGGTATGTTGAAATTCTCAAAAATGTCTTAAGTATGCATAAGCATCCCTATGGGAATACGGAAGAAATGTGGAATTTATTAATAAAATTGTCGAGAGGGGCAGCCGATAAAATTTTAAGGGAGGTTTTTGTATGTCTGAAAGATTAACATGGGAAGAGATTCAGGAAAGATACCCGGACCAGTGGGTAGGATTAGCAGAGGTAGAATATGAACCAGATAATGATGCAACGATAAAGACTGCAATTGTGAAATATACGGATAAGTCGAAAAATGAGCTGACAAGGATGCAGATTCAGACAAATGGAGAAATTTTGGGAAGATACACAACGCCGGATCATGTTTTTCAGCTGGGAGTAGTGGGGTATTTCGGATGAGGCAATTTACATTGAATATGAACATAAAATACCAAAGACCAATTGTTGAACTGAAGTCATGGCATAATTTTGAGGCGTTGCTGGATACGGGTGCATTTTTTCCTGTTTGGACAGTTGATGAAACGATACTTGAAATGCTGGGCGGCACATTTTTAAGGAAGGATATTACTTTTAGTGGTTTTGGAGGAAGGACGAAAGGAAATTTATATAAGCTGTAAAGTATGGTGATCGGTGATTTGATTTTCCCTAATACACATATTATAGCCTGCAAAGATTTGCAGGACGTTCCTTTTCAGTTAATTTTAAGCGCGACGATGTTCCAAAATTTGATTTACGAAATTGATGATAAAAATCATAGATTCAATGTTACAATACCGGATGATGAAAGCAATGTGAGGAACCTCAGAATCGAAGATTCCAATGGTAGACTGCATATTCTGTGCCATTCTGCCTGAAAAAAGCCTGGTTTATAGGAATAGTAACAGGAAAATAAGGTTTTCAATGAGTCAGGTAAGACAGTTTGTATTTTATGTATGAAAAGTGTGAGGTTATTCTGGAACGTGCATATTTTATAGTAATTTTGACATGTAAGCTGAATTTTTTGGATGTCTGCTGCTGGGGTATGGCTGTGTTTGTTCCGTGCGGCCGACCAGACGGCGAAGCTGACGAATATGGGTGAGAACTAAGAGGGATTGGCATTACTGTAAGATGTCCAAACACAGCGGACAACTGGTTCTTTTTTTATTTTCTGTATAAAAAATACTTTTCTCATTTTTTTCTTTGGTGTAAAATAAAAAAACAGGAAATATATGGAGGAAGAATTCAGGCAGATGAGGCTGTTAATTTTCTTCCCGATTTACGAAGGAAAGGATGATGAAGTAATGTTTACAAATCTAAGGGTACGTACAAGGCTGATTTTATTGACGGCCGTTGCTGCTGTTGCCATGTGCATCATGGGTGTTATGAATATGAGTGGGATGGAAAAATCGTACCGACAGTCAGTCTCTAGCATAGAGCAGGTGCTTTATGATGACTATGATGAACAGATCAAGAATCAGGTTGGAAATGTTATTACACTTTTGGAGAAGATTTACACAGAGTATAAGGAAGGGTTATATACAGAGGAAGAGGCAAAGAAGCATGCAGCAGATCTTGTACGGGAGCTTCGGTATGGTGAGAATGGATATTTTTGGATTGATACCTATGAGGGAGACAATGTAGTTCTATTGGGACAAGAAACAGAAGGAACAAACCGAATGGAACAGAAGGATAGCCAGGGATATCAGATGATTAAGGATATTATCAAAAACGGACGTCTGGAGGATGGAGGTTTCACGGAATATTATTTTACCAAGGAAGGCAGCGCAGAAAGTTTTCCCAAACGTGCTTACAGCAAGGCTTTTGAGCCATGGGGCTGGGTAGTCGGTACTGGAAATTATGTGGATGAACTGGAAGAGGTGGCAGTGGAGAATAGTGTGCCTGTAAAGAAAATTTTCCAGGCAGTCAAGAAGATTTCTGTGGCTTCTATTGTGGTGTCCATACTGATATTGATGATAATAGCGCTTTTCATTGTAGCAGATATCACAAAGGCCCTAGGTGTGGCTGCAAAACAAATGAATTGTATGGCTAAGGGGGATTATGCCAGTGACTTTATGAGCAGGTTTTTGGGACGGAAGGATGATTTCGGTTATTTGTCCCGCTGTATTGAAGATATGAAATCTGCTATGGTGAAGTTAATAACTCAGGTGCAGGAAGAATCAGAAACGATTAGCATTGCAGCAAAATCAGTCAACGACTGTGTTGCAAAGCTAAATGATGATATTGCAAGTGTGTCAGCAGCTACTCAGGAATTATCCGCAGGAATGGAGGAAACGGCAGCCACCACAACGATGGCAGATGAAGCCGCCGGGGAAATGCACGACGCAGTACAGCATATCGCGCGTCGTTCACAAGATGGCGCCAATGGCGCTGCTGAGATCAAAGGAAGGGCAGAACAGACGAATATCAGAATTATCAATGCCCAGGAAAAGGCAGCTCATTTGAAGAATGAAATTCAACAGGATTTGGAAACAGCATTGGAGAATGCAAAGGTGATAGATCAGATTTACGAATTATCAGGGGTCATTATGAACGTAGTCTCTCAAACCAACCTTTTGTCTTTAAATGCTTCCATTGAAGCAGCCAGGGCTGGGGAAGCAGGCCGGGGGTTTGCAGTAGTTGCTGGAGAAATTGGACAACTTGCAGAACAGTCCAGACAGACGGTGATTAAAATACAAGAGGTGACTCAAGAGGTAACACAAGCAGTAGAAAATCTTTCTTCCAATGCAAGAAAATTGTTAGATTTTGTAGTGAAGGATGTAACTGCGGACTATGAAGGCTTTCTTACCATTGGTGAACAGTATGATAAGGACGGAGCTTCAGTGGATACATTGATGCGTGAGTTCAGTGATATTGCCCAGGAGCTGTTTGGTAATATGGAGGGGATTAAGAATTCCATGAGCGGTATTTCCAAAGCTTCAGAAGAAGGCGCAGAAGGAACGACAGAGATTGCACAGCGAGCCTCTGTGATTGCAAGTGAGTCGGCAGAGGTACTAGAGCAGGTAACCAGAACGAAGCAGAGTGCAGAGATATTGCGAGAAGAAATCAGTAAATTCCATGTAAGTTAATCGCAAGCGCCATCTGGAGGTTTTGGCTTATCAGGAAAACGCATGTTTCTTCTTGTTTTCGTCGCTTCTAACACATAAGCCAGGATATCTTTTATTGATGTATGAAGCGTTAGAGACAAAAAAAGAGATACGAAAACCCTCTTGTATCATAAATTGGATTGGTTTATAATAAAAAAGACATTCGAATGTCGAGAAAGCTTCTGTATCGGTAAATACAGGAGCTGAAAATGGAAATAGAGAGAAAAGGAGAAGGAAAAATGAACGTATTGGTAATCAATTGCGGCAGTTCTTCCCTGAAATATCAGGTCATCAATTCTGATACGGAGGAAGTATTGGCCAAAGGACTTTGTGAAAGAATCGGCTTGGATGGCAGACTGGTATATCAGAAAGCAGGATGTGACAAAGAAATCACAGACGCAGACATGCCCACCCACAAACAGGCAATCCAGATGGTACTGGATGCATTGGTAAATCCAAAGACTGGGGCGTTAAAGAGCCTTGGAGAAATTGGAGCTGTTGGACATAGACTGGTGCATGGGGGAGAAAAATTTGCACGTTCAACGGTATTGGATGAGGAAGTGCTGCAGGTAGTGGAGGAATGTAATGATTTAGCGCCTCTTCATAATCCAGCAAACTTAATCGGCGTCCGCGCCTGTCAGGAATTGATGCCAGAAGTGCCTATGGTTGGTGTATTTGACACAGCATTCCATCAGACCATGCCAGAGAAAGCATATCTTTATGGCATTGATTATGATTACTATGAAAAATATAGCGTGAGAAAATATGGATTCCATGGAACCTCTCATAGCTATGTTTCGAAACGGGCAGCAGAGTTCTTAGGAAAACCATATGAAGAGTTAAAGACCATTGTTTGTCATTTGGGAAATGGTGCGTCTATTTGTGCGGTGAAAAACGGTAAATCCATTGACACGTCCATGGGACTGACTCCGTTGGAAGGGTTGATAATGGGAACTCGTTCCGGTGATATTGATCCAGGGGCTATGGAATATCTGGCGAAGAAAGAAAACATTGATCTGGAAGGCGTTATGACGATTTTAAATAAGAAATCTGGCGTACAGGGCTTGTCCCATATTTCCAGTGACTTCCGTGATTTGGGCGCAGCCGCTGATCAGAATGATGAGAGAGGAATCCGTGCATTGGATGCTTATATTTACCGGGTAGCAAAATATGTAGGTTCTTATGTGGCCGCGATGAATGGCGTAGATGTTATCTGTTTTACAGCAGGAATTGGTGAAAATGATCCAAATGTCAGAAAAGGAGTTTGTGATTATTTGGGATATTTGGGCGTTGAAATTGACGTAGAAGCCAATCGGGTACGTGGAGAAGAAAAGGTGATTTCCGCAGCAGGTTCCAAGGTGACCGTTCTTTGTCTGCCTACCAATGAAGAATTGGCAATTGCTCGTGAGACGGTTGTTTTGGTAGGAAAATAAAATAAATGATTGACAAACTCAGATTTGACAGTTATAATATACCATGATTGTTGCACAATCTATGGTATGGTAATCTATGCACACTTTGACGCACATAATGCTTATTGGCATTATGTAATGAATGTTGTGCAATCCATGGTATGATAGTTTATGTGCACTTCGGCGTGCATGATGTCTGTTGACATTATACTAAGTGTGGATTAGGAGACTGCCATGAGAGTAGAATTAGCGGACATAATTTCCTGTGAGAACAAGGAAATGTCGAAACAGGTAGAAATTGAATTGTTGTCCTTTGACTCAAAACTGGGACAATTTCCCGTCGTGAAAAAAGCACCTTTTGTAATGCAGTTTACCAATGAAGAAAATAGGCGGTTGTTGATTCAGGGGGAAACAGAAGTTACAATTGCAATTCCATGCGACCGTTGCTTGGAAGAAGTAGAGTGGAACTTTCCGATTGTCATAGAGAAAGAAATTGATTTGACAAAAAGCAGCGAAGAGACAGCGATGGATGAGCTAAGCTATATGACAGGAACAAGTCTGGATGTGGATCAACTTATTTTTGGAGAAATTTTGGTGAGTTGGCCAATGAAGGTTCTGTGCAGGGAGGATTGCAAGGGCATCTGTAAGCGGTGCGGTGCAAATCTGAATCTGGCAGAATGCCAGTGCCAGAAGACAGAGCTGGATCCAAGAATGGCAGCAATCCAGGATATTTTTAACAAATTTAAGGAGGTGTGACCATGTCTATATGTCCAAAAAATAAATCTTCCAAGAGCAGAAGAGATAAAAGAAGAGCAAACTGGAAAATGACTGCTCCAGCTTTGGTAAAATGCAGCAAATGCGGGGAGTTGATGATGCCCCATAGAGTATGCAAGAACTGTGGATGTTATAACAAAAAAGAGATTATTCCTCAGGATTAATGTAAGAGAAATAGCTTTCCCAAAAGGGAAAGCTATTTTTATAAATTTAATGTCTGTATCCATTGACATTTTCTGTGGAATGAGTAAGAATAATTTCATAAGCGGAAACCAAAGGTTTTTATAATAATCGAAAAACAACGGAAGAGAGGAATTTGCCAATGAAACTATTTAATCTAGATAGCGGATTGATGAGATCTTTGTCCAAATTTACGGACTGCATCTGTCTGAGCTTGATATTTTTTGTAAGCTGTATTCCAATTATTACCATAGGAACGGCATCCACAGCATTGTATTATACGGTACATAAGGTACTGCGCCATGACAGAGGATATTTGTTTCGGGATTATGTTACGTCTTTTCGGGACAATTTTAAACATACTACACCAGTCTGGCTGGTTGTTGCGCCAATGGGAGTAGGGCTTTGGCTAGATTTATATATGTTTAATTATTATTCCGAGACAGCAAGTTATTTTTCCGCTCTTTCTGCGTTGATTTTTCTGGGAATTGTGATATGGACAGCCTGGATATCTTATCTCTTTCCCTATATGGCACGCTTTGACAATACCAGAAGACAATCCATGAAAAATGCCATATTGATGGTCATTGCCCATCTGCCTATGACAGCGTTGATGATTATAATTGCCGTGGTTGGAATTATAACTCTTTCGATTGCACCATTTCTTATTTTCCTCTTTCCAGCAGTTTATACCTGGATTCAAAGTTATATTTTGGAAAGGATTTTCCGTAAATATATGAGTGAGGAAGATAGGGAAGCGGAAGACGTTCGGTATCAGGAGGACAGGATAGAATAACAGATTTTGGAGCGGCCTTATTTTTTATATTGATTTCTCCGCATACTTATAGTATATTCTTAGGTAGGCATCCGATAAGCAGGAAAATTTTTACAAGGAAGTAGTTCAGCCTTTGGGCGGGCTGTAGGTCCTGTTTACGAGCCATAAGGAGGAAATTTCATGCAGGAAATGATAAGAGTAGCAGTTGATGCCATGGGCGGTGATCATGCGCCTGCTGAGATGGTGAAAGGGGCAATCGACGCTGTTACGCTACGGCAGGACATTAAGGTATATCTGGTTGGCCAGCAGGATGTGGTGAACAAAGAGTTGGCAAAGCATTCTTATAATGGCTCCCAGATTGAAGTGATTCACGCCGAAGAGGTAATTGAAACCGCAGAACCTCCAGTGATGGCAATTCGAAAGAAGAAACAGTCATCGATTGTAGTGGGAATGAATATGGTGAAGGGAAAGCAGGCAGACGCTTTTGTGTCGGCAGGAAGTTCTGGAGCCATATTAGTAGGCGGACAAGTTATTGTAGGAAGGATCAAGGGTATTGAACGTCCACCATTGGCGCCTCTGATTCCCACCAAAAAGGGAGTATCGTTATTGATTGACTGCGGTGCAAACGTAGACGCCAGAGCTTCCCATCTGGTTCAGTTTGCGAAAATGGGTTCCATTTATATGGAAAATGTATTAGGCGTTAAGAATCCGAAAGTTGCGATTGTCAATATTGGTGCAGAAGAGGAAAAAGGAAATGCACTGGTAAAGGAAACATTTCCGCTGTTGAAGAACTGTCCAGACATGAATTTCGTGGGAAGTATTGAAGCAAGGGATATTCCTCAAGGGGAAGCAGACGTGATTGTGTGTGAGGCATTTGTAGGAAATGTCATTTTAAAGCTTTATGAAGGTCTAAGCGGCACTTTGGTAGACGTGATAAAGCAGGGAATGATGGCAAGTCTCAGAAGCAAAATTGGCGCCCTGCTTGTAAAACCATCTTTGAAAAGGACCTTGAAGACCTTTGATGCAACAGAATATGGCGGTGCGCCATTGTTGGGATTGAACGGTCTGGTAGTCAAGACCCATGGAAGCGCAAAGGCGAAGGAAGTAATGAATTCCATTATTCAATGCGTCACTTTCAAGGAACAGGAAATCAACGGAAAAATCAGAAAGAATATTGGAACATCTCCGGTGGAGGAGTAGAAAGGAACGAGAATGGAGTTTGAAAAATTAAAAAAAATCATTGCAGAAGTATTAAACGTTGACGTGGATGAAATCACAATGGATACTACATTTGTAGATGACTTAGGGGCAGATTCTCTGGATATTTTCCAGATAATCATGGGACTGGAGGAAGAATTTGACATCGAGATTGCCAATGAAGAGGCAGAAAAAATTGTAACAGTTGGAGATGCAGTAGAGCAGATTAAAAACGCCACGAACTGATCAGCGTACAATAAATGTAAAAGGCATTGTTGTCTGCAAGTGTATGTGCAGGCAATTCCATGTGGCAACCACTTCCATGTTTTACGGGAAGTGGTTGCATTATTATAGAAAGGTATTATGTTATGAAATTTCAGAAAGAATTTGAAGAGAAAATTGGGTATTGCTTTCAAAGCAGTCGTTTGTTAAAACAGGCGTTTACCCATAGTTCGTATGCAAATGAGCGCCATATGAGTAAGCTGGCAGATAATGAAAGACTTGAGTTTTTAGGGGATGCAGTTCTAGAAGTTGTGACCAGTGATTTTTTGTTTCATAGATATCCCAAATACCCAGAGGGTGAGCTGACCCGGCTTCGGGCAAGTATTGTTTGTGAACCCACCTTAGCATTTTGTACCAGAGATTTAGAGCTGGGCAAATATCTGTTATTGGGAAAAGGGGAAGCCCAGACTGGCGGAAGGGAACGAAAGTCGATTTTGTCGGATGCTATGGAAGCCGTTATTGGGGCAATTTATTTAGATGGTGGTTTTGCTAGTGCAAAAGAGTTCATTCACCGTTTTGTATTAAATGACATAGAGCATAAACAGCTCTTTTATGATAGCAAGACTATCCTGCAGGAAGTGATACAGGGAAATTATTCTGAGGAATTGAGTTACTTCCTGCTGGCGGAAGAGGGGCCAGACCACGACAAAAAATTTATTGTGGAGGCGCGGATTGGAACGACAGCTTATGGAAAAGGATGCGGACGAACGAAAAAAAGTGCAGAGCAGGAAGCAGCTTATGCCACATTACTTCAATTGAAAGAGCAGAAAAATATAGATTTTCCGCAATAAAAAATATCGGAGGAACAGATGTATTTAAAAAGTATAGAGGTTCATGGCTTCAAATCCTTTGCCAATAAGATTCTGTTTGAATTTCACAATGGAATTACTGGAATTGTAGGGCCCAATGGAAGCGGAAAAAGCAATGTGGCAGACGCTGTGCGTTGGGTGCTGGGAGAACAGCGGGTAAAGCAGCTTCGGGGAGCCAGTATGCAGGATGTTATTTTTTCTGGTACGGAGAACCGCAGGCCGTTAAGTTATGCATACGTTGCCATTACGTTGGATAATGGAGATCGCCAACTGAATGTGGATTACAATGAGGTAACTGTGGCAAGGCGTGTATACCGTTCAGGGGAAAGTGAGTATTTGATTAATGGAACATCCTGTCGTTTGAAGGATGTGAATGAGCTGTTTTATGACACAGGAATTGGAAAAGAGGGATACTCCATCATCGGTCAGGGACAGATTGAGCGGATTTTGAGTGGGAAGCCAGAAGAACGGCGGGAGCTTTTTGATGAGGCGGCAGGAATTGTAAAATTTAAACGGCGCAAAGCTACAGCCCAGAAAAAATTAGAGGACGAGCGTCAGAATCTGGTGCGTGTGAATGATATTCTCTCAGAATTGGAGAAACAGGTAGAGCCCTTGGAACGTCAGGCAGAGAAAGCAAAACTGTATCTGAAAAAAAGAGAAGAGCTCAAAGAATATGATGTGAATATGTTTCTTTTGGATATGAAACGCATGGAAGAAGAGCTGGAATCCTTAAAAGAGAAGATGGGGATTGTAGAAGGGGATTTTAAGGAAGCAAACAGTTCTTATGGGAATATCAGGGAAGAATATGACCGGATGGAGCAGGAGATGGCCCAGGCGGATGAAAAGCTTTCTTCCTTACGGGAAGAATTGGGAAATACCACTGTGCATAAGGGACAGTTGGAAGGTCAGATAAATGTATTAAGAGAACAGATCCACGCAGCCCAACAGAATGAAGAGCATGTGAAGTCCAGACAGGATGCAGTGGAGAAGAACCGTCAGGAGCGGTTAGCGGAAAAAGCTGCCTGCGAGAAAGAAAAAGCCCGGTTGGATGATCAGGTAAAGTCCATGGAGGAACAAAAAAGCCAGGTTATGGCAAGATATCAGGAAATCCAGGAGGAGATTGCAAGGTGCAGCCGGAGAATTGAGGACGGAAAAAGTGATATTATTGAATTATTAAATAATAAAGCCTCCACGAAGGCAAGACAGCAGCGTTATGATACCATGCAAGAGCAGATTAATATCCGTAAAGCCCAGCTAAGTAAGCGGCTGTTGGAGCAAAAAAGTGAAGAAGAAGAGCTCCAGCTTATGGTGGAGGAATGTGAGAAAAAGTATAGACAAGCCCAGGAGGTATGTGAAAACCTGGAAGAAGAAGGAAGAAGGCTGGAGGAAAAGAGTAAGCGCTGGCAGGAAAAACGGACGGAAACCCTGCAGTTGATGGAAGAAGATACTTCCAGATATCACAGGGAGAAATCCAGACTGGAATCCTTGATTAATATTGCAGAACGTTATGATGGATATGGTAATTCCATCCGGCGTGTGATGGAAAAGAAGGAGACAGAGCCAGGACTTTTGGGTGTAGTTGCAGATTTGATTCAGGTGGAGAAGCAGTATGAGATTGCCATTGAGACAGCCTTAGGCGGCAGTATTCAAAATATTGTAACCAATGATGAGGCTACTGCCAAGAGAATGATTGAATTTTTAAAGAAAAATCGTTTTGGCCGGGCTACTTTTCTGCCTTTGACCAGTATAGGAAAAAGACCAGTTTCTGCAAATCAGGCAGCTTTGTCAGAGCCAGGCGTCATTGGCATCGGTAGTGAACTGGTAAAGTCAGACAGCAGGTATCAGGAATTAAAGACCTATCTGTTAGGCAGGACCTATGTGGTGGATACCATTGATCATGCAATTGGACTGGCAAGAAAATACCAGTATAGTCTTCGGATTGTAACCCTAGAAGGAGAATCCCTTAGTCCAGGAGGTTCCATGACAGGAGGCGCCTTTCGAAATACCAGCAATCTTTTGGGTAGAAAACGAGAAATTGAGGATTTGCAGAAGGAGACACAAAGGATCGAGCAGACCCTTAAGGAGCATAGGAATCGTTTGGAGGATATCAATACAGCCAGAGAATTGTTAAAAGAAGATATTCGGCAAAATCAGGAAGAATTGCAGCAAGCAATGCTGGTACAGAATACAGAAAAAATGAGTCTGGAGCGGGTAAGGGAAGAAAAAGAGGGAAATGATCATCAGCTTACTTCTCTACAGATGGAAGGACGGGAAATTGAACGTCAGTTATTGGAAATCAGCGAGAACAGGGGACAGATTCAGGAAGAAATTCATGCAGCGGACCGGAGGGAGAAAGAGATCGAAGAAGAAACCAGGGAGTTTCAAGAGATTTTAGAAATCCAGAATAAGCTTGCAAAGGAAAGTCAGGAAGATGTTTCCAGAGTTCAGTTGGAAGAAGCAAATTTCCAACAAAAGGCAGGATTTGCACAGGAAAATATTTTACGTATTTCTTCAGAAATCAAGAAGCTAGAAGAGGATTTAAAGACGGCAGAGCTGGAAAAAATTCAGTCAAAGGAGGATATGCAAAAGAAGAATCAGGAGATTGAAGAATTTAGAAAAGCTATGGAGCAGTCTGAGACAGATAAAAACCGCTTGGAGGAGCAGATTGCCGCAAAACAGAAGGAAAGAGAGGAAATGTCCTCGGCCTACAAGGGATTTTTTCAGAAGCAGGAGGAATTGTCAAAACGTATCCATGATTTGGATAAGGAATTGTACCGATTAAACAGCCAAAAAGAAAAACTGGATGATTCCATGGAGCATCAGGCAGGCTATATGTGGGAAGAATATGAGTTGACCCGTCACAATGCCATGGCATTGCGAAAAGAGGAATATAATAATCCCACAGAGATGAAGAAACGGATTTTTGAGATAAAAGAAGAGATTCGAAAGCTGGGGGATGTAAATGTAAATGCCATTGAGGATTATCGCAGCTTGTCAGAGCGTTATGTTTTCCTAAAGACCCAGCATGATGATCTGGTGGAGGCAGAGAAGACGCTCTTGGATATTATTGAGGAATTAGATACTGGAATGCGCAACCAGTTTACAGAGAAATTTGCTCAGATTCAAAAGGAATTTGACAAAGTGTTTAAGGAATTGTTTGGGGGTGGAAAGGGAACCTTGGAGTTGGTGGAGGATGAGGATATTTTGGAGTGCGGCATCCGCATCATTGCGCAGCCGCCCGGAAAGAAATTGCAGAATATGATGCAGCTTTCCGGCGGTGAGAAGTCTTTGACAGCCATTTCTCTTCTGTTTGCCATCCAGAACTTAAAGCCATCCCCTTTTTGTCTGTTAGATGAGATTGAGGCGGCATTGGATGATTCCAATGTGGGACGGTTTGCCAAATATTTGCATAAATTGACAAAGGATACCCAGTTTATTGTAATTACTCATCGGCGGGGAACGATGGAAGCGGCAGATCGGCTTTATGGAATTACCATGCAGGAAAAAGGCGTATCTACCTTGGTTTCGGTGGATTTGATTGAAACATTGGCTACCTAACAGAAAGGAGTATTATTATGAGTGGTGAAGGAAAAGAAAAAAAAGGGTTTTTTAAACGGCTGGTGCAGGGGCTGACGAAAACCAGGGATCAGATTGTATCTGGAATTGATTCTATTTTCAGCGGATTTTCCAGTATAGATGAAGAGTTTTATGAAGAGATTGAAGAGATTCTCATTATGGGAGATTTGGGTGTTCATGCTACCACGGAGATTATTGAAAATTTGAAGGCGAAGGTAAAAGAACAGCATATCAAGGAGCCTGCGCAGTGCAAAGAGCTTTTGATTTCCAGTATCAAAGAGCAGATGGATGTGGGAGAAACTGCTTATCGCTTTGAAAATGAAAAGTCTGTGGTGCTTGTCATTGGCGTGAACGGGGTAGGGAAAACTACCTCTGTTGGAAAACTGGCTGGAAAACTGAAGGACCAGGGAAAAAAAGTAGTACTTGCAGCGGCAGATACCTTCAGGGCTGCTGCAGGGGAACAGCTTAGTGAGTGGGCGAACCGGGCAGGAGTAGAGATGATTGGAGGCCAGGAAGGGGCAGATCCTGCAGCAGTTGTCTATGATGCAGTGGCGGCGGCAAAGGCAAGGAATGCGGATGTGCTGCTGTGTGACACAGCAGGAAGGCTGCATAATAAGAAAAACCTGATGGAAGAATTGAAAAAAATCCATAGAATTCTGGAGAAGGAATATAAAGAGGCTTTCCGGGAAACCTTAGTTGTGCTGGATGGAACTACCGGACAGAATGCTCTTGCCCAGGCAAAACAGTTTTCGGAAGTGGCAGAAATATCAGGGATTATTTTGACAAAAATGGACGGGACTGCCAAAGGCGGCATTGCTGTGGCAATTCAGTCAGAGCTTGGCATCCCAGTAAAATATATCGGTGTAGGAGAGACCATTGACGATTTACAGAAATTTGATTCGGAGCAGTTTGTAAACGCCCTGTTTTCTACCAAGGAGAATTTGGAGGAGGAAGAAAACCATGTTGACTCTTGAAAGATTTGAGGAAGCGAGTAAGATTGTAAAAGAAGTGACATTAGAAACAAAGCTGGTTTACAGTGATTATTTAAGTGAACAGACGGGAAATAAAGTATATCTAAAACCGGAAAATATGCAGTTTACGGGGGCGTATAAAGTCCGGGGCGCTTATTACAAAATTAGTACCCTTACAGAAGAAGAACGAGAAAAAGGCTTGATTACTGCTTCAGCAGGCAACCATGCGCAGGGCGTAGCTTATGCTGCAAAATGTTATGGGGTGAAGGCAACCATTGTTATGCCTACCACTACCCCTTTGATTAAAGTAAACCGTACCAAAGGGTATGGGGCAAATGTTATTTTGTACGGGGATGTGTATGATGAATCCTGTCAGAAGGCTTATGAACTGGCTGAGGAGCATGGATATACCTTTATTCATCCTTTTGATGATTTAGCAGTGGCTACTGGGCAGGGAACCATTGCAATGGAAATCTTTAAGGAGCTTCCTTTGGTAGAATATATTCTGGTACCCATCGGGGGCGGTGGACTTGCCACTGGAGTTTCTGCCCTTGCCAAGCTTTTGAATCCTAAGATTAAAGTGATTGGTGTGGAGCCTGCTGGGGCAAATTGTATGCAGGAGTCCATAAAGGCTGGAAAGGTTACAACCCTTCCAGGAGTCAGCACCATTGCGGATGGTACAGCGGTAAAGACGCCAGGCGAAAAGATTTTTCCATATATCCGGGAAAATCTGGATGACATTATTACTGTGGAAGATGATGAATTGATTGTGGCATTTTTGGATATGGTAGAAAACCACAAGATGGTAGTAGAAAATTCTGGGCTTTTAACGGTAGCAGCGCTACGCCATCTGAATGTGGAAAATAAACGGGTGGTTTCTATTCTAAGCGGTGGAAATATGGATGTCATTACCATGTCTTCTGTGGTGCAGCAGGGATTGATTTTTCGCGACAGAATTTTTACCGTTTCGGTTCTTTTGCCGGATAAGCCAGGAGAATTGTGTAAAGTAGCAGATACAATCGCAAAACAGCAAGGAAATGTTATAAAACTAGAGCATAATCAGTTTGTGTCCACCAACCGGAATGCGGCTGTGGAGCTTCGGATTACCATGGAAGCCTTTGGTACGGAGCATAAGGAGCAGATTATGAGAGCGTTGGAGCAGGGAGGCTATCAGCCTAAGTCGGTAAGGACAAATTTGTAAAATGAGAATAGATTTTTAGGAATAATGGAGGAAGACATGAACCTTACTTTGGAACAAATTGGAGAAAAAGCGAAACAGGCGGAAGCAGTCTTACGGACCTTGTCTGCCAATCAAAAAAATAAAGTTTTGACTACCGCAGCAGACTATCTTGTGGCAAATATGAAAATGCTGTTGGAGGCGAATCACAGGGATATAGAGCTGGCCAAGGAAAAGGGGATGGCGCCTGGGCTGGTTGACCGGCTGCTGCTCACAGAAGCCAGAATTGCTCAGATGGCAGAGGGACTCAGGCAGATTGCAGAGCTTGAGGATCCCATTGGAGAAGTGTTATCCATGAAGCCGCGCCCCAATGGGCTTTTGATTGGTCAAAAACGAGTGCCTTTGGGAGTGATTGGCATTATTTATGAATCTCGTCCTAATGTGACAGCGGATGCGTTTGGCCTTTGTTTTAAAGCAGGGAATGTGGTGATTCTTCGGGGCGGAAAGGATGCCATTCATTCCAATCATGCAATTACAATGACACTGCAGGAAGCTTTGGTAAAATGCCAACTGCCTCAAGATGCCATCCAGTTGATCACAGATACCAGCCATGAGACAGCAGCGGAATTTATGAAGCTGAATCAATATGTGGATGTGCTGATTCCCAGGGGCGGCGCCGGGTTGATTCGTACCGTGGTGGAGCAGGCAACTGTTCCTGTGATTGAAACGGGCACCGGCAACTGCCACATTTATGTGGATGAATCTGCAGATCTTGCCATGGCAGTGGATATTATTTTCAATGCCAAAACCCAGAGGATCGGCGTGTGCAATGCCTGTGAATCCTTGGTTGTTCATGAGAAAGTGAAGGATGCGCTGCTTCCGAAATTGGCAGAGCGGTTAGCGGAAAAGCAGGTAGAGCTTCGGGGAGATGAGCAAAGCTGTGAAGCCTGTGGCAGTATTCTTCCAGCAAATGAGGAAGACTGGGGGATGGAATACCTGGATTATATCCTGTCTGTGAAAACGGTAGCATCCATTGATGAGGCAATTGCCCATATTAATCGATATAATACGGGGCATTCCGAGGCCATTATTACAAAGGACTATGACAATTCCAGAAGATTTCTGGATGAGATAGATGCAGCAGCAGTGTATGTCAATGCATCTACACGGTTTACAGATGGATTTGAGTTTGGATTTGGGGGAGAAATCGGCATCAGTACCCAGAAGCTTCATGCAAGAGGACCGATGGGCTTAAAGGAACTGACAAGTACAAAATATATCATATATGGCAATGGGCAGATCAGGCCATAAAGCAAAGCAGAAGGCGAAGGTAAGAATATGTTAGAGGCAACTTTTGAAATATTATCAGAATCTCAAATTACCAAGGAACTATTCCAATATTTTAATCGTCATCAGGAGGTAAAACGTTGCTGGCGTAAGGAAGGGAATGTGTGGAAATTAAAGGATATTTCTTTTGTGGAAGAGTGGAAGGATGCGGAATATGAGTTTTTGGTGAAATGTCTGAAAAACACCATAAATACTGGGGGATTTGTATTCGGATGCTTTGAGGAAGGGAAGCTTGTGGGTTTTACTTCTGTGGAGAACGAGCATTTTGGCTCTCGGGGACAGTATGTACAGCTTTCTTGCATTCACGTATCTTGTGAATGCAGGAATAAGGGATATGGGAAGCAGTTGTTCCAACGGGCGATGCTTGCAGGTAGAAAACTGGAAGCTGAGAAGTTGTACATATCTGCTCATTCCTCAGAAGAGACGCAAGCCTTTTACCATGCTCTCGGATGTGTGGAAGCACAAGAGTATAATGAGGAATTGCATGCAGCAGAGCCATGTGATTGCCAGTTGGAGTATGTGTTGTAATGAAAAAATGGAGCTGCTGGAAAATGAGATTTTTGCACTTGATGGGGTGTGAAAAATCCTTCATTTCCCAGCGGCTCTATTTTTTGCTTATAATCATCTATTGTATATAGATATGATTGGGCAATACTTTTTCCAGAGGGGGAGATGGCTGTTTGCAATTGTCAGATGTCAATATCATACTATAGGTGTTTTTAGAAACAAATAGATTATAAAGAAATATAGAAATTGTATCTACAATGGAATAAAGGTATTATTGACAATATATTTTTTATGATATATATTATTATTATTTATAGAGCATATATCATAGTAGGGGGAGGGGTGTTTCCATTGAGATAACTTGAGTTTTTTATGCGTTAAATGGCAAGCAGGTAGGAAGATTGATAAGGAGGTTTGTGTTTATGAAGAAATTTAATAAGATTATTGCAACTATGCTTACTGTATTTGTTTGTGCAAGCAGTCTGTATATCCAGCCGGTATTCGCAGCTACAAATATAGAAAATGAAGATAGCTTATATGAGAGTGGGAAATATGAAACTGTAAATATTGATGGGACAAATTATATATATCATTATTATTATGAAGGTAATAGCAGAGTAATAAGTATTACAAATGATATGGATAATTCTGTTGACAAAATTATTTATAACGAGAATGAACATTCAATGTATGTGAATAATAAAGTTTATAAAATGGGGGAAATCAGTCATAATGTGTTGCAGCCATACGCAACGAATGGTTGGGAGACAACTTCAAATGAGACACATTATGTTTCTTGGGCTAAGGGTACAACAGTTGCGGTTGTTGCAGGCGTAATTGCCATTTGTTTGTCTGGTCTTGGAGCAGCAGGTGTGATAGCAGCTATAGGGCCGGGAGCATTGTCAGTGTTAGCTTCCTCAGCTGTTGGAGGAACTGTATATTTGAAATTGCAATGGCTTTATTCGGCATTTACAGTGCCACAATATAGATATCTCTGGTCCTTTAAAGCGAGTACGGGAGAAACATATGGTACGTTTGTGTCGCTTGTCACTTTTTAATGGATAGAGAGTATGATGAAATCAAAGAGATTATATATATGTATCCTTTGGATACTATTGGCAATTGTTCTTCTTATATTAATATACATCAACAAGGATAGTACGGAGTGGCAGCCGCTGATCACCAAAATAGTACGGGTATATTTAGTTGCATCATTTATCTTGACAGGTATATTGAGCAGAACAAAAAAGAAAAAATAGAAAGAGACTGAAATAAAAAAGAATTGAGTGTTGTTTGGTTGCTGTAATGAAAAAATGGAGCTGCTGGAAAATGAGATTTTTGCACTTGATGGGGTGTGAAAAATCCTTCATTTCCCAGCGGCTCCATTTTTCTGAAGTTTTTAAGTGACGTGTGGATAAGGATGACTGAGCAGCTTGCCAGATGGAATATGTAACGTTACAGTGCCTTCCCAGCTAACACTTCTTGATAATCTTTATAATTTTCTTCTAGCAATGCCGGGGTATCTAGTCCATAAGGACAATGAGCTTTACACTGATTGCAGTGGATACAGTTTTCAATTTTTTTCATTTTTTCCTGGACTTCTGGAGTAAGCTGCAATTCTGAAGGAGAACGTCGAAGGAGCAATGACATTCTGGCACAGTTATTGATTTCAATTCCAGCAGGGCAGGTGGGGACACAGTAGCCGCAGCCACGGCAGAAGTTTCCAGCAAGCTGTTTTCTGTCCATGGAAATCAGGTTAGAAATTTCTGGTGTCATAGTAGGAGGATTTTCCATATAGCTTAAAAATTCGTCCAGCTCAGACTCCCGTTGGACACCCCAGATAGGCAGCACATTGTCATACTGTGCCTGGAATGCATAGGCAGCGGCGGAATTGGTAATCAGGCCGCCAGACAACGCTTTCATAGAGATAAATCCCATATTTTCTTCCTTACAGCGTGCAACAATTTCCATATCTTTTTCAGATGCAAGATAACAGAATGGGAATTGGAGTGTTTCATATAATCCGCTGTCGATGGCCTCATGGGCAATTTTCAGCCGATGGTTGGTAATACCGATATGTCGGATTTTTCCCTGTTTTTTTGCTTCTTCCATAGCCTCGTACAGTCCGGTTCCATCTCCAGGCTTGGGACAGAAGGAGGGGTTGTGAAACTGGTAAAGATCAATGTAGTCTGTTTTCAGCAGAGACAGGCTGGTTGTTAGGTCTTTCCAGAAATCTTCGGCTTTCTGCGCCCCTGTCTTAGTGGCAATGTAGAGGTTACCGCGGACGGAAGAAAGGGCTTCCCCAATTTTTGCTTCGCTGTCGGTATAAAACCGGGCGGTGTCAAAGAAACGTATGCCTGCGTCATATGCTTTTTTTAGTAATTTTCCAGCTTCCTCTGTGGAAATCCGTTGGATGGGAAGGGCGCCGAAGCCATTTTTGTTGACAGTAATTCCTGTTTTTCCAAGGGTAACGGTTGTAGTCATAGTTTTCTCACCTTTCTGTTTGAAATGTTTTTGGTCAATTACAAAACTTCTATAATTTATGAGTTTCTCAATTATCTGTTAGGATATTTCACCAGAGCCACTGCATGTTATAGTTACATTGGCATTAAAATACTCTTTGCTTTTTGAAATTTTAGCACTTGTTTTGGCTGTATTGCCACTATATGTGGTGGATTTATTACTGTAGCTCCATCCATCAGACATGGAATAACTGGAAGAAGCACGAGTGCAGGTTGCAGATGAACCAGTATATGTAAAATCAGCAGATAATCGTATGGTTGCAATTATTCTGTCATTTTTCTTATATGTTACAGTCTTAACAGAAGTTTTTGAATTAGAGCGTGCATTTGATGCGTACTCTTCTAGATTGTACTCAACAGTTATCTCATTTTCTAATTTTATTTTTGTGGACATTTTATGAAGTAGGATATGAGAGGACTGGGGTGAAGCAGCATGAGAAATGATAGGATTGCTAATAATACAAATGAAAGCAATAAAAATAAAAAGTGTCTTTTTCATGATTATTCTCCTTATATAAAAATAAAAAGGTTATTTTTCCATTTCCCAAATTGATTCTTCCATGTAAATAACATCTAATTCTTTGGGTTCTTGGAGTTTAGCATATAAGCAAAAAATTGTAGTAGTAAGTATAAGAAATAGTGTGATGGATATAAATTTACTGAAGCGTTTTTTATGAATGTTATAAATAGTTCGTTCTTCTGGTGAAATGTTTTCCAGGTAAAGTTGAGCTAATTCAGCAGGAGTGCCGAAATAGTCTACCATATCATTGTATTCCGCAGAACTGTTCTCTAAAAGGAATTGTTGAATATCCTTTTCCATGTCTGCAATGAAATCTCTGCGGTAATTTCTGGGGCAGATCAAGAAGCGTTTGGTATCTCTAATGTAGCGTGTGATTGGTTTGGTAAAATGGTTATCTCTTATCATTTTTCTCTCCTTAATAAATCATGTCATCAAGATCAAGTATAAGATTAGCGGCAGTGGTAATTTCCCGGTATTTCCGTTTGATTTTTACCAAGTGTTCCCGTCCGCTTTCTGTAATATGGAAATAAATCCGTGTCCTGTTTTTTTCCACTGTCTTACTTTTTTCATCAATGCAGCCAGCGTTTTTCAGCCGATAAATATAAGGATAGAGAGATTTATAGGAAAAAGAACCGTTACTGATACGGTTAATTTCCTGCATAATCTCATAAGTATACATAGGTTTTTGCTTTAGAAGGAATAGAACCAGCATTTCTCCAAGGCAGTTTTGCAGGCTTTCAGCGAAGCTGTCTTCTGTTCCAGTTATTTTCATTTTCCTGCTCATAATCACCTCTTGTAATCTATGTGGTGGGCAATTCTATTTTCCTTAGAATTAGGTAATTTTTTGGCGGTTATAAGTTATAAATATAATACTACTGATGATTTTAAAAGTAAATAGTTTTGACGACACTTACAAGGATTTATCTTGTGAACGCTTGCATGATTTTTATTTTCTTTTTCGCTTACATCACATTCCTTTTGAAAAGCAGTTGACCGCTTTTAATGTATATCCGCTCATTTTAACAATATAAAAGAGGATGCCACTTGACATCCTCTCGTAAATTATAATCATTCACTTTTCAACGGTGGTTGCTGATAGAGCTTTCGATTGATTTCCTTTTTCAAGATTTCAATCTCTTCTTTTGCAGCAGCAACACCGCCTTTTTCTAAATGCCTTTCAATTCTTTCGATTATTGTTAATTGATCAAAAAGATTAGCATTTAATTCTTTTTCATTTGACGGCATATATATTTCACCTCCCTTCATTTTAATTTGAAGTTATGGCTAGTATACCATAAAATAGGGGAAAGAATAAACCATATATATATGTATTTTTATAAACCGCTTTTTTATTCTTGATGAAGGTAAGCAACTACTCTGCAACCTTTTCTGCAGGTTACTTTGATTTCTAATTTCGCAACCGCTGTCTTGCTTTCTTCGCCGATACAACTGGCATTTTTTAGCCGATAGATATAAATCTCATAAGTATACATAGGTTTTTGCTTTAGAAGGAATAGAACCAGCATTTCTCCAAGGCAGTTTTGGAGGCTTTCAGAGAAGCTGTCTTCTGTTCCAGTTATTTTCATTTTCCTGCTTATAATCACCTCTTGTAATCTATGGTGGTGGGCAATTCTATTTTTTCTTAGAATTAGGTAATTTTTTGGCGGTTATAAGTTATAAATATCATACTACAAGTAATTTTAAAAATAAATACTTTATATAAAAAGTATATAACAACTTTAAATAAAGAATAAAAGAATTAAAAAATAGTATAAAAGTCTT